>Ga0326597_10006794_pt1 | contig 15614 bp, 17 predicted proteins | sample RVTome_12_FD_203789 | JGI IMG/M metagenome (GOLD analysis project Ga0326597, IMG submission 203789) | Soil microbial communities from uranium-contaminated site in the Upper Colorado River Basin, Wyoming, United States - RVT100D185 | ecosystem: Environmental > Terrestrial > Soil > Contaminated >...
CGCCCATTGCATCGCCGCCCTGCAATCCATCGCCGTGGACCTGGAATTGGCGTAGCGGCCGCCCCCTGTGGTGGCCATACAATCTCGGTCCCGTCTCCGTCGCCTACGTCCGCCACGGGGCCCGGATGCTAAATCGGATGAGCCGCTATTTTTTTAGGAAGATTGTTTGGCCGGTCGTGTGGCGAAATGTCGGATCGGCCACGGTGAAAACCACATCGGCCACGTCGGACGGCTGTAGCGTTTGATCGCCGGGGAACTCGGGAAACGCATCGCGCAGCATGCGGGTCTCAACGGCGCCGGGTGCCACCGCAAAGACTCTGATACCGATCGATCGGCCCTCCTCCGCCAGTGCTTTGGTCCAAGCGTTGACCCAGCTCTTTGAAGCCCCATAGACGGCGAACCCAGGGAACGGATCTACCGAGGCGCAGGAAGATGTACTGATGATCACGCCGCCGCCCTGCTTTTTCATCACCGGCCAAACCGCGCGACACCCCAGAAAAACCGCCTTCACATTGACCGACATGATCGTATCAAACAACGAGGCATCCAACTCTTCGATATTCGCGAGCGGTGCGACGCCCGCGTTGTTCACCATGACGTCCACTCTGCCATACCGCCCAAGGGTCGTTTCGATCAACCCATTGATGTCATCCTCGCAGCACACATCTGTGGCATGGATCGAGCACTTTCCGCCCGCCGCTTCAATGAGCATTTTCGTCTCTTGCAGATCCGCCGTTGATCTCGAGGCGGCCATCACGTGCGCACCGTCCGCCGCAAACCGCAGGCAAATCGCCCGACCAATGCCATGGCCTCCGCCCGTTACGACCACAACTCGCTCCGCCATGATTTCATCTCCCTTCAAACTGAAGAGTTATTGCACAACTCAATGCTCGCCCCGTTGCACGAATGGCAAGTCGGCGACGGTCACATCCACCGCCGAATCCGATCCGTCTATATGTAGGTGCGTCCCCGCGTCGCTCAGCGCTGTCTTGACGTAACCCAATCCAATCACCCTGCCCAATGCAATGGAGCGACATGCGCTCGTCATTTTACCGACCACTTCGCCGCTTGCGTCTTTCAAGTGTACATCGACCTGAGGAAGCGAGTCGCCCTCGACCTCCAGCCCCACCAACTGCCGCGCAACCACATCACGCGAGCGCATTCGCTCCACCACTTCCTGCCCCAGATAGCACCCTTTCGAATAATTGACGGCATGCTCGGTTTGACGGGTTTCGGCCGGAAGGTATTCCTCATTGATTTCGTGGGGATAGACCGGACAACCGTTTTCGATTCGCCTGACTTCCAACGCTTGATCGCCGACGGGAATCGCGCGCCGGGGGCGGGACGATTCGCTCAGCGATTCCCATACCTTCACGGCCTGATCGGCGGGCACGAGCAACTCTAATCCGAATGACCCGCAGAAGTCATGACGCATGGCAACCACGGTCATGTCGCCCCACGCAAACTCCGCCATACCGTACGCCGGCAAGCTGGCTGCTTGCCCCATGCCCGAGTCCGCGAGCATTTCCTTCGCCTGAGGCCCGGCAAGTTCCAGACGCACGAACTCGCTGGTTCGGTCGGAGATCACCACATCTTCCACCACAAGATACTTGTTGAAATGGGCGCAGGCCGGAGCGAGCGCGCGATCTTCCAAGCTAATCCATATTGCATCAGCACGCATACTGACCTCAATATCGAAAAGGATGCGCCCTTTCATATTGATCACAAATGAATAGCATCCGTCGCCCGTTGACATGTTCTTGACCGTATTCGTCGTCAGATTGTGCAACCAATCCGCCCGGTCCGCTCCCCGTATCTCAAGAAGCGCACGATTCGTTCGATCAATCAAGGCCGCACCCTCGGCCAGGGCGTCATACTCGACAACTTCCCCGGCAAACGCCCCAACGCGTGACCCATTCCGAGCCCACACTTGGGCCGATCCGCTTTCAATCAAACCCCGGATGTATTCAGTCCATTCGCTCACAGATCGCTCCACGCTGGCTGTCCGAAATAGGTACGCATCTCCCCCAGACCATACGGCGCTGCCCGCAAACGCTCAAGAGCGCACTTTTCTTCGAAGGCTTCAGTGACAGATCATCTCTCCAGGTCATTCGTAAAGTATTTATTGACAGGGTTTTACGTAACATCCCGTGACGTGCGGTGACGCGCAGTTTTGCCTTCATACAACGCCACGCTCCAGATGTAGTTGATATTATACCGATTTGGTAGTATATAATAACCAAGATAAGTGTTCAATAGCCCCGAACGGAGATACTCGAGATGTTGACGATTACTGAATCGGCCGCCAAGGAAGTCAAGACTATCATCGAGCAGCAGGCAGAAGCTGCTCGTAAGGATGCCCAAGAGCCGACACCGCTATACCTGCGCATTGGTGTGAAGGGTGGTGGTTGTAGTGGCTTCAACTATACGTTGGACCTGACCGAAACCCACTCCGAGAATGACGAACAGTGGGACCAACACGGCATACCGGTCATCTGCGATTCCAAAAGCCTGATTTACCTCAATGGCACTACGGTGGACTTTAAGGACGAATTGATGGGTCGTGGGTTCGTTTTTAATAATCCAAACGCGACCAGCAGTTGTGGTTGTGGCTCGAGCTTTTCCGCTTAAACCGAAACGAGATCGGTGTTCCTTCGCGCAAGACTGGACCGCCTTTCGTTACTACAATAGCTTAGCTACTTCTGCCATGTATTCTGCCGCAGAGAGACCATGAGCATGGGCAAGTTTCTTGAGTGCGTCCGCTGTGGCACGAGTATTCCCTTGTTCGATGCGTCTGACCGAACGTTCACTTAGACCGTGAATAGCGCTTTGCGTGAGATTGTGGGCAACGCGCACCCTACGAACAGCCTCACCATATCGTGCGTTGAACTCGGCACTCCTTTGCTCGGCCTTTAATTTCGCCATAGGATCAGCGAGTTGTTGAAGTTGCGACCATCCAAGATGAACATCACAACTTGGCCAATAGATGTAGTCTCCGTATCCATCAAGTTCAAACCGGTGCTGATCTTCGGCGATTTGTCTGTTAACTTTCGGAAGAACTGAAAACGAAACTCTTATTCGATCAAAGTGCGGCGAAAGCACTACGAGATAGTCTCCTTCGCACCATGCGTCAACTATCCCACTACTCGAATCTTCGGTGCTCAGTGCCGCGATAAACCGTTGAATAAAATCGAGCTCGCTTTCGCCGTTAGTGAGTTTCGCCAAATGGAGCTTCTTGTCGCTTCGAACGCGTAGTTGCATGACGCGCTGAGGCACGGATTCGAGCGGCCTATCATTAAGGAAAAGACAGAATCGCCTCCCTGGCAAATCCGAGCGAGTCGCCCATTCAACCTCATCCGCTTCTTCTAGCATACGCAGATTCGTGAACACCAGAATCTCGCGGCAGGAATGCGTAGTCACTGTGTGCCAGTCGCTAAACAATCTAATACGGCTGTGGCCACGCAACGAATTTTCGCGTCGCTTTATTGAGGACAGCCTCGAAGGAATGACGCCGCGAATGAGCATCGCAATGTCGTCTATTGCGTTGCTCATCGTTCTACTCTTCTTGGCAGGCTTCCCACTCTTGGAGAAGGCTAGCTCTGTTGTCTCGAAGCCCGTTAATGATCGCTTTTCGGTCGCGTCCCCTAATCTTGGCGTCCGGAGGCCGAAGGAGTTGTATCATCTTTGATTCTTTTTCTTGAATATAAACACGCGCAGTCCACACCCCCGGCTTTCTCGCATCAGGTGTGGAGGATCGTGATCCCCCGAATAGATCAACATGTCAGTTCCATCGATGCTGAATGCCTCATCTCGTGCCATCCTAATCCTCCCACAACAACCGGACATTTACAAGAAATAGTTTAAGAAACTGTCCGCATTGTTGCAGCCGCCGATCATATCATTGAAAATAGCCGAAAATCATGCATGAAGCGATATTGAAGCACCACACACCGCGATGCGCTACCCACGTCTAGGGGACAATCCTCGGTACACAGATAGGTTCCAAGCTACTAGCCACCAAGGTCGGCCAGAAACGCCTCCACATCTGCCAGATCTTGGGCTGATAGATCAGCGAATTTGCCGCCGGTGTGTGGCGTGTCGCCTTGAAGCCGATTGCGAAGTGTATCGACGTCAGCACCGACGACGGCCGGGGCACTTGCAGCACACCCACCGGACGCATCGGCGCAATGACAGGCCGCGCAAGAATTAGCTGTGAAAACCTGCCCGCCCGTTTCGGCGTCGCCGTCGGTTACTGCCCCATCGCCGGGTCCGACATCGCCACCGTCATTCCCATCGTCAGCGTCATCGGTCGTCTCGCCTACTACCGGCGGAATCGTAAAAAGGTCCGGTAGATCCGCATACAGATCAGACAACAAGACGTCGACCAGTGTACGAGCTCCGCTTTCGCTGGCCAGGAGTAGCGCCTCGTTGAGATTCGTACCACATCCGGCAACGGCCGGAAGTATCAATGCGCTCACGATTGCGTATGTCCATTTCATCATTGAGTCCTCGAAGAGCCAGGATATTGAAAAACGACCAAGTTCTCGCCCATCGCAAGGGGTTGGAAATTTTTTTTCAAGCTTCTTGCGAAGGTACAAGCCTTGTGGTTATCCTAAACCACTGGATTGGTCAAGATTAAGAAGGATCCAAGCTGTTTTTTTGGATCGGTCATGCGTCACCGATTTCGATCGCTATTCTTCTCCGATGGGCGACCACGGTTCGCCTGTCATGCAGTCGGCGTAACTCTGGTGCTACTGGGTTGCTCGGGCGAAGCACACCAGCGCATGATGCATATCCTGTTCGAGTATCCGCAGAATAGCGAACCGCCTTCGACGACGTCCGCTGAGCGCCCCCATCCTATTAGCGCATACGTCGAATCGTCCGCTGCTCGGGGTCGGCTGCTTTCTCGACATGAGCCTTTCGTCACGCGGCAATGCCAGACCTGCCACGCACGCAACCAGAGCCAATTACCACGGAGTGACTTTCTCACAAACTGCCGCGACTGCCATAAGAACTATTTTAGCAGTACACGATACGCACACGGTCCGTTCGCGTCGCGCGATTGCCTTGCGTGTCACGACATGCACGTTTCGCAACACGATTCACTACTCGTCGCTCCCCAACAAACGTTATGTACAAACTGCCACGCTGCGCAATACAGCGACGTTGCACTCACCAGCTACCATCGAAACCTCTCGAAGAGTGCGTGCATGGACTGCCACGACCCGCACTCCGCGAACAACCCGTTGCTACTCAAGAAGGCAGCGCTGCGTGATTATCAATCAGCCAAAACGGAAGAACCGCGATCGGACTGATCGCGCCGGAGCTTAGCCGCACAAATGGCCCGCGCCACAAAGACAAGTTGGAGTCGATCAGGCGGGTTCGCACGCATGATGCCGGCGTCGACGACCGTCATCCTGAGTCTGCTAACGTCCACGGCGGCGCTGGCGGAACCCCGGAATCGACCTGCCGAGCGGATCGAACCAGGCCTACTCCACCTGCGTCGCGTTGATGCTTTCCTCGAGTTCGAGAGTTCGTTCGAACAGTTTCGCGTTCGTTCGAAGAACGGGTCAGGCGAGTCCAACGCGCGGCAGACGAATCGCTCGGCCATCACCCAGGGGCTGTTGAACCTGAGTTTCTCCGGGGACGTCGTTCACCCTTATCTGATCGACTACTACGGCAGCGTGGGGATCGGCTTTACGGAGAGTCGCTTTCACGAAGAACGCAGCACCAGCGAGGACAGTGACAAGGCGAGCGGCTTCTTATCTGAATTCGATCTTCGAGCCGATCTTTTTCGTACGAAGCCCATTTCCGGAACGATCTACGGTCAGCGCGGCGAGGATCGCATCGGGCGCCTGTTCCTACCCAGCCTCCGCGTTCGTCGCACGGCTTATGGCACGTCGTGGCACTATCGCGACGACGTCTTCCCGATGCAGTTTGATTATGATTACGTGGATACCAGGCGAACGGGGAATCGCCAAAGGCTCGATGACGAGCACCTCATCGACGAGAGTTTTCGGTATCGTGTAGACTGGAATATCAGTGCCCACGAAAAACTCACCTTGGACTACCAGCACCATGATACCAAGCAGGAGTTTCAAGGAAGCGATTTCAACTTGGAGCGGCGCCGCGATCAGGTTCGTATCGACTACGACTTGGCGTTCGGAAAATCACATGAGCACCGCTTCGTGACGCTGCTGCGCGTGCAGGAGGAATCCGGCGATCTGGCCCGTGACGTTGTGGAGTTTGGTCCACAGCTCATACTCCAGCACACGCCGAACCTGAGCACGCGATACGAGTATCAGTTCACACGTGAAAGACTGGGTGCTCTTCGGGTGGACCTGCACCGCGCCGACTTCGAGCTGCGCCACCAGTTCTTGAAGAACCTCACCACAACGCTAAACGTGTTCGGCCTGGAAGAACGCACAGATGACGACGTAGAAACCACACAAGGCGGAGCGTCGCTTACTTGGCATTATACGCGCAATAATCCATACGGCGTGCTCACCGCGGAGCTTCGCCTGGCCGGCGATTCCGAACGAACGCGTGGTGGCAGCGGCCTGCGCCTGGCGCTCAACGAATCGGGCACGTTTCGTGACCCGCTCCCGTTGTATCTCATCAAGGCCAACGTGGCGACCGCCTCCATCATCGTGACCGACGCCACCGGTGGCATTGCCTATCGAGCCGGAACCGATTACACGATCTCAACCATTCGAGGTCGTACCGCTCTGTTGCGTGTTCCCAGCGGTCGAATCGTCAACGGCGAGACCGTTTTGATAGACTATGCTTACCAAACGCCCCACGGCGGAACCATCGATACAACACGCTTCGATTTCCAGATTCAGCAGGCCTTTGCATCCGGGCTTACGCCCTATTACCGATTCAGCTATCGCGACCAAGACGTGGATCAATCGACCGGATTCAATTTTGTGGAAGATCGCACGGATCATCACCGCGTGGGTGCGATCTACACGGAGTCAAACCGATCGCTCAGCGGAGAATACGAAATCTTCGACGACGCCATTGATCCCTACGACGCCCTGCACTTCACGGGTAACCTGCAAGCCATCCGCACCGAGCGCCGCACACTCGACGTGCGCGGCGGCTTCTCGCAATACTTCTTTGAAGGCGGACGCGAAGAGCGGGAGGTGTCTGAGATCAACCTCGGGGCGCATCATGAATACCGCATCGACGAGCACTGGACGACCGCATTGGATTCCACTTACCGGTGGGAAGACGATTCCATACGCGGCACGACCAATGCACTCGATATCGAGGGGACGCTGGCATACCATCAAGCTGGCTTAATGGTCGAGTTCACGCTGGAATATGATTTATTGCGAATCGCGGGCTCGAAAGAGGATGGGCTTGCCGCGTGGCTCAATGTTCGCCGGGACATCGAAAACGTGTTCAAGTTGGATTAACCCATGAAACTCGTTCAATCGGCCGCGTGGGCGGCGGGAATCTTAACGTTGATCAGCACGGGTTGCATGCGACCGGCGGGGATTGTCTTTCCCCAACCGGCAACCACCATCGCCTGGCCACTACCTCCCGCGGCGCCGAGAATTCGCTTTGTCGGCGAACTTCGCAGCAGCACCGACTTGAAGCCGGCGCGCACCGGGTGGCAGACGCTATCCACGGCGCTGGGCGGCTCTTCCACGCAACCGATCAGTTTTACAACCCCCAGTGCCATCGCCACGGGTCCGGACAATCGGATTTACGTCGTAGACACCGCGGCCGCCGGTTTACATATCATCGATCTTACGCGCCGAACCCATGTGAGGATTCTGGAAGCAAATGGGCAGCGGCTTCGCAGCCCGGTGGGCGTTGCTGTGGGCAACTCCCGCGTGTACGTATCCGATGCGGTACTCGGTGGTGTATTCGAGTTTGATCTGGCCGGAGCATTTCGGCGGCGCATTGGGGCCAACATCAAGCGTCCGGGCGGCGTCGCATTTTGTCCTGCCAACCATCGACTTTACGTCGTCGATACGGGCGACCACCGCTGTGTGGTCTTCGATGAAGACGGCCAAGAATACCAGGCGTTCGGAGAGCGCGGATCGCAATCCGGTGCGTTTAACTACCCAACACACATCACGTACCATCCGTCGGTCGGTATACTCATCAGCGATACACTCAACTTCCGTGTGCAGCGGTTCACGCCGGACGGAACGTTTGTTTCCGCCCTCGGCAAGAAAGGTGATGCCGCCGGCGATTTTTCGTTACCTAAGGGATTGGCCGTGGATAGTGACGGGCATATTTATGTTGTCGATGCACACTTCGAGAACGTCCAGGTGTTTCGACCCGATGGTCAATTGCTTCTGGCGTTTGGCGGCGAGGGGAGTGGGCACGGTGAGTTTTCCATTCCCAGCGGTTTGGCCATCAATGGCCATAACCGCATTTGGGTGGCGGACTCGCACAATAGTCGCGTTCAGGTGATGGAATATATAAGTCGAACTCAACCATGAAACGCATGATCTTCGGTTTGGTGATGGCGTGGACGGCAACCGCCTGGGCGGCGGACGACAGCGTGGTAAACAGCCCGCATGATCTCTCCGCGCGGGGTCCGGGGCCGATCCGCGCCCTCCACGAAACCCAAGTGTGCAATTTCTGCCATACCCCGCACAACGCCGTTCCGCAAACGCCCCTATGGAATCGGCAATCGCCTCGAACGCATTACCTCATTTACCAAAGCAGCACGTTGGACGCGCGGGTCAATCAACCCAGCGGGCCGTCGAAAATGTGCCTGAGTTGTCATGACGGAATGTTGGCACTTGGATCGGTACAGAGTGCGCCCCCGACACATCCCATCCTGACCACACCACGAACCATTCCGCCGGGACCAGCGGATCTGACGACTGACTTGTCCGACGACCACCCCATCGGATTTAGATACGATCGCGCCCTGGCCCTGGCCGACCCACAAATCCGCGTGCCGGAACTGATCACCCGCGAATTGCCTTTGGGGCGTCACAACGAAGTCCATTGCACGACCTGCCACGATCCGCACGACAACTCCGACGGAAACTTTCTACGCATCACGGACCGCTTCGGAACCATCTGCCTGACCTGTCACGATATGAACGGTTGGCAAGGCAGCGCGCACGCCCGAAGCAAGGCTCGACTGCGCGGCCGCGAGGTGGATCCGAGGGAACAACTCAATTACCGCACCGTGGAAGAAAACTCATGCCTAACGTGCCACAAGATCCACGGTGCCACCGAGCGCGAGCGGCTGCTACGATTTCGGCGTGAGGAAATGAACTGTCTGAATTGCCATGACGGATCGGTCGCCAAGACCAACATTCTCGCCGACATACGCAAGCGCTTTGCGCATCAGGTTGACCTGCGTGCCGGGCTGCATGATCCGGCCGAGGATCCGCTCACCATGAGACGGCACGTTGAATGCACCGATTGCCATAACCCCCACGCCGTTCGCCCCGACCAAGCCACGACCGACCGTGGCACGCGAGGATTGATCACGCCACTTGCGAGCCTCTTCGTTTCCGGCGTGAGCCAACATGGCGCTAAACTCGAAGCGTCCCGCTTTGGGTATGAAACCTGCTTCAAGTGTCACGCGGACAACGCGACTCGAAAAGGAAGCCGAACCCAGCGGCAGGTGGCACAATCGAACACCCGCCTGGAGTTTCAAACCTCGAATGATTCGTTTCATCCCGTGATCGGTGTCCGACGTAACCCGGACGTAACCAGTCTGATCCCGCCCCTGCGCCAAGGCAGCATGATCACCTGTATTGATTGTCACAACAGTGACAACGCTCGATCGGCCGGCGGCAGTGGACCCAGCGGGCCACATGGTTCAATCTATCGCCCCCTGCTGGTGGATAACTATGAAACGGCCGACTTCACGACGGAGAGTGCACGAGCGTACGCCCTTTGTTACCGATGCCACGATCGCAGCAGCATTCTCGCCGACGAAAGCTTTTCGCTGCACGAAAGGCATATTGTCACCTTCCGGACACCTTGCTCCACGTGTCACGATGCACACGGCGTGCGCCGAGCCGGAAGCGGCGACCACACCAGTCTGATTAACTTTGACCTATCCGTTGTGGAACCGGTCGATTCGGCCGCGGGCACCGGCATTGAATACCTGGACACGGGTCGACGGCGAGGCAATTGCACGCTCAAATGTCACGGCGTCAACCACGTACGATTTCCATACGCCCCCCGGTAAAGGAAGCATGGATTGACGATGAGAGATCGAACGACATCGAGTCAAACTACCGCATGGGTGCGGTTACACCGTGCGCGTTCATACTTGGTGTGGGCGTGTGTGATCGTAATGAGGTCATCATTCGCATCTAGTCAGGACGTCGTCGACGCGGCACGTGGCAAGGATTGTCTGACCTCGGGTTGCCACAGCGATATGACTGAGGCTTCCCAGGTACACGATCCCATCGCGAAGAATGATTGCAACCAGTGCCACACGCTATCCGATGCGAAAGCACATAAATTCGCGCTCCCCAAGTCCGGCTCCAGAATGTGTCTGACGTGTCATGCTGCAATCGCGGAGGAGATCCAAAACAAGAATCTTCACCACCACGCACCCGTACAAACCGGCGCATGCCTCACCTGTCACGATCCACACTCGTCCACCGAAACGCCGCTGCTTCGCTCCTCCAGTAACGATCTCTGCCTGACGTGCCACGGTGACATGGCGACGGCAAAGATGAAGACGCCCCATCAACCTTTCGCCGAAAAGACCTGCGATGCATGCCATTCGTCGCACGCCGCGCCGCATGCCGATCTGCTGATCGAATCGTATCCGCGCGAATTTTATGGAACGTACGACGAAGACCGGTTCGGCCTGTGCTTTTCCTGCCATGACGAAGAACTGGTCAGCGAAGCCGAGACTTCAGAAGATACGATGTTCCGAAATGGCGACATTAATCTTCACCATCTGCACGTAGCCCGCAACGCCAAAGGACGCTCCTGCCGCATTTGTCACACGCCGCACGGCGGGCATCAAGATCGCCTTATCCGCAGCGGCGTTTCGTACGGCACGGCCGGATGGATGCTCAAGATGGAATATCGTGCTACGGAAAATGGCGGCTCGTGCGGACCGGCGTGCCATGCTCCGAAGCGTTACGACCGCGAAGTGCCCGTCGATCAATGTAAGCCGATCGCCTGGCCTCTGATGGGAGACTCGAAACCATGAGCGATCTAATGCGACTGGACTCCTGGGTTTTCGACTTTCGCCCAACCGGCGATTCGGGTGCCGCCGGCCGCTTGTCCGCCAGTGCCGGGCCGTCAACAAACGCGGGCAGTTCGGCCAACAGGCCAACTCATGGCACTCATAAAGCGGGGCGGACCGATGACCAAGGAGCCCTGACATGATTCTCCGTTTCGTATTGCATTTTGTCCTCATCGGGATCGCTATCTTCATAACGCCTCAAGAGCAGGTTGCAACCCCGCCGGCTCATGATTTCACGGAATTCGGCTGGAGTCGTAACGACTCGTGCCAAATATGCCATGCCCCAAACAGCGAATCCGCCGTCAACGGCACACCGCTGTGGGACGCAAGCGCGTCGGCCCTGGTTCGGTATAAGCTCTATGACGGAAGCAACACCACACCAAACGCGGCAAGCCTGAACTGCCTGAGCTGTCATGATGGTGGCATAGCGTCGGACGTGTTTGGCGGATCACACGATCTCGACTCTCAATCATTCAACGCCACCGGCCCGTCCGTCACACAGCGTACGGGCGATCTGCGTGGAACTCACCCCATTGGTGTCGATTACCCGCAGTTCGATCGTAGGTATCATCCCAAAACGCAAGTGGAGTCGGACGGCTACGTCGTCCTTCCCGATGGCCGCGTCGAGTGCGTTTCCTGTCACGACGTGCACGGGCAATACGGCGTTGACAAACTGCTGGTCAAATCGAACGACCGCAGCGCACTCTGCTTGACCTGTCACCGCAAGTGATCGATCGAAGCCACAACGTACGCCGTACCTTGTTCCGTGCTGTAAGACTCATTCTCATAGCAGCGGCGGTGCCTCTTTCAGGTTGCGCGCATCATCACGCCCAGCCGACGCCTTCCATAGGCCCGACCTATTACCCGCAACCGCCAAACCAACCGCGCATCCTTTACTTGGGTAGCGTCGAAGCGCTGGGAATGAAGAGTAAGTCGCGAAGCCCGATGGAGCGATTCTTGTTCGGATCGGCCAGGGAAACCGTCGCGCCCGTCGCCAGACCCTTCGGACTCGCCGCTCATGCCGGGAAGTTATTCGTATGCGACACGCACCAACGCGTGGTTCACGTCATCGACTTCGAGCACCAGCGCTGGACTCGGATGGGCGATCGCGGACCGGGCCGGTTACTCAAACCGCTCGACATCGCCATTGACGACGCCGGACTACGCTATGTCGCAGACACACACGCGATCGTCGTCTTTTCCGCAGACGGCGACCCCCTGCGAACTTTGGCGCCCGACACCTCTGACAGCTTCAAACCAGTGGCCGTCGCCGTTCACGATGGCAAGCTATACGTCGTCAATGGTGCCGCACACAGAGTGGAAGTGCTCGACCCCCAAGCCGGTTCATTGTTGTCAACTTTCGGCGACCAAGGAAGCGGACCGGAACGCTTGCTTCATCCGAGCGGAATTGCGATAGAAGCCGGCGGCCGTGTATACGTGGCGGATACGCTGCACGGTCGCGTCGCCGTATTCACGACCGGAGGAGCGTACCTGCGTAGCATCGGTAGCCCCGGCGATCGCGCTGGATCCTTCGCCCGCCCCAAGCATCTCGCGGTCGGGGCCAATGACGTTCTGTATGTTGTCGACGCTGGGTTTCAGCGGGTTCAGATGTTCGACGAGCAAGGACGTATCTTGATGCTCTTCGGCGGTCCCGGCGAACAGCCCGGTGCGATGATACTCCCAACCGGTATCTGTACCGACGAGTCCATTCTCCGCGATCTTGCAGCGCATGTTCCCGCTGACTTCACGGCGGAGTATCTCGTTTTCGTTAGCGACCCATTTGGAGCGGCATCTGTCGGCATCTACGCGTTCGGATCCGCACATCGCTGAGGACTTCGAGGGCGATTCATTGATCGAAACGCGATTCATGCGAACCGGTGGCGATGTTGGTGATTGCGTTGGGGCGTGACGTTGCCATCGTGCGAACGGCGCACCTAGCGTTGCGCGTAGGCATCCGTTTCGGATGACAGGAGATTTCGCAATAGGAAATTGTGCCGAACGATGAGCCGTTGATCGATTACAGGAGGAGGTGGTTGTAGCAGTTCAGAAGAAGAGGCATGGCGTCACCTGCAGCGGGTCTCGTACCACAGGCTGTTATGTGCGACGAATCCAAAAGCTACCGGGACCCACCCAAGTGCGATCATGTTGGCGCCGTCGATACGATGCAAATGCTGACATTAGGCGATCCGGCCATTTCTGATGCATATAATTGCCCGCCCAGATGATTTCAAATCTGTCATTGAACGCAAGAAAGGCCTGGAGCATGTATTGTTCCGTCCAAAACCGATGTTGTTCCATCACCCAAGGCTGGGGGTATTCGCTGGGAAGAAATATGTCGTGGAAATGGACGAGCACACCCTTTCGAATTCGGGGCACGATTTCGAGGATCTCGTATTGAACATCACTGCCGATCCGAACCACATGGGAAGAATCGATGAAAAGAATGTCATCCTCCTGCAACGCTTCAAACTCAGATATTGGCACGTTCTGAACGGGCTCAACCATGAGCCTCGAGAGGCCCGGGAAGCCGGCGCGGAGCGTCTCATTGGGGAACGGCTCGATGGAAACGAGTTCACAATCGTCGGCTGGATTCTCCTGCTGGTTCCGGACAACCGCTTGCGCGGAAACATACGTGGAGTGTCCGGAACCGACCTCAATGATGCGTTGTGGTTTATAATGACGAACGAGGCCATAAAGAATCTCTGGATCGACACAATTGAAATAGCGATTGGCGTAGGAGAAAATGTGGGGTTGTGATGGGTCGCCGGTCGGAAAGTGGTCATATTCCTCTGCATAGTTGCTGCGAATCACATCGAGCAGTTGGAACTGGACCGGTTCATTGATGGCTATTCCGGGAAGATCAGAAGGGATGGTCCATAAGGAAGCCTTTAGAGTTCTGGTGTCGGGTATGGGTTCATAGTAGTGCGAGCGGGTAATATGGAATCCGGCCCGCTGCCAGAGATCGAAGTACGCCCGCAGACCGACGTAGGGAATAAGCAGCGCGATGAACCGAGCCACGACCGCCTGAATCATTCGGATCACAAACATAGAAACCGATAGAAATTGTAAAGTCGGAGCCACTGGGGCTACGCATAGTTCTGTGGGCGCCGCATTACCTATGATGACGTTCCGGAACGGCACTGTATGCGGTTGAGCCATCGGTTTCAAGCGACTACGAAACATCTCAGCGAGCTTCGCGCCTTATGTGACTGGTTGTGTCGCGATCATCGAGGATGGGCGCGGTCACATCGTAGGTATGGCCGAAGGGCCCTGCGCAGCGATTCTGTCTGTCGATAGCAAAACCGACCCATCGCTTGAGCGGCGAAAAAACCGAATCGTATGTGCTCATCATTCGGGGTATCAGGCCCACGGTTGCATGGGGGTATTGTGTCGAATGAACGGCGCCGCACCGCACAGCGGGCCGTCGCGATTCGCACACCCACTTACCGCGCCACGTGAATAAAACCTTGCGGAAGGAGATCGAAATTGTAAGACGATCGACTCGCTCGAAACAAACGGCATCCGGCTTGGCCACACAAACATGGACCACCAACGCATCGCGCGATGTCACTCGATCGTGGTCTACGAGGTGGTGACGAAGAAGCTCGTAATCAAGTTGCCGAAGCGTGCCAGTATAAACCAAATCGGAATCTTGGCGTGCCAGGCACTGCGCCGGCCGCGGGCGTTCTTGATACCCGTATATACTTGGCACCCATACATGACGAGCACAACGCAACTCAAAGCGATGTGAAAAATAAGCAACCCGCTCATCTCTCGATCGGGTATCGACTCGACCACGGCCCGCGTCAGTTCAAGATAGAGCACGATACCAAGGTCTATGGCCAGCGCCGTAACCATCAGCGGAATGTGAACATTCTTCCGCCGGCGATTCAAAACCCCCAAGACAATCAAGACGCAAACAAACGCGCTGATCCATGTCAGAGGTCTAGTCATGCCGTCACCTGAATACCGAGTCGAACAACTGTTACCGGCGGGCCGTTCCCCGACAACCGTCCGCTAGAGCATTTTCCGTTTCTGTGATCCGAGCCGCAGGCTTCAGCCTGCGCGACGTTCCGAGCCGCAGGCTTCAGCCTGCGCGATGTTCCGAGCCGCAGGCTTCAGCCTGCGCGATTTCTCGGAGTAGATGAGTTCACAAAGAGCGAACGACACGGCTGCTTTAGCTGCCCCATTCTACGATGTTATCGGTACTTGGCCACCAGGACTTTCGAGCGGCCGTGCTTTGCGCACAGGAACAAAGGCGTAACCGGCTGGGCAAGACGTAGCCGTAGGGTGCATCTTGATGCACCTCTGGCTAAACCCTGAACATGCCGGCAATCCGTAGGGTGCATCTTGATGCACCTCAAGCTGGCTCAACCTTGAACTTGCCGGCAAGCCGTAGGTGCATCTT
>Ga0326597_10006795_pt1 | contig 15610 bp, 15 predicted proteins | sample RVTome_12_FD_203789 | JGI IMG/M metagenome (GOLD analysis project Ga0326597, IMG submission 203789) | Soil microbial communities from uranium-contaminated site in the Upper Colorado River Basin, Wyoming, United States - RVT100D185 | ecosystem: Environmental > Terrestrial > Soil > Contaminated >...
CCCCGGGCCCGTCCGCCCGATCCCCGAGCTTTGGAGAACCGACTGCCCGACATCGATCCCGCCCAGCTCGACGCCGACCAGCGCCGCGCCTATGACGCCATCGCATCGGGACCGCGCGGCGGCGTGCGCGGCCCGCTGGCCGTCTGGGTGCGGCGGCCGGAGCTCGCCGACAAGGCGCAGGCGCTCGGTCGCTATGCGCGTTACGACAGCTCGCTGTCGACGGCGCTGACCGAGCTGGCGGTGCTCATCGTGGCGCGCATCTGGAGCTCGGAGTACGAATGGCGGGCGCACAAGAAGATCGCGCTCGAGGCCGGCGTCGACGCCGCCGTCATCGAGGACATACGCTGCCACCGTACGCCCCGGTTCGGCAGCGACGAGGAACGCGTCGTCTACGACGTCGCGATGATGCTGCACCGTGAGCGCTTCCTGCCGCAATCGCTCTACGACCGGGCGCTCGAGGCGCTCGGACTCGCCCGCACGATCGATCTGGTCGCTGTGCTCGGCTATTTCACGCTGATCTCGATGACCATCAATGTGTTCGAGGTGAGCCACGCCGACGGCACGCCCAACGAGCTCCAGCCGCCGGCCTGAGCGGCCGCAGCGACTTGCATCGGCGAAGGGAGGACGGGCGTGCGCTATCGACCGCTCGGGCGCACGGGGCTCGAGGTTTCCCATGTCGGTTTCGGCGGTGCCGGGGTTGGCCACGCCTGGGGACGCACCAGCGATGCGGAATGCGTGCGCGCGGTGCGACGGGCGGTCGAGCTCGGCATCAACTTCTTCGATACCTCGCCGATGTACGGCGCCGGCAGATCGGAGGAGAATATCGGCGCCGGGCTCGCGGGCCAGCGCGACCGCGTCATGATCGCCACCAAGGTGCGCCTGAACGACGAGAGCGAACTGAAGGATATCGCCCGATCGGTCCGCCGGTCGGTCGCGCAAAGTCTCGCCCGGCTGCGTACCGACCGCATCGACGTTCTGCAGATCCACCACCAGATCGGAGCCGAGCGCGGGCGCTATCTCGCCGTCGCCGCGCCGCCGCGCTACGCGCTCAGGCTGACCGGCGCGGACTGCCTCGCCTTCGCCGAGGCGGCGCAGCCGCTGGTCGAGGCGGGCACGGTCGGCTTCCTCGGCATCACCGCCTGGGACGGCGATGGCGCGGTGGTGCGCCAGGTGATGGCAAGCGGGGCCTTCGACACCGCGCAGGTGCTTTACAACCTGGTCAACCAGAGCGCGGAGACGAGGCCGCCGGCCGGCTTCGACGATGTCGACCAGGGACAGGTGCTGGAGGCGGCGCGCGAGCACGCGATAGGCGTCATCGGTATCCGCTCGCATGCCGCCGGCGCGCTGGTCGAGACGCTCGACCGGGACGTGGCGCCGGGCTGCGATGTGGCGCGGGATCATGCGCGCGCGCGCCGGCTCGGCTTTCTGAGCGCCGCGCCAGCCGGCACGCTGCAGGCGGCGGCGCTGCGGTTCTGTCTCGACCATCCCTCGATCGCAACCGTTTGTCCGGGCGTGAAATCCGTCGCGGAAGTCGAGGAATCGGTCCGGGTCGCCGGCTCAGGGCCGATTTCGCAGGAAGATAGGGACAGACTTACAGAGCTTTACGAAATTCAGTTCGCAAGCTAGATAGTATCGTTGCGATCCGAACCGCGCTGTTGCGGCGGGGCCTGGCGCCGCCGCGACAGCGAAGAATCAAGACAAAATCGATGGCGCGGAGCGCATCGCAGGTGGCGTTCTGCGCTGTTTCCGTGCCACAGTGGCGTGCCAATGTGATCCTTTGGGGGAATATCGCGTGCCCTCGGGTGCATTTGCGCCTGATGTTGCGCATCGGCGCATGGCGCAGCGCCGGTCTCGGGTCCGAACAATTACTAAGGGTGTTGCCAGCACCCATATAGTGCGTGTGGCAGGGGTGTCGCCCGCGCGCGAGCGATGGAGGTAGGATGGCCAAGGAGGAGTTGCTCGAGCTGGAGGGTGTGGTGACCGACGTCCTGCCGGACGCGCGGTTTCGCGTGAAGCTGGACAATGAGCATCAGATCGTCGCCTACACCGCCGGCAAAATGAAAAAGCACCGCATCCGTACGTTGGTGGGCGACCGGGTGACGGTGGAGATGACGCCCTACGACCTCGACAAGGGGCGCATCGTGTTCCGCCACAAGGACGAGCGTGCGCCGGCGACCCGCGCCCAGGCGCGGCGCAACTTCCGCCGTCGCTGAGGACTTGCGCCACATGAGCAAGAGCCCTCCAGAGACCAGCCACGACGAAGACGAGCTCGATGTCGAGGAATACACGCCCCGCGGCATGACCCCGAAGATGCGCCATTGCCTCAGGTGCCGGACGCCATTCCTGTCGGAATGGTCGGGCGAGAGAATATGCCGCAAATGCAAGTCCACCATCGCGTGGCGGCAGGGCTGGTCGTAAGCCTGCCATTCCCGCAAGCGCGGTCGCGAAGACACCTCGCGCCGCCGGCCCGGCGCGGCGCGGCGCACTCCGGGCCTGCCGTCACAATGCTGCCGCGTCGCCTCCCGAATGTGACCACGCGCGGGTCAAACTCTCACCCGTGATTGTGTGACTAGATCGTGCGTGGTGGCATGAAGCGATCCCGGCTGCGCCGTTGTCACCTCTCGCGTGGATTGTCCAGGGGAGGGCCGGATGCCCGGGAAGACGGGAATTCTTATAAGCTTGTTGATCGGTGCGGCGCTGGCCGCGTCAGCCGCGCGCGCCGAGCCGGTTGCATCGCCGGCGCCGGCGGACCGCCAGGAGCCGCAGCGACAGATCCGCCTGGCACAGGCGGCGACCGGCGAAGCGGGACCCGACTCGCTGCTGCTCGGACAGAACAAGTCCGACGCCAATGCCGGCACCGTGATGATCATGACGACGCGCAATCTGGGCGCGCCGTTCATGCAGGCGGCGCTCGATCTGTCCAATCTGCTCGATTCGGGCGAGCGCTTCGAGGACATGCGCGTGGTGCCCGTGGTGGCGCGCGGCAAGGTCCAGAACCTCTGGGACATTCTCTATCTGCGCGGCATCGACATGGGCTTCGTGCAGAGCGATATCCTCGAATTCCTCAAGGACGATCCCCGCATCAATTCGATCAAGAGCCGGCTGCGCTACGTCACCGTGATGTATCCCGAGGAAGTGCACATCATCGCCAGCAAGGAGATCGGGACGCTTCAGGATCTCGCCGGAAAGACCGTCAGCATCAATGCCAAGGGCACCGGGTCGTCGGTGGTCGGCACGCTGTTGATGGAGCGGCTCGGCATCGAGGCGACGCTGATCCACGAAGATTCGCGGCGTGCCGTGGCGCGCATCAAGAACGGTGAGATCGCGGCGCATTTCAACGTGCTGGCCAAGCCGACCAGCGTGGTCTCGGGCATCGACGGCGAGAACAAGCTGCACCTGCTGCCGGTGCCCTATACCGAGGAACTGACCGACGTCTATCTGCCGTCCAGCCTGAGCTCGGAAGACTATCCGAACCTCATTGCGGCGGGAGAAACGGTGGAAACCATCGCGGTCGGAAATGTGCTGGCAACCTTCAACTGGCCGGGGGACTCGTTCCGCGGCCGCAAGGTGGAGCAGTTCGTGGACGCGTTCTTCTCGCGCTTCGAGGAGCTCAAGCAGGAGGGCTACCATCCGAAATGGAAGGAAGTGAACCTCGCCGCCACCATGCCCGGCTGGACGCGGCTGGAAGCGGCGCAGCGCTGGCTCGACAGCCATGCGCCGGCCGAGCCGGTCGCGGCGGTGGATGGCGGCGGGGCGGGCGAGGAGGCCCAGGGCGAATACATGCGCCAGCGCTTTGCGGCGTTCCTGGCCGAGCGCGGCCTCGTCGACGCGACCGGCAAGGACAAGGCCACGGTCAATGCCCTGTTCGAGGAGTTCACCCGCTGGCAGGCGGCGCGTTAGGGCGTGCGGGCGACCCCCCGAGCGTTTGAAGGGACCGGCGCGGGTGTTAGACCGTGGCGGATCCAGGAACGAGACAGGGAGCTCTGCCATGCCGTTCACGAAGACGAGCCGCCTCACCACCCGGGGCGCGCGCCTGATGATGGATGCCGCGATTGCCAGGGCGCAGGACTTCGCGATCGCGGCAACCGTCGCCATAGTCGATGCCGGCGGCCATCTCGTCATGCTCGAGCGCATGGAAGGCGGGCGCTTCCACACCGTGCACTCCTCGACCACCAAGGCGGTGTGCTCCGCGTCCAACAAGCGGCCGACGACGACACGGGGCGCCCAGAACCAGGAGCTCGACACGCTGCACGCGATCGGCCTGTCGCTCGCCGCCGGCGCCGAACGCTGGACGGCGATGGAGGGCGGATTCCCGATCATCGTGGAGGGCGAGTGCGTGGGCGGCATCGGGGTTTCCGGCGGCGACTGGCAACAGGATGAAGAGATCGCCAGAGCGGCGCTGGAAGCGGTCGGCCTCGAACCGGTTTCTTGAAAAGACGCAGGCGTGGCTGAGCGTCACCTGCCGACGTACCTCAATCACGCGGCCAACGGTTGCATCATTTCCGTGATGCGGTGAATATTCATGAGTCAACGAGGATAGAAATGATGAACAAATTTCTATACGGCGGGATCGCGGCCTACGCGATTGTTGCAGCAATGGTGTCGACCAGCCAAAGCGCGCGGGCTCAGGACTATCCAGACCGGGCAATCGAGTTTGTCATTCCTTTCGGCGCCGGCGGCGGCGCCGACATCGAGGGCAGGCTGCTCGCCACCGAGATGGAGAAGGTGCTGGGCGTTCCCGTCACGCCGGTCAACAAGCCGGGCGGCGGCGGCGCCATCACCTATACCTATGTCAAGAATTCCGAGCCCGACGGCTACACGGTGGCGTGGAGCTCGAGCTCGGTGCTGACCGCCACCAATCTCGGCAACACCGATTTCGGCTACGACGCGATGGACCATATCGGCCAGGTCGAGTACCAGCCGCAGCCGTTCGTCGTGCGCGCGGAGGCGCGCTGGCCGTCGTTCCAGGAATTCGTCGACGACTGCAGGGCCAGCCCCGACACCTATACGGTGGCCAATTCGGGTACCGGCAGCGCCACCCATGCCGCGGCGATCGCGCTGATGAACGCCATTGGCTGCGAGGTCGTGCACCTGCCGAAGGACGTGACCGAGCGCAACAAGGCACTGCTCAACGGCGAGGCCGACGCCATGCTGGCGCCGCTCGGCGGGGCGCTGAACCTGGCGGCGGCCGGCAAGTTCCGCATCCTGGCGATCCCGTCGGCCAAAAGAAACGAAAGGATCCCCGACGTCCCGACCGCGAGAGAGCTCGGTTATGACGCCGAGCTCGACCTGTTCCGCAGTCTGAGCGTGGCCGCCGGCACGCCGGACGGGATCAAGGCGCGGCTCGCCGAGGCGATGGTCGAGGCGGCGCAGTCGGACGCCTTCAGAAAGCTCGCCGACGAGCAGGGCTTCACGGTCGAGACGCTGGGACCGGAGGAATTTTCCGCGCGGCTCGCCGCGGAGGACGCCCGGGTCAAGTCGATTTTCGCGAGCGCCGGCCTCACGCCCGCGACCAACTGACAGCTCGTTTGGCGGCGCCTGCCGGGCGGGCCTTCGGGGTCCTGCCCGCGCATGCGCCATATGCGGGGACTCCAGGAAGCGGCGACGGGCACCGGCGATGCGCAAGCGTGATGTGGCGACGGCGGCCGTCTTTCTGGCTCTCGGCGCTGCCGCTGCCGCGATGACGGCGGCATTGCCGGAGCGCTCGCTGCCGAACACGCCCGGACCGGCGTTCTTTCCCTGGGTCGCCACCGTGGCGATGCTGGCGCTGGCGTGCGTGCTGCTGGCCCGCGGCCTGACGGCACCGCCGCAGGCCGGCGACATGGAAGAAACAAGCCCGGCCGGGACAGCGCCGATGCTGGCGCTGCTCGGCGCGTTCGTCGCCTATATCGCGCTTCTGCCGCGGCTCGGCTTCCTGCTCGCCAGCGCTCCGTTCATCGCCGGCCTGACGGTGCTTTACGGCGAGCGCCGCCCGGCGGTCGTCGCGCTGACGGCGGTGGCGGCGACGGCGGCGCTCTACGTCGCGTTCCGCCACGTGTTCCAGATCATCCTGCCGCAGGGCGTGCTCACCGGGGTGGTGCCGTGAACGCGGACGTTCTGGCCGGCCTCGTGCTGGCGAGCGCGGCCACCAGCCTGCTCGCCACGGCCTGCGGTTCGCTGGTCGGCCTGGTCGTCGGCATGATACCGGGCATGACGATCTCGACCGGCATCATCATCCTGCTGCCGCTGACCTTCGTGCTCGCCCCGCAGATTTCGATCGCGCTGCTGCTCGGGCTCTATGTCGGCGGCATGACCGGCGGCAGCTTTTCGGCGATCCTGCTCAACATTCCCGGCACCCCCTCGGCGTCCGCGACGGCGATCGACGGCTATCCGATGGCCCGGCGCGGCGAAGCCGGGCGTGCGCTCGGCATCTCGATCAGCGCGAGCTTCGCCGGCGGCATGGCGAGCTTCCTCTGCCTCTTTCTCATTGCGCCGCTGCTCGCCGACGTGGCGCTCAGCTTCCGCACTCCGGACATGTTCGCGCTGGTGCTGTTCGGACTGACCATCATCTGCAGCTTCGCCGCGCGCTCTCTGGTCAAGGCGCTGCTGTCGGCCGTGCTCGGGCTTCTCATCGTGACCATCGGCCAGGACCCGGTCATGGGCACCGCGAGGTTCACCTTCGGCGAGGTCGAGATGCTGGGCGGCATCCATTTCCTCACCGCGATGATCGGCCTGTTCGCGATTCCGCAGCTCGTGGAGAACCTGGCGCCGGGCGGCGCTCTGGCGGCGCCGGTGCAGAGGATCGCGCCCGGCTGGCGGGCGGTTCTGCCGAGTCTCGCCGATCTCAGGGCGATCAGGCTCGCCGTCGCGATGGGGTCGGGGCTCGGCGCCGGGCTCGGAATCATGCCTGGCGTCGGGGGGCCGATTGCCGCGTTCATCGCCTACGACTATGCGCGCAGGACGAGCCGGCGTCCGGAGGAATTCGGCAAGGGATCGCCGGAAGGCGTCGCGGCCCCGGAGGCGGCGAACAACGGCGTCACCGGCGGTGCGCTGATCCCGATGATGACGCTCGGAATTCCGGGCGACCCGGTGACCGCCATCCTGATCGGCGCGCTGATGATCCACGGCCTCGCGCCTGGTCCGCTGCTGTTCATCGAGCGCGCCGATTTCGCGTACGGCATCATATTCTCGTTCCTGTGGGCCAATGTGTTCGGCATCCTCATCGCGTTTGCCGGGCTGAGGGTGCTGGTCCGGCTCCTGGCGATGCCGAAGCCGCTGCTGATGCCGCTTGTCGCCGTGCTGTGCGTGGTCGGCAGCTACGCGCTTGCCAACAGCTTCTTCGACGTCATGGTGATGTTTCTGTTCGGCGTCCTCGGCCTTGCGATGCGATGGGCGGGCCTGCCGGTGGTGCCGCTGCTTCTGGCGCTGGTGCTCGGCCGCCAGGTGGAGGAGACCCTGCGCGTGTCGCTGACCGGCTCGCAGGGCGACGTCACCGTGTTCTTGACCTCGCCGATCAGCCTTGCCTTCCTGCTTCTGTCGGTGGTCTCGGTCGTGTGGTCGCTGCGCCCGCGAGGCGGCTGGATCGCGGCGGCATCGGGCCGGCGCGCGGGGCCGCGGCAGACACCGGAGGGGTCATGAGCATTCACCAGGTCGGCGAGCGGGTGCGCGTCGCCGTGATCGGTATCGGCTGGTGGTCGAACGTTCTGGCGGCGGCCGCGGGACGCGGGCTGAACGTCGAGATCGCCGGCTGCTTCACCCGGTCGAAGGACAAGCGCAGCGCCTTCGCCGCGGAATTCGGCGGCCGCGCGTTCGAGCGCTACGAGGCCGTGCTCGCCGATCCGGGCATCGAGGCGATCATCAACACCACGCCGAACCACGTGCACCGCGAAACCACGGAGGCCGCGGCCCAGGCCGGCAAGCATGTATTCCTCGACAAGCCGATCGCCAACACGGTCGCCGACGGACTGGCCCTGACGCAGGCGTGCGCGGATGCCGGCGTGGTCCTGGCGCTCGGCTATCAGCGCCGCCGCGAGCCCCAGTTCCGCTGGATCCGTGAGGAGATCGCGCAGGGCCGGTTCGGCCGCATGGTGCAGGCGGAAGGCAATATCAGCCGCGACCGCGTCGGCCAGTTCGAGGAAGGCCACTGGCGCTACACGGCGCAAGGCATGCCGGGCGGCGTGATGCTGCAGATCGGGCTGCATTATGTGGACGTGATCGAGATGCTGCTCGGGCCGGTCGCGGAGGTCTGCGGCATGGCCTCGCAGCTGGTGCTGCCGGGCGACAACCCCGATGTCGGCACCCTGCTGATGCGCCACGAAAGCGGCGCGATCTCGTCGCTGTCGACGAGCTACGCTTCCGCGGCGGAGCACTATGTGATGAATGTCTACGGCAAGGAAATGAGCGCCTTTTACGATCTCCATGCCGGATTCCGCTATGTCCGGCGCAACGAGAAGGGCGCACGCGAGATCGGCTTCGACGCGGTCGACACCATCGCCGGGGAGCTTGACGAATGGGCCGCGGCGGTGCGTGGCCACGGCGAGCCGGAAGTCGGCGGACTGCTGGCGACCCGGTCGCTGGCGGTGGTGCTGGCGGGGGTGCGATCGGTCAGGGAGAAAAGGACCGTCGCCGTCGCCGGGATGATGGCGGAAACGGGTTAGGCCGTGGACGCAGGCGATTGCGCCTGGGTGAGCCGCAACATTCCGGAAGCGGACGGCGCCCCGATGCGGGGCCGGCCCAAATCCCAACGGGACCGGCGACATAAATGGCTTTCGTGACTAGTGTGGCGGATTTGAAGTTCCTAAGATTTCTCAGCCGAGCTCCGATAGGAACTTCAAATCCAAAGGCCACACTAGAATCATAAACTTGCTAGTGTGCCTTTGATTCCGAAGTTCGCATCAGAGCCCGCCGCAAGATCATGCGAACTTCGGAATCGGGACACTAGAGCATAATCCGATCTGATTGAATCGGATAGGCGCTCTATCCGTTTGTTTTGGCCGCATAATCTTATCGATCCTCGCTTCGCTCCGGTCGGATTGCGCTCTAATGAGGAAGATACGTTTCCACCAGTGCTCGTTTATTGACCTTGTCGCGGGCGAGGCGGGGCAGGTCGTCGACAAACACGACCAGACTTGGAACCTTGCTGTCTCCGAGCGTTTCGCGCACGCGCTGCTTGAGATCCTCGCCCAGGCGGTCCGGGTCGTCGGAGGCGCCATCGGGAATGATGAATGCGGCGATGCGCTCTATGTGTTCCGCATCAGTGAAAGCGGCGGCCGCGACCTCGTAGACGCGCTCGTCAGCCATCAGCGCCGCCTCGATCTCGCTGAGGAATACCTTGTCGCCCCACGCACTCTTGATCATCTCCACGGCACGCCCGGCGATCATCAGGGGACCGGGAGTTTCCCATCGCGCCAGATCGCCTGTGTAGAACCAGCCATCCCGCACCGCCTCCGCCGTGCGCTCGGGATCGTCGAGATAGCCGTTCATCAGGCGATCGCCGAGAATGCGAAGGCTGCCGATCCCGCCATCGCGAATGACTTCGCCCGCGTCATCCACGGTCTGCGCGACGGCGCCGTGGGGATAGCCGCCATGGGCGAAGACGCTGCCGCGCTGCGAGGAGGGGTCGTTGAATACCAGGGTGCCGCCGAGTTCGGTGGCGCCGAGCCCGTCCATGACTCGGGTTGGGCATATGGCGCCGACCCTGTCGATGGTTTCCTGGTGAAGCGGCGCAGCGCTTGAGTAGACCAGCCGCAGTCGTCCAAAGGCGTCCGAAGCCAGGCGGTCTCTGGAATGAACCAGCTGGCGCAGAGAGGCGGGAAATGTCCTGTAGATTGTGACGGGACAGGTCCGGAAGATGTCGATGTGGCCCAGGATACCGCCGCGCCGGGCCGGATCGGGGATCACCAGAGCGGCGCCGCAGATCAGGGGTGTCACGAAGTATTCAACCAGGCCTGGCGCGGCAATGGGCTCGATGACGCCGAAGAGCGAGTCCTCACAGTTCATTGCCATCGCCGGCCCTGCTGCCTGGCCAGCGATGGCCACCACCGCACTGCTGAGCATCACACCTTTCGGCACGCCGGTCGTTCCCGATGTGAAGAGGATGACGGCGCAGTCGTCGGGTCCAGCGTGGGTGGCGCCGATGCGGGGCTCGTCGCCGAGCCAGTCGGAGAACAGGGGTTCGGTGGCGTTGGGATCCCCGGTGTCTCCGGCAGGATCGAGGCGGATGGCGCTTGCCCGCCACTCATCCGGCACCCGGTCGTGAGCCTGGTCATTGATGAACAGGGCCTTCGGCCGGCAGCGCACGAGGATGCCCCTGGCGATCTCAGCCGACCAGATCGAGCCGATCGGCACGAACACCGCGCCCACATGCACGCAGGCCCAGAAGACCAGCGGCACCTCGATGTGCGGAATGGAATGGACGCACACCCGGTCGCCCCTGCGCACCCCGTCGCGGTGCAGCGCCGCCGCGATGCGCCCGATGATCGCCGCCGCCTCGTCACAGGTCATGCTGCTGCCATCGTCAGCGTTGCGCAGATAGACCCGTTCGGCAAAGGCGCGCAAGCCAAACCCGGCGAGATGGCCGAGAGTCTGCTCGGCGAGCGGCAGGAGGACTTGCCCGGTCATCCAGAATACATGGAGCCGCGCCATCGCCGCAGGCAGGCGCTGCAGGCGGACGAAGCCCTCGCGGTGAAGCTGTGCCAGGCTGTCGATGACCTCTCCCGTATGGCATCCGATGCGCTGTGCCGTGCGCGCGACAGATGCGGCACGGCTTGCCCAATAGAGGACCTTGACCTCCATGTCGGACAGGAGCCGCGTCCCGATGCGGGCCCGGTTGAGTTCGACGGGGGCATCGGGATTGGCGAGGGCATGGAGGGATGCCGCATGGGCGGCATCGGTGTCGGGTCCGGCGGTCTCTCCAGGCGCGAGCGCGGTGACGTCGATGATCGTGGTGTCGGCATCGTCGCGGCAAGGCTCATCACCTGAGCCTTCGACCACCACGGAGAGGTTGCCGGGGGCATCGGATGCTTCAAGCCAATGGCGCGCGCCTGCAAGGCCGAGGGGGCCATCGGTATCGATGAGCGCGAGGATCGTCTGATCGGGCAGATAGGCCGCAAGTGTGCAGGCCGCCCAGGCGCTGTCGTCGCCCGTGACCAGCACCCGCCCGCCGCGCTCCAGCCGCTCGCCAAGCTCGTGCGCCGCGCAAAGCACTCGATCGGCCACATCCGCGAACGGCACCCGCGCCAGATCGCGGTCGCCCGCCGCATCCCTGTCACGGTGGCCGCTGAAAAGCGGGCGGGGCGGGGCATTGCCGGCAGAGTCCGGTGTGGGCGCAGGCCCATACTTCAGGCTACACATTGCGCCGGCGAGCTTACACCACCGACACCTCGAGATCGCCGAGACCGTCGACATGGCCGTGCAGCCGGTCGCCACGCCGCACCGGCCCGACGCCCGACGGCGTTCCGGTCATGATGACGTCGCCGGCCTGCAGCGTGAAAAGCCGCGAAAGATGCGAGATCACCTCCGGCACCTTCCAGATCATCTGGCTGAGATCGCCCTCCTGGCGAACCTCGCCGCTGATCCTGAGCCAGATCGCGCCCCGGTCGAGATGGCCGATCTCGCTGGCCGGTACGATCGCGCCGCACGGACCGGAATGCTCGAACGCCTTGCCGATCTCCCACGGCCGGCCAAGGTCCTTCATCTGGCCCTGCAGGTCGCGCCGCGTCATGTCGAGCGAGACGGCATAGCCGAACACGTGGGCGAGCGCATCGCCCACCGCAATGTCGTCGCCGCCCGAGCCCAGCATGCAGCTCATTTCGATCTCGTGGTGCACGTCGCTCGACAGCGGCGGGTAGGGGAATTCGCCGTCGAAGGTGAGATTGTCCGGATTCTTCTGGAAGAAGAAGGGAGGCTCCTTGTCCGGGTCATGGCCCATCTCGACGGCGTGGGCGGCGAAGTTGCGGCCGACGCAATACACGCGATGGACCGGGAACAAAGCGGCCTGGCCGCGAACCGGAATACCGACCGGCAGCGCCGGCTCGAAGGTATAGGACATTGATTTCGATCCAGAGATGGTTTGAGATAAGGATTTATATTACTAGATTAGTCGGAGTTGCAGTTCATCCAACGTAGGGTTGCGCCGCTTCAAACATTACCAAGATTTAATTTGAATGCGGCCTGGCGCGCACCACATCCGCGCCATTGGCGGAGTGCCGTCGGCGGCGCCGATGCGCGGTCGCTGGCCGGCGGCGCCGGACCGCCTGGTTGCGAGCGGCCCGCGGAGCGATCCGGGGTCTCTCGCAAGGAAGGAACCAAGGAGGAAACCATGCGTCATGCTCTGCTTCCGGCGGTTGCGGCCGCCCTCTTCGCGTCCACTTCGCTTGTTTATGCCGCTCCGCCGGGCTTCTATTTCGAGGAAGGCACGGTTCAGTCGATCGATGGCTCGGTTCTCGCACTCGACAGCGGCGAGTCTTTCGTTCTTCCGGACGGCTGGAACGGTGACGTCGCGGCGAGCGACCGGGTTCGGGTGTACTACAACATGCGAGGCGGCGAGCAGGTCGCGACCGAAATAGTCGAACGGACCGAACAAACCAACTGACCGGGGGCACCCTCCAGTAACATAACGGCTCGCGCCGATTCTGGCGGAAAGGCGACCTTCCGCCAGATTTCGCGCGGGCAGGCTCACGCCGGCAGCGCGTCGATCGAGAGCTCGCGCGCCAGCGCATTCAGCGCCCCGATCAGATTGGGATGCAGCGGCACGCCGCCGGAGCGGCGGTCGCGGTAGATTTCCGGCCGCCCCTCGCCGGAGACCCGCACGCGCTCGAAGCCGGGCAGCGGCGTCGACGACTTGATGTCGCGCAGGCCCCGGTCGACCTCGCGCTTGAAGGTCGCGACATCGGCAAACGCGGAAATGCGGATGGCGGCGATGAATTGGCCGGTGTTGGTCGGCGTGGAGGTGTCGTCCGACATCGATATGACGTCGCGGCCGAAAGCGGCACCGTTCAGCACCGAGCCGAGAAGCCCGATCGCCATGGCCAGGCCATATCCCTTGGCGCCGCCGATCGGCAGCAGGAAACCCTCGCCCTGGCGGTGGGGGTCGGTGAGCGGCGTGCCGTCGCGCTCGATCATCCAGCCGACGGGCATCTGCTCGCCGCGCTGGGCCAGCGTCTTGATGCGGCCGGAGGAGGCGACCGTGGTCGCCATGTCGATGAGGAAGGGCGGCTCGTCGCCGGCCGGCACCGCGATCGCGATCGGATTGGTGCCGAGCAGCAGCTCCGAGCCGCCGAACGGGGGCACGTGATTGGCGCTGCCGACGGCGCCGTACAGGCCGATCTGGTCGCGCGCAAGGGGGCGCATGACGTAAATGGTGGCCGGCCCGGCGTGGTTGCCGTTGCGGATGCCGACCCAGCCGATTCCGTAACGGTCGGCCTTGTCCATGGCGAGATCGGTGGCGCGCAGCACGGCCAGATGGCCGAGCCCGTTATCGCCGTCGACAAGGCCGGTCGCGCCCTCGTCGCGGATCACGCGGATCTCGGCGCGCGCCTTGGTGCCGCCGTTCCTGAGGCGGCGCACATATTGGGCCAGGCGAAAGGTGCCGTGCGTGTCGAGGCCCCACAGGTCACCCTCGACCATGCAGCCGGCGACGGTGCGGGCATCCGCTCGCGGCACGCCGCAGGCGTTGAGCGCGCGCGCGTTGAAAGCCTCGAGCTCGGCGGCTGGAACGCGCACCATCGGTTTGGTCCTGGGCGTGGCTGCAGCGGCGCTAGATGCGCGATCCGGCATAATATTCGACCCGCTTTTCGGCCCAGCCGATAAGCGAGGAAAAGCCGAGCGCGAAGACGAACAGGATCAGCGTCAGGGCCCAGAACTCCTCGAACTGGAAATTGTCGGAGAAGGTGCGGAAAAGGCGGCCGAACGCCACCACGGAGACCAGAAGCTGGCCGATGACGATGCCCTTGACGGCGCGGATCAGGCCCATGCGGATGCCGGCGAGGATTTCCGGCAGCGCCGCCCAGAACAGGATCTTGGAGTAGAGCTGCCAGCGGCTCGCGCTGAAGGACTGGGCCATCTCGTCGAGCGAGGACGATACGTGGCGCACCCCGGCATAGGTGTCGAGCGCGATGATCCAGACCGCGAACAGGAAGACGGTGACGATGATCGTGGTCTGGCCGATGCCGAACAGCAGCATCAGGACCGGCACGAGCGAGGACAGCGGCGCGCTGGCGAAGACGTTGACCCACATGCCGAGGATCTGATCGGCGGTCCGGTTGCGGCCCATGGCGAAGCCGATCGCGATGCCGGCGACGATGGCCGCGGTCATGCCGACCACGAACGACTCGAAGGTCTGCAGGGCGGCCGCCTGGAAATCGGGGCGTGCGACGAGGTCCGCGAGCTTGTCGATCACGCCGCTGAAGGGAGGAATGATGAAAGCCCATTCCTTCTGGCCGACCAGCTCCCACAGCGCGATCCAGATGAGCAGCGAGTAGACCGGGGGAATGCGATATCCGAGGACCGTCATGGCTTCGGGCTACTCCAGATACTTTCGCAGGTTGCCCCAGATCTCCTCGACGGTGTCGATATAGCCGCGGTCGCGGCGGATGTCGTCGGGGCTGATGTCGCGGCTGATCTCGGGCCGGATGATCTGCTGGATGCGGCCGGGCCTGGGCGACAGGATGACGATGCGGTCGGACAGATAGACCGCCTCCTCGATCGAGTGGGTCACGAAGATTACCGTTTTCCGCTCGACATCGAGCAGGCGCAGCAGGTCCTCCTGGAACTTGCGCCGGGTCTGCTCGTCGACGGCGGAGAACGGCTCGTCCATGAGCAGCACGTCGGCGTCGACGGCGAGCGCGCGGGCCAGGCCGACGCGCTGGCGCATGCCGCCGGAAAGCTCGTGCGGGAACTTCGTCTCGAAGCCGGACAGCCCGACCTCGGCAATATAGTGGTGCGCCCGCTCCTCGCGCCCGGCGCGCGCATCGCCGCGCAGCTCGAGGCCGAAGGCAACGTTCCTGAGCACCGTCGCCCAGGGCAGAAGCGCGAAGTCCTGGAACACGAAGGCGCGCTCCGGCCCCGGCCGCGTCACCGGCCGGCCGTTGACGCGGACCTCCCCGGCGCTCGGCGCGAGCAGGCCGGCGATGATCTTGAGCAGCGTCGTCTTGCCGCAGCCGGATGGCCCGAGCAGCGTCGTCATCTCGCCGCGCGGGCAATCGAGATCGACCGAATCGAGCGCGTGAACGTCCAAGCCGTAAAACTTGGTGATGCTCCGCACCTCGACAATGTTGTCGACGCCCGGGGCAGCCGCCTCGGAGCGCGAGGCCGCTTGCGACCGTGCACCGTCATTCACCGCAGCCATCACTCGCTCCGTCTCTTCTCGGGCCGGAAAAACCTGGTCTCGACACGCTCCAGCAGCCCCACCATGACGGCGGAGAACACGATGATCGAGAACACGGCGGCATACATCTCGGCATATTCGGCGATCGAGCGGTGGTAGGAGATCAGATCGCCGATGCCTGTGGGCGTGATCAGAAGCTCGGCCAGGATGACGCCGATGAAGCCCGCGGCGACGCCCAGCCGGAGCCCGGCGAAGATCACCGGGGCGGCGTTCGGAACGATCACCTTCCAGATTTCCTGGAGATAG
>Ga0326597_10006796_pt1 | contig 15610 bp, 15 predicted proteins | sample RVTome_12_FD_203789 | JGI IMG/M metagenome (GOLD analysis project Ga0326597, IMG submission 203789) | Soil microbial communities from uranium-contaminated site in the Upper Colorado River Basin, Wyoming, United States - RVT100D185 | ecosystem: Environmental > Terrestrial > Soil > Contaminated >...
CAGGTCGGTTATCCAGTGACGCAATGCACGCGCTTCGTGCTGTCGCCGGGCGAGGTCAGGACCGTCCTGAGCCAGGAGCCGGATTCCCCGAGCCTTCTTCTTCAAGACATGGAACGCCTCGGAGCGAGCCACGTCCAGCAACTCGTCGGTGGATCCCGGACTGACCGCTTCGGTCTTGGCGATCTCCTCGGCCTGATCGAGTGACACCTCGGCGCGGCGCACCGCCTCCGCCAGTCGAGGCTCCTCTTCGAGGCGGCGGCCGATCTCGATCGTCTGGCGGGCGCGCCCCACCGACGTTCCCGATACCCGGGCGAGATCCACCGGATCACCGACCCGGGCCGACAACGCCGCCTTGGTGAAGCCGAGCAGCTTCTCGGCTCGTGCGACCAGCCCGAGTGCGGCGCGGGCCCGTTGCTTCGAGATCAGCCGCGGAGACAACTCCCCAGCTGCCTTCTCCAGCAGCCCCACGGCTTCTTCGAGGACCGAGATTTCCATGACCTGATCTTCTCAAATCGGTGTGACACAAACGGTCCCGCCATCGGCCTTCGGTCGGATCCTCGAACAAACGAAGGTTGCGATCACGGCCGATCCGGCCACATACCCTTCGAGGGATGCGCGACGACAGAGAGTGGCTCGAAGCCATGTGGAAGGACCATGCCGGGAAGGTCTATGCCTACGCCGCTCGACGGGTCGGGCGGGATGCCGCCGACGACGTGGTGGCCGACACCTTCGTCGTTGCCTGGAGGAACCGGGTGAGCCGGCCCTCCCATGAGCTTCCATGGCTGTACGGCGTGGCCCGCCGAGTCATCGCCGACCGCCGGCGGTCGGGTGAACGACTCGCCCACCTGGTGGATCGGCTCGCCGAGAACGCCCCGGCGAATGACTTCCACGACGCCGATCGACGCCTCGCCGCTGCGGCCGCACTCGAGAGCCTCAGCGAAGAGGACCGCGAGTTGCTGCTGCTCGCCGCGTGGGAGGGCCTCGGCGCCGCCGATGCGGCCAGGGTCCTGGGAGTGACCGCCCCCTCATACCGAATGCGCCTGTCGCGGGCGCGCCGGCGTCTTGCCAAGGCGCTGGCCACCGAGTCCGCAGGTGGCACCCCATGACCGACCGTCCCGACCTGAGTGACCTGAATCCCGTGACCGACGATCACGGCGAGCGCTGGGCACGATCGCCCGAAGGCGAGCGCGCCCGGGACCGGATGCTGGCCCGGACCGAGGTCACCGTCGGCGCCGAGCCGGCCCCTCACCCGCGACGGCGCCTCGCCCGTTATCTCGTCCCGGCCGCAGCCCTGGCCCTGATCGCGGCAACGGTCGTCTTCGTCAGGGACGACGCCCGAGCGCCGTTCGCCGCAGATGAGTGCCCGGTTACCATCGCCGTCCCGCCCTACCTCGTCCCGCCCGAGCCCTGGCCGGCGACTCCGCCTCCCGTGGTCCCCATGCATGCCGGCCACTGGTACGGCACCGAGGACCTTTGGACGATCATTCCATTCGACGGGGCCCGCTTCGCCCCGACCGGAGACAAGCTCTTCTACTGGAGTCGGCACTTCATGACGGCGTCGGACGACTTCTCGGAGCCCGAACTGCTCGTCACCGCCGAGCGCCTCGACGGCGAGGCGGACGACGTCGTGGTCGACCACGCGAACAACGGGGGCCGAGCCGACGTCGGGACCTTCATGGTCACGGGCATGGAGCTGCCCTCCGGAGGGTGCTGGCAGATCACGGCCGAGTATCGAGGCGCCGAGCTGTCGCACATCGTGTGGGTGTCCGAGGACTAGTCACAACGCGATCGGCCGGAGTGGTCTTCAAGATCCTGGGAAGCCACTGCCGATGGTGCCATCATGCTGGACGAAGGCAGCCTGAAGGTCCTTGCGCTCCGGTACCCGGGCGTCTGCATCGATTGCGGCCACCCGCTGGATCCCGGCACCAAGGCGTACTGGGACGAGTCCACCGGATCCGTGATGTGCATCGTCTGCCCGACTTCGGTGGCCGACCCGTTCTCTCTTCTCGGCACGGAGACGATCGCCCGCGGTACCGCCGGTCGGTCCGCCGGCGCAGAGTTCCAGAGGCGGTTGCGACGGTCCTTGACGCCGGCGACGATCGCGTGGCGGAAAGGGCAGGAGGGAGAGGTGGCGCTCGGCGAGCTCCTCGATCGAAGACGCACCGTCGAACGGGACATCGAGGTACTCCACGACCGCAAGGTCCCCGGCTCGAAGGCCAACATCGACCACATCGTGATCGCACCCAGCGCCGTCTATGTGGTCAACGCCAAGAAGTGGACCGGCAAGATCGAGGTGAAGAACCCGATCCTGGGTACGGACCGCCTCATCGTGGGAGGGCGCGATCGAACGCGGCAGGTCGAGTCGAGCGCCGAGGAGGGTCGAGTCGTCGAAGAGGCATTGGAGCCCGATGTACCGGTCCGGGCGGCGGTCTGCTTCGTCGAGGGCGAATGGGCGGGCCTGTGGCGTTCGTCGTGGGTCAACGGGACACTGGTCGCCTCACCGCGTGGCCTATTGCGAAGGCTGGGCAAGGCGGGCCCGATCGGTACCGGAGGCCGTGACATGATCGCCCGTCAACTCGCCGAGGCGTTTCCCGAGGCATAGCCGGGAAGCCACCAGCCACCAGCCACCAGCCATCGGTCTCACCCAACCGTTACCGTCACCGGGATGACCGAACCGAGCCCGCTCGACGATCAGATCGACCGCTTGCGTCTCATGGTCTCCTCGGAAGACCATGCCGGGGCCCGCGATGCCCTCGCCGCGCTTCGCTCGAGCTGGGCGCAGACCCCTGGCTCCTTTCCCGCAGAGACGGTGGCGGCGCTGCGCGAGATCGCCGCATCCATCCAGAGTGCCGACGGCGACCTCGACCGGGCTTTGAGCGAGTCCTTCGGCTTCGCCGCCTTCCGAACCGGGCAGCGGGAGATCATCGAGTCGCTGCTGAACGGCCGCGACTGCGTCGGGATCATGCCGACCGGCGCCGGCAAGTCGCTGACGTTCCAGCTGACTGCCCGCCTTCTCGGCGGGACCACCCTCGTCATCTCCCCACTGATCGCCCTGATGAAGGACCAGGTGGACGGCCTCGAGGAGATGGGCATCCATGCCACCTTCCTCAATTCGAGCCTCGAGGCCGAGGAGCGGCGCGAACGAGTCGCTCGAATGCGCAACGGCGAGTACGAACTGGTCTATGCGGCCCCGGAAGGAATCGAGGGGTCCGTGGGAGAAGCGCTCCGGGGTGTCGACCTGCGGCTGATCGCCGTCGACGAGGCGCACTGCATCAGCCAATGGGGTCACGACTTCCGGCCCGCCTACCGGAACCTGAGAGGGCTCAAGGAGCGCTTCGGAGTGCCGGTCCTCGCCCTGACCGCGACGGCGACCCACGAGGTCACCGATGACATCGTGGAGCAACTGGGGCTCGACGACCCGGTCCGCTTCCGCGGCTCGTTCTTCCGGCCGAACCTCCGGATCCACGCCGTGAGGAAAGGGGAACAGGCCGACGGGTCGAAGGTGAACGTGCGGCAAGCCCTCGAACGCATCGCCCGGGCCCGGCGGGGCGAGAGCGGCATCGTCTACACGCTGTCGCGTCGGTCGGCCGAGTCCACGGCCGAGTTCCTGAGCAAGAAGGGCATATCGTCGCTGCCCTACCACGCCGGCCTCTCCGCAGCCGAGCGCACCCGGGTCCAGGACGCTTTCATCCGCGACGAGGTGGACGTCGTCTGCGCCACGGTCGCCTTCGGGATGGGTATCGACAAGTCGAACATCCGCTTCGTCATCCACCGGGAGATGCCCGCCTCGATCGAGGGGTACTACCAGGAGATCGGGCGGGCGGGCCGTGACGGCTTGCCCAGCGACTGCGTCCTCTTCTACTCGTGGTCCGACGTGATCGCCTTGGAGCGACTCTCATCGGGGGAGTCCGAGGAAGTCTCCCGGTGGCGCAGCCAACAGATCCGTCACATGTACCGCTGGGCAGAACGGTCGACGTGCCGCCACCGCTCCCTGGTGGGCCATTTCGCCGAGACCATCCCCGACTGCGGCGAGTCGTGCGACATCTGCCTCGGCACCACCCTCGACCTCGGGTCACGGCGCCGGCGTGCCGAGCGCCCGACGTCGATGGATCCGGATGGTCCGGCGGAGCCGGTATTTCAGCGCCTCCGAGAGCTGCGCAAGACCCTCGCCGGCGCAAGAGGGATCCCCGCCTATCTCGTGTTCAGCGACGCCACCCTCCGGGACATGGCGGCGCGCCTGCCCACCACCGCCGACGAGCTCCTCGACGTCGACGGCGTCGGCCCGGTCAAGCTGGAGACCTACGGTGAGGCGTTCCTCGAGGTATTGCGCTCCGCGTAGGCCCTCGGCCTTCGGCCCCCAGCCTTCGGCCGGATTTCTTCCTGAAATCTGAGATCTGACATCTGAGATCTCATCAGATGTCAGATGTCGCTGAGGCAAGGGCTGACGTGAGCCGATGGTTCGAGTCAACCCTCTGGAATTCGCTGCCTTCGTATGACAACTTGCCAGGGTCTGCTGGGAGGGTGTGTGTATTCTATGTGTATGGCTCGGGTCAATGTCTATCTTCCAGACGATCTCGCCGATGCGGCGCGGCACGCTGGGCTCAACGTGTCGGGACTCACACAGGAGGCGATCCGCGCCGCCCTGGCTTCCGCTCGGACCGATGAGTGGCTCGAGGCGGTCGCTCAGTTGAGTCCGATCGAGGTCGATCCAGCGGCGGTCGCCGCCGCTGTCGCGGAGGCGAAGGACGACATCGAGCTCCGGCGTGCCTGAGGGGGTCATTGTCGACGCCTCGGCGATGGTCGATCTTCTGGTAGGAACCTCCCGGGCTCGATTTGTCGCCGATCGCCTGCGGGGACGCGAACTCCACGCCCCCTCGCATTTCGATGCCGAGGTGTTGTCGGCGATCGGTCGAATTCACCGGGCCGGTCATCTCTCGGCGCGACAGGGAAAGGCGCGTCTGGAGCGGCTGGCGAGTGCCCCGATCGAGCGTCATCTCCTTGCTGACCTGGTCGCCGATGCGTGGGCGCGGCGCCACGAGCTGCGACTCGTAGATGGTCTCTACGCCGCCCTGGCCGATTCGCTGGGCTTTCCGATCGTTACGACCGATACCGGGTTCGCGGCCGCTGCGCCTGCGGCAGAGCTGATTCGAGGAGAACCTGAGATCTGAAATCTGAGATCTGACATCTGAGATCTCAGATCTAGTCGTACACCCCCACCAACCAGCACTTCCCCTCTCTCGCCTCGCAGAGGAATGCTCCTGCCGAGGTGACGATCTGATAGCGGTCGGCGGCCTGCTCACCTTCCCACCATCGCCCGGTGCGCCGCCATGGACCCGCCCAGGCCAGGACCGGCTCCCATCGGCTGCTCAGGCGGACCCGGGTGGGGAAGCCGTCGTCCCACTCGACCTCGAAGGGCCGGGGCTCGGGAGGCACCAGGGAGGGTGAGGGCTCGGGAACCCGTCCCGGCCACGGCGCCTGCGGGTCGAGCCCGGGAGCACCCGGCTCCTCCCCCCACCGATACCAGTGGACCCGCTCCCCCGGGTCGCGGCCCCCCTGGGGCATCGCCTGGAGCACCGCATCGGGCCCGATCAAGCCCTGCGCCCGGCTCAGGGCCCGCCGGGCGTCGTCTTCCGAGGCTGCGTCCTCCCCAAGGCGCAACTGGCGGCCCCGATCCGACAGGTCGGCCGGCGCCAGCCGGAGCCGGACGATCCCCCCGGGTACCCCGCCCGATTCGACCCAGGCCCGGATCTGCCAGCGGACCCGCTCTGCCAGCTCCTCCTCCGAGAACGGATGGGCGCTGCGCCAGGTACGGCTGCGCAGCTCCCCGAGAGCCGACTCTGCCTCCACCTCCACCCGATGGGGCATCCCGCCGGTGGGGGCCACCGCCTCGAGGAGCCTGCCCGCCAGCGCCCGCGCCGCAAAGGCTGCCCGCTCGAAGTCCTCGAGAGGGGGATCGAAGAGATCCTCTGCCACGATCTCGTCGGGGATCCGCCGGGGGCTGACCGAACGATCCTCGCCGCTGGCGATGCGGTGCGCCTCCAGTCCCGCCGGCCCGAACCGGGAGGCGATCGCCGCCCGCGGCAGCGAGGCGAGTTCGCCGAGGGTCCCCACCCCCAGCCACCGGAAGGTGTCGACCAGCTCGTCGACCCCGAGCGTGGATACGTCGAGCCCGGCGAGGAATTGGGAGGTGTCCGCCACGATCAAGGGGCCGTCCACGGCGGCCTCTGCGGCCAGCCGGGCGGCGAAGGGCCCGTCGGCCAGCCCGAAGCGGCCCCCCGGCGCCGTCGCCTCCACCGCAGCCGCCATCTTCCCGACGAGTGCCTCCTCGGACCCGTAGTAGCGGACCGCACCGGCGGTGGACATGTAGGCCAGGCCGGGCGCCGCCAACTCCATGCGGGGCACCACGTCCTCGATGGCGCGAGCGACCGGTTCGAAGGCAACCACTTCGGCGCCCGGGTCGGCGACCAGCGTGACCGCGTTGGGGCAGAGCGTCTCGGCCTCGCGCCGGCGCATGCCGATTTGGACCCCGGCGGCGACGGCGTCCGGGGTGGCGGCCACCACCAGCCCGGCGTCGTCGACGACCTGGCAGGGCCTATCCGGCGGCGAGTCCGGACGGCGCAGCGGCCAGTCCGGGAACCAGATGCACAGCGTGCGAGCCATCGTCCTCCATCTCCACGACCTGCTCGATGCCCCGGGCGCCCTTACCCGAGGCGCGGAGAGTGATCCGGCGCCGTAGCAGGGCCCCGTGGCCGCGGTCCACCCCCTCCCAGCGGACCCCCGCCGCCTCGATCCGTAGGTGAAGCATCCCGGCGGGGAGGTCCCCCGAGACCGGGCGGAGGAGGAGGGCGGCGCGACGTGCCCGCGACAGCGCGGCGAGACGGCGCAGATCGGGGTCACCGACGCCCGGAGGCACCTCGGCGAAGACCACGGGAAACCCCTCGAGGAGGGAGGCGGTCACCTGGAGCCAGGCCCGCCGATCCGGGCAGCGGATCACTACGAGACGCTCCGGCTCGACCCCCACCTCCCAGGCGGCCAGAGGGCACAGCCAGCCGCGGACATCGACCGCGGCGACCATCCTGCTGCCGGAGGGGGCGGCGAGGAGGCTCAGACCGAGGCGGGTGAGGCCGGATCCGGGCGGACCGACGAGGCCGAGCACCCGTCCCGGCTCCGCCTGGATGGTGAAGGGCGCGACCGGCTCGAAGTAGGGAGCGCTCGCGGCGCCGGCGAGGAGAGATGCCCGATCCAAGGGCACTCGATCCTACCGAACATGTGTTCGGGGGGCAAGAGCCGGGCTCTTCTCAGACGCATTGCGTTTCGATATGCTGAACGCATGACACAACTGGTCACCCGGATTGACGAACGCCTCGCTTCCCTCGTCGACGAGCTCGTCGCCGACGGGGTCGTCGAGTCCCGGTCCGACGCGGTCCGCCGCGGGCTCATGGTCCTGGTCGACCGACATCGCCGTGATCGCACAGCCGACGCCATCGTCCGCGGGTACACGAAGCAACCTCAGACCGACGACGATGCCGCCTGGACCGACGAGGCCACGATTCGCATGATCGGTGACGAACCATGGTGACGCCCGCTCAGGGCGACATCTGGTGGGCGGAGGCGGAAGACAAGCGGCGGCCGGTCCTGGTGGTCACACGCACCGAGGCAATCCCGGTGCTCAACTGGATCCTGGTGGCCCCGGTCACCCGGACGGTCCGGGGCATCCCTACGGAGGTCGCCCTCGATACCGACCAGGGGCTGCCCTACCCCTCGGTCGCCTCCTTCGACAACCTCCAACCGATCCGAAAGAGCTTTCTCACCCAACGGGTCGGTGCACTGGGTCAGGCGCGTGCGGCGATCTGTCGAGCACTCTCGGCTCTCGCCGACTGCTGAAACAGGGCCGCGCCACCCTCCGTCGCCGCCTGCGACCGATCAACCTCCCCGCGAAGGCGGGAGGACGCAGACCGGGGGCCCTTCGGACACCCATGCGTGGCCTGGCTTGCTGGAAGCTGGTGGCTGGAGGCTGGAAGCTCCTCAGCCGCCCATGTCCTCCACGATCTCCTCCAGCTCGCTCTCGCGCTGGTTCACCTGATCGGCCACGTCCCGGGCCCGTTCGACGTTCTCGGTGATGAGCCCGCTGCCTCCGTCATCCTGGCCGGCGGGCACCGCAGGTTCGCCACCGCAGGCGGCGGCGACAACGAGCAGGGCGGCGACAGCCGAGCGAATCCGCATTCCGACCTATCGGCACGTAGGGGAGCTCGATTGAACGCGAGAAGGCCCGCGGCCCTCCTGCTGGAGGCTGGAGGCTTCCTAGAGGCTCCCCTAGATCCCCGACTCGAAGTCGTCCTCGAAGGAGACGACGGTGCGGCCCGGCTTCGACGAGCTCTCGCTCGGCTTGGCGGTGCGGTCCCCGCCGCGGTCTCCCCTGCGGTCCCGGCTGCCCCGGTCCCGGTCGCCGCCGTCACGGCCGCCGCGCTCGCGCGGTCCGCGGTCCCGTCCCCGGTCCCGGTCGCCGCGATCTCGGCTCTCGCCGTTGCCTTCGCTGTGCGCCTGTGGAGCCGACCCGCCATCGCCAGAGGGCACCTCGGCTCCGGCGACATCGAGGCTGACCTTGCCGCGGTCGTCGATCTCGCGGACCACGACTTGGATCTTGTCGCCCAGCGAATACACGTCCTCGACGTTGTCGATCCGCTTGCTGCCGCCGATCTTCGAGATGTGCAGCAGACCGTCTCGCCCGGGCAGGATGTTGACGAAGGCGCCGAACTTGGTGATGTTCACCACCTCGCCCTCATACTCCTTGCCGACCACGGCCTCCGGCGGGAAGGCGATCTGGAGCACCCATTCCTTTGCCTTCGCCAGCGACTCGCCATCGGTGGCGCCTATCCGGACAGTGCCGTCGTCGTCGATCTCGAGAGTGGCGCCGGTCTTCTCCTCGATCTCGCGAATGATCTTGCCCTTGGGGCCGATGATCTCGCCGAGCTTGTCCTTGGGGACCTGCACCGCCTCGATACGCGGAGCGTTGGGGCTGAGCTCGTCCCTCGGCTTCGAGATGACCTTGTTCATCTCACCGAGGATGTGGAGCCGTGCGGTCCGCGCCTGTTCGAGGGCCTGCGACAGCACCTCGGCCGGCAGCGACTCGATCTTCGTGTCGAGCTGCATGGCGGTGATCACATCTGCGGTCCCGGCGACCTTGAAGTCCATGTCGCCGAGGGCGTCTTCGGCTCCCAGGATGTCGGTCAGGGTGACGAACTTGCCGTCATGACCGATGAGGCCCATCGCCACACCGGCTACCGCGGCCTTCACCGGCACACCGGCATCCATCAGCGACAGGCTCGAACCACACACCGACGCCATCGACGAGGACCCGTTGCTCGCCAGCACCTCGGAGACGAGGCGGAAGGCGTAGGGGAACTGGTCGGCGGTCGGGATGATCGGCAGCACCGCCTTCTCGGCGAGTGCGCCGTGACCGATCTCGCGCCGCTTCGGGCCCCGCATGAAGCCGACTTCACCGGTCGAGAACGGCGGGAAGTTGTAGTGGTGCATGTACCGCTTCGACTCTTCCATCGAGATGGTGTCGAGCATCTGCTCCATCCGCAGCATCCCCACCGTGGTCACGTTGAGCACCTGGGTCTCCCCTCTCTGGAAGAGACCGGAACCGTGGGCCCGGGCGACCACGCCCGTCTCCACGGTGATGGGACGGACGTCGGTGACCCCGCGCCCGTCGAGCCTCACCCCGTCATCGATGACCCGCTGACGCATGATCTTCTTCGCGACGGACTTGAAGGCGCGCTTGGCCGCGGCATGGTCCTCGTGCTCCTCATCGATGCCCGCCTCTGTGAGGACGGCGGCGAAGGCTGCCTCTTCCGCAGCGCTGCGCTCCTGCTTGCCCTCGATCCGGTACACCTCGGCAAGGCGGGAGCGGGCAATGGAGTCGATCCGGCCGTAGAGCTCCTCGGTGTAGTCGACGACCACGGGCCACTCGACCTCGGCGATCGCGACCTGCGAGCGGAGCTCGACCTGGGCGTCGAGCAGAGCGGCGATGTGCTGCTTGGACTCCTCGAGACCTCTGGCGACCGCGGCCTCGTCGGTGGGCGCCTGGCCCGCCTCGATGAGCCGAAGAGCGTCCTCGGTGGCCCCGGCCTCGACCATGGCGATGGCGACGGCCCCCTCGGCGTTGCGCTTGCCGGCGACCACCAGGTCGAACACCGACTCGTCCAACTGCTCGAAGGACGGCATCGGTATCCACTCGCCGTTCGAGTAGGCCATTCGCACCGCGGCGATCGGGCCCTCGAAGGGGATCGGGCTGACCATCAGCGCGGCGGAGGCCGCGTTCAGGGCGATGACGTCATAGGGGTTGACCTCGTCGACCGACATGACGGTGGCGACGACGTGGGTTTCGCATCGGTAACCGTCCCGGAACGAGGGACGGAGGGGCCGGTCGATGAGGCGGGAGGACAGGATGGCCCGTTCGGTGGGACGACCCTCACGCCGGAAGAACGACCCGGGGATCTTCCCGGCTGCGTACATGCGCTCCTCGACGTCCACGGTGAGTGGGAAGAAGTCCACTCCCTCGCGGATCCGCCGGGAGGCGGTTGCGGTGGCGAGCACTTCGGTGCCCCCCACCTTGGCGACCACGGCGCCGTCGGCCTGCAAGGCCAACTTCCCCGTGGTGAATTCGATCTCGACAGCACCAATGGTGGTGCGTGCGGATACTTCGGACACGCTCTCTCTTTTCTGTTGCGGAGAGCGGGCCGTCAATTACCAGTGGTCACGCCTCGAAACGGGCCGAGAGGTGGCAACTAGCAACTGACGAGGCCGCTCTCCTTTCGTGTTTACCTCCCCATGCAACCACGAATCGCGACAAGGCGCGATTTCGTCAGCGACGGAGACCGAGACGGGCGATGACCTCGCGGTACCGCTCGACGTCCTGCCTTCGCAGATAGTCGAGCAGCCGGCGACGCCGGCCCACCATCATCAAAAGGCCACGGCGGCTGTGATGGTCCTTGGCATGGACCTTCAGATGCTCGGTGAGATCGTTGATCTTCTCGGTGAGCAGCGCCACTTGGACCTCGGGCGCACCCGTGTCCGTGGCGTGTTTGCCGTACTCGGCGACGATGGTCTTGGTGTCCTTCATGGGAAAGCGCCGGAGGACTTGCTCCAGCGACGCGAACTGTAACAGGTCGGGCCACCCCAGAATTCCGCGCAACTCCCGCGGGCGACGCCCAACGGCCCACGGCCCACGGCCCACGGCCAGAAGCTTTAGGCCGTCTCGAGCGCGTCGGGCGACACGCGTGGGCTGTGGCCGTTGGCTATCTGGAGTAACGGCCCAGCAGCGTTGCCTCGGCCAGCACATGGCCCTCTATCGCTTCGAGGAGCGAAGCCTTGTTCGCCCCCGCCTCCAGGCCCAGCCGGACATCGAGCGCATAGACGGTGAAGAAGTAGCGATGCGAGCCGCTCGGCGGGCACGGTGGCTCATAGCCGGGGCTGCGGGACGAGTTGACCCCCGGCGTTCCCAGGCTCGCCACGCCCTCGGGAATCGTGCCCATCATGGGGATGTCGTACGCCACCCAGTGGTCGTAAGTGCCCGATGGCGCATCCGGGTCATCGACGACGAGAGCGAGGGCGACGGCGCCGCTGGGGATCCCGGAGATGTCGAGTCGCGGCGAGAGGCCCTCCCCGTCGCAGGTGTGGCGGGTCGGGATCCTCATCTCATGCTCGAAGGCCGAAGACGTGAGCTGCATGCCGCCCTCCCCGCGGTCTTGTGCGGTGTGCTCCGGGCGGCTAACGCTACCTCCGCCGCACGCGGCCAGAACGAGTGCGGCGACGGAGAGCACGGTTCGACAAGGTCTCATCACCCGTCAGGGTATGCCGCCGGGAGCCCCAAGGCTCACTTGGGCCAAATCCCCTGGTCCGCTCGTGCCGCCACCGGAGGACGCCAGACGGGCCAGCGGAAGGGCTCGTGACGGGGAAGATCACACGAGCCGGGATCCCACATCTCAGACACGATGCAGCGAGCCACCTCGGGGTCGTCGAGCACTTCCTCGTGTGCCTCGGAGAGCCGCGCCGGCAACCCGATCGGATCGGACCAGAAACCGCCCCACGCCGACGGGCCGTCATCGGCGGCGTTGTAGATCCGGAGACCTTCGGGGAAGTCGGAGAAGGAGGTGACCCCCGAATCGGGGTTCCTGATCACCACGACCTCCACACCCGACGCCTCGCCCAGGTGGTCCCGGGCGTCTTCACAGTCGAACCAGAGAAAGCGGCAATCCACCGGGTCGTAGCCGCCGTCGTCGGGCGCTGCGCCCCAGAACCGTCCGACGCTCTGCAACCACCCGTGCGCCTTGGTCGCCAGGGGCGGATCGAGCAGAGCGGCACCGGTCACCGCCTCGTTGGGGCCGTAGGCGCCATCGTCCCAACCGGCGACCAGGTGGGCGATGGTGGCCCCACCCTTGCTGAAGCCCACCAGGTAGATGGGGCGGCCCTCCTCGGCGACGCCGCTCAAATACGAGTTGAGCGACGATGCCGCCTCGTCGATTGACAGCTCCTGTGAAGCCACATGCGGATCCGGCAATCCCTCGGCGAACCGGTAATCGAAGAACCGCAGATCGTCATCGACCAGACCCATGAGGTCGATGAGGTCGTCGAACACGTCCTCTGCCGGCCCCTGCCCATGACCCGGGACGAACACGATGAGGCGGTCCTCCGGGGGCTGCAGCCCCAGCGCAGACCCGGGCTTCTCGCGCCGTGCGAGCAGCACCCCGAGGAGTGCAGCCACCGTGGCTGCTGCGGGGATGAGAGGATCCCCGGTGGGCTCCGTCGGCTCATCTGGAGCGGTCGGGCCCTCGGTCTCGGTTGGAGCCACCGGTTGGTCCCCCGGAGCAAGGCCTAGACCTCCCAGCCACAGAGAGGCGACGACGAGCGAGATCATGACGGGGAGAGTGCGTCACGACGCGACCCGATTCAAGGGGGTTGGTCGGGAGGTCCGTTGCCCGTTGCCCGTTGCCCGTTACCCGTTACCCGTGCCGCCCACCAGGATCTGGCGCGCCGCCTCGATGTCCCGACGGATCTGCTCCACCAGCTGGTCGACATTCTCAAACTTTCGCTCGTCGCGGATTCGGTCGACGAACCGCACCCGAAGGATCTCGCCGTAGAGGTCACCCTCGAAGCCGAGGAGATGCGCCTCGACCGTCTCGTCCGTGCCATCGAAGGTCGGCCGTACGCCGACGTTGGCCACGCCGGGGATCGATTCGTCGGCGGACCGACCGGCGGTGACGGCGTATACACCGCGCTTGGGCACCGCCACGCCGGGCGGGAGCGCCAGGTTGGCCGTCGGCACGCCGATGGTTCGGCCCCGGCCGCTCCCCTCGACGACCCCGCCCCATAGCTCGTGGGGTCGGGCGAGGGCGACGGCGGCACCGGCCACGTCACCCTCGGCGATCATCTCCCGGATCTGGGTGGACGACAACGGCCGATCCTCACCGACCAGCGGCACGATCTCGGTTCGGAAACCGAGACCGTTGCCCATCTCCCGGAGCAGGCCGACGTGCCCGGTCCGGTCCTTGCCGAAGCGGAAGTCCTCGCCCACCACGACCATTTCGGCGGCGAGGGCCCCGGCGAGGGTCTCGGTGACGAAGGTCGCCGGGCTCCACTCCCGGACTGCGGCGTCGAAGTCCAGGACCGCCACGACTTCGACGCCCTGGCTGTCGAGCAGCTCGATGCGGTGATCCAGCGACGTCAGCATCGCCGGAGCGCGGTCCGGGATCACCACCGTCAAGGGATGGGGATCAAAGGTCAGAACTCCGGGCTCGAGCCCGCACTCGGCGGCCTGATCGCGGAGGATTGCCAACACATGCCGGTGCCCGACGTGGACTCCGTCGAACACCCCGACGGCGAGGGCATGACCACTCGACCCTGCGTCCCAGCCTGAGGGATCACCCCGCAAGACCTTCACGACATGACCACCTCGGGCACGGCCCGCCTCCCGTCCGAGCGATATACCGCGAGAAGGGTCCCCTCGCCGTCGAGGATGAGGTGATGCCCGGGCTCCCCGAGCCCCAGCGCCCCGGCGGGGAACACCGATCCGTGCCCCACCGCGGTCGCGGTGTCGGCGGCGACCGCCACCGACGGCAGGTCCCGCAAGCCCTCTGCCGGGGAGATCACCAGGCCGCCGATGCTTCCGGCACCGGCAGCCGCCGCGAGGTCTTCGATGGTGTGGGCGTCATCGACGCCGAGCGACCCGATCGCCGAGCGGCGAAGGGCGGTCAGGTGGGCTCGTCCGCCGAGGGCGGAGGCGATGTCGTCGGCCAGAGTGCGTACGTAGGTGCCCGAACCGCATCGAACCCGGAAGACCACCTCGGGGTACGGCCCGGGGGAGACGTCGAGGATCTCGATGTCGTGGATCTCCACCGTGGTCGCCTCGCGCTCGACCTCCTCGCCGCGACGCGCCAACTCGTAGAGACGCCTGCCATCCACCTTCTTCGCCGAGACCATCGGCGGCACCTGCAGGATCCGACCGATGAACCGCTTGGCGGTACGCCGTACGTCCCCCTCGTCGAAATGCATCTCCTCGCGCGACAGAATCGCCCCGTCGGCGTCGAGGGTGTCTGTGGCCACCCCGAAGAGCGCGGTCGCCTCGTAGAGCTTCGGCGCCTCCTGGACGAATCGGATGAGCCGGGTGGCCCGCCCCACGCCCAGGACGAGCAGGCCGGTCGCCATCGGGTCGAGCGTCCCGGCATGGCCGATCCTCTGCTCGTCCAGGAGCGACCGCGCCCTGGCGACGATGTCGTGCGAGGTCCAGCCTCCGGGCTTGTCCACCAGGAGAAAACCCTCAGCCACGGAGCTGAGCCCGGATCGACTCGACGACCTCCTCGAGCGGGGAGGTGGATGTGAAGCCGGAGGCGTTGTGATGCCCGCCTCCGCCGCGGGCGACTGCCATTGATCCGACATCGACCGCACCGCGGGACCGCAGGCTCACCTTCCAACCCTTGTCGACCTGCTTGAGCAGGGCCGCCACCCCGGCTTCCCGGGCGATCCGTATGTCGTCGATGAGGCCGTCCATGTCCTCATAGCGAGCGCCCGAGGCGGCGAGGTCTTGATGGCCGATCCAGGACCAGACCAAGCCGAGCTCCTCCTCGAGCACCGCCCGTCCCAGGACGATCGACGCCGCCTTCAGGTAGGCAAAGGGGACCGACTCGTAGACCTTCTGCCCGATCAGCTCGGGCCGGGCCCCCGCCTCGACCAGCCGGGCGGCGACCCGCAGGGTCTCAGGTGAGGTGGAAGAGTATTGAAAGCGTCCGGTGTCGGTGACGATCGCAGTCAGGAGGCAGGTCGCCACCTTCTCGTCGATCGGCCAACCCAGCTCCTCGAGCAGATACACGGCGAGCTGGCCCGAGGCGGCGACGCTGCCGTCTATCAGCTGGATGTCGCCAAAGCCCTCGTTGGTCACGTGATGGTCGACCACGATCAGGGTGCCGGCCCGCTTCGCCGACGAGCCGAGCTCGACCAGTCGATCGAACGACCCGACGTCGAAGACGACCATGACCGCCGGTTCCTCGGGAAAGGCGGAGGGCCGAACCAGCGGCTCGATGTCGAGGAACTCGAGTGAGGGCGGCACCACGAA
>Ga0326597_10006797_pt1 | contig 15610 bp, 16 predicted proteins | sample RVTome_12_FD_203789 | JGI IMG/M metagenome (GOLD analysis project Ga0326597, IMG submission 203789) | Soil microbial communities from uranium-contaminated site in the Upper Colorado River Basin, Wyoming, United States - RVT100D185 | ecosystem: Environmental > Terrestrial > Soil > Contaminated >...
GATCGTGGATGCGCCCCCGTTGACCGCCAACCTTCGCTACGGCTCCGGTCACCGGACACCCCGGCCCCGCACATTCTTCGACTACTCGGAGTTCGGCGGGATGGGAGGCGCCGTCGACATGTGCAGCGGCCTTGGCGTGTGCCGCAAGACGCTCGACGGCACCATGTGCCCTTCCTACATGGCAACCCGCGAGGAAGCGCATGCGACGCGCGGGCGGGCCAACATCTTGCGCCTGGCCATGGCCGGTCAGCTTGGTGAAGCGGGGCTTGGAGACGAGGGCGTGCGCCAGGTGCTGTCGTTGTGCCTGGAGTGCCGGGCCTGCAAGGCCGAGTGCCCGGTCGGCGTCGACATGGCGCGCTTCAAGAGCGAGTTCCTGGCGGATTACTGGCGCCGGCACGGCACGTCGTTGAGGGCGCGGGCGCTGGGCCACATTCACGACATGTCGCGGTGGGGAAGTCGTCTCGCACCTGTTTCGAACTGGGCGATCCGGAGCGCGCCTGCGCGATGGCTAAGCGAACAGCTGCTTGGCCTTGATCGCCGGCGGAAGCCTCCGGCGTGGGTCCGCGAGACATTCTCCGCTCGCTTCGCGAGCCGGAGCGCGGTCGCCACGAGCTCGGGTGCGAGCGTGCGGCTGTTCAACGATACGTTCACCAACTACTACCATCCGGAGATCGGGATGGCGGGTGCCGAGGTTCTCGAGGCGGCAGGTTTCACCGTGGGGCTGGCCCCCAACGTCTGCTGTGGGAGGCCGCTCATCTCGCAAGGGCTCCTGCCGGCGGCCCGTCGCCGGGCTGACGCGAATACGGAGGTGCTCCATCCGATTGTCGCGAATGGCGAGAAGCTGGTGTTCTTCGAGCCGAGCTGCCTGTCGGCGATGCGCGAAGACGTGCCCGCCCTTTTACGCGGTGCGGCCGCCCGAGACGCGCAACGGGTCGCCGACAGCTGTGTGCTGTTCGAAGAGTTTGTGGAGAAGGCGTGCCTGGCGGGGACTGCGAAGCTGGCGTTCCGGCACGGACCCGAAGAGATTCTGCTCCACGGCCACTGCCACCAGAAGGCCATGGGCTTACTGGCTCCGGCGAGAGCGTTGCTCTCGCGCATCCCGGGCTCCACCGTGGTCGATCTTGACGCCGGCTGCTGCGGGATGGCGGGTTCTTTCGGCTACGTGCGCGAGCACTTCGACGTGTCGCAGATGATCGGCGAGCGGCGTTTGCTCCCGGCCGCTAGAAGCCTGACGTCGGGGTCGGCGCTGGTAGCGTCCGGTGTCTCGTGCCGACACCAGGTCGCTGACCTTGCGGGGGCACGCGCGCAACACGCTGCCGAGCTGCTCCGATCGCTCCTGGCGGATTAAGTGCTGCGTCTCGTGAACACGGCGACGCACCGAGGATGACGAGGCGCCCGTCTGGCGATGCGCGACGACTGAGAATACCTGGCGTACCTGAAGGAGGACCCCAAGCCGTAGGCTTGCAGATCAGGCGTGGGGCTTATTGGGGGAGCTGAATGATCACAGACAGCGCGCTTATCGCGCTCGCCGGACTGCTCGCGGTTGTCGCGCTTCTCTTCCTGCTGATTGCCCGATTCAAGTGGCACGTTTTCATTGCACTCCTGGTACCCATCCTCCTCCTGGCATTAGTACCCGGCATCGACCGGCAAGCATTCATCGACGCGTTCGAGCAGGGGTTTGGCCGCACGATTCAGAGCATCGCCGTCGTGATCGTTCTCGGCTCGGTCCTCGCAGAGGCGCTCAAGCACACTGGCGGCATCGAGCGGATCACCACGTCGATGGTCCGCTGGGTCGGCGAGCGGCACATGCCCCTCGCCCTCACGCTGAGCGGCTTCGTCGTCGGGTTGGCCATCTTCTCCGATGTGGGCTACGTGATCCTCAACCCGCTCGTTCATTCGGCGGCACTGACCAGCGGCTTGAACATGAGCGTCATGGCCACCGGCCTCGTGGGCGCCATGCAGCTCACGCACGCGATGGTGCCTCCGACGCCAGGTCCGCTGGCAGCGGCCGCTCTCGTTGGGGCCGACATCGGACGGGTCATCCTGTTCGGCAGCATCATCACCTTCGTGGCGTCTCTTGCGGGGTGGGGATTTGCCTTGCTGGTCGGGCCGCGAGTCGAGTCGCCGCCATCACGCGAGTTCGTCGGCCAAACGCTGATCGGGGGCGGGCGCGATTCAGAACTGCCGACGACGTGGAGGGCCTACGCTCCGATCGTGATTCCCATGACGCTTATTGCGGGCCAAAGCGTGGCGGCGTTTGCGTTGCCGGCTGGGCACGTGGTGAACACCGCCATGCTGTACCTGGGGTGGCCCGTGGTGGCGCTGGGCATCGGCATTCTGATCGCCTATCGCAACACCACCAGCGCGCAGGCCGAGGCGCGCACGAGTTCCTGGATTGAGGACGGTCTCCGGACGTCGGCAATGATCGTCATGGTGACCGGTCTAGGTGGCGCGCTCAGCCAGATACTCCGTGAGACGCCCGCGGTTGATGCCATAGCGAGCGGCGTCAGCGCCATCGGACTACCGGCGATCTTTCTGCCCTTCGTTCTCGGTGTGGTCGGCAACATAGTGACGGGCTCGACGACCGTGGGCGTGATCACGGCCGCATCGGTGACCGCCCCCATGATGGATACTCTTGGACTGAGTCCTGAAGCGACGATGCTGGCCGGCGCTGCCGGTTCGATGATCATCAAGTACGTCAATTCCAGCTACTTCTGGGTCTGTACGTCGTTGTCCCGCATGCCCCTCAAGTCGGCGCTGATCTCGTACGGTGGCGTGACGTTCGTCAACGGCGTCGTGGCGATGGCGATGGTGTACGTGCTGTGGAGCATCGGCTTGATTTGATGCGACAGCCGTGACATGCGACGTGAGACTCTACCCGCTGTGACCGTTGTCTGGTTCTCGTCATTGCTCGACGATGGCGGCGTGCCGATGAGGTTACACTTCCAGTGGGACATTCATCACGGCGGGTTCGCCCGGCAGTATCGGGCTGAGGTCCGCGCATGGGGCGCGGACACGAGAGTGCCGACGCTCGTCGGCTGAGGGAGAGCGGCATGTCCAAGAACATCAGTCAGTCCATGTTGCCCGAGTTCGACATGGAGATGGCGAACACCAGGAGGACACTCGAGCGCGTGCCCGAGGGCAGGCCAGACTTCCGCCCGCACGAGAAGTCGATGCCGCTCGTCCGCCTGGCCGGACACCTCACGGAGCTACCCGGATGGGCCGGAGTGGCGATCAATCAGGACGTGTTCGACGTGAATCCGCCCGGTGGCCGGAAGTACGAACCGATGATCATGAAGTCGAGAGACGATCTCCTCAAGACCTTCGACGAGAACGTCAAGCAGGCCAGGGCGGCCCTCGAGGCGGCCACCGACGACAGATGATGCAGACCTGGACGATGAAGAACGGCGGGGCCACGGTCATGACGATGCCGAAGGTTGCCGTCGTACGGGGTTTCGTGCTCAACCACCACGTCCATCACCGCGCGCAGTTGGGCGTCTATCTGCGTCTGAACGACGTCCCGGTCCCGTCGATTTACGGACCATCGGCCGACGAAGGGAGTATGTAGGCTGCAGTCAGTCGATTTTGGAGACGAATCACGAGGGGGACACACGTCATGAAGGCAAGGCGCTTTCTCATCACCGGTGGCAGCCAGGGAATTGGAGCCGCGACCGCCGAACTAGCCTGCGGAGCCGGACACCAGGTCGTGTTTACTGGACGGAACGAGCAGCTCATCAGGGCGGTCGCTGAGAAGACTGGCGCGCACGGGCTGCAGGCGGACGTGACCGTGGGCGACGACAACGCGAGGACGATCGAGGTGTGCCGAGAGCGCATGGGCGGGGTCGATGTTCTCGTCAACAGCGCCGCGTACGCGTACTGGGCGGAAATCGGAGCGCTCGACGTCGACGCTATGCGGACGATGTTCGAGACCAACGTCTTCGGCCTCGTGGACATCACCAATCGTGTGGTCCCGATGATGAAGGCGAACAAGGACGGCGACATCGTGAACATCGCCTCCACGTCAGGCATGAAGGGAGGCAAGACCAGCACCCCGTACGCATCCAGCAAATGGGCCGTGCGGGGTATCAGCCAGTGCTGGCAGGCGGAGCTTCGCCCTCACGGCATCCGCGTCATTTCCTTGTGCCCGTCGGAGGTCCAGACCGATTTCGGAGGCATGACTGGCCGCGATAATCCCAATAAGTTGTACGCGGTGGACATCGCGGCGACGATCATGGCCGGGCTGAACATGCCTCGCCGCGTACTCTGGCCGGAGCTAGCCGTGTTCGCGAACAACCCGTGGAAAGAAGACTAGAGCGGCTCGACAGGTGTGACGCGGGTCTTCAGACCCGCTCACTGGACGCCCGAATAGCCGGTCTAAAGACCGGCACCACACCAATACGCCGTGGGGCTATTCGGAGACGGCTCCGCGCGTTCGACAGGTGTGGCGCGGGTCTTCAGACCCGCCCACAAGACTTGTCTATGGGACGAGCACGCGGATGGTACCGTCCTGTTTGTTCAGCACGAAGATCTGGGCGTCTGGCCCCAGGCCGAAGCGCAAGTCAGCGCGCTCGGCGGGCTTCCTGCCCTGCCTGGTGTTTTTTTCCTGAATCAGCTGGAGCAGCGTCTTTTGCGCGCCGTTGTCGTTGAACAGCACGCGGCGGATGGCGTCTTGTCCTCCCTCGGGAAGGTCGTCCGCGTCGATATGGAAGATTTCCCCGCTCGGGAAGTCGCCAAACAGCACTTTGTCGGTCAGTTGGGGGATCGCGTTCTGTCGGGAGACGTAGCCCATCGTCACCGCCGAGCTCGGCTGAAGTAACGGATCGGGCTGCCCGTACTCGACGATCGGATAGGTGACCGTTTCATCGCCGCGCTGATTGGCGAGGCTGACCTCGCTGCGGCTGATGAATTCGAAGCTGCCCTCCCAGTCGTTCCACCCGAGGTTGGCGCCGGCGGTGACGAGGCTGATCTTCTCGACGATGTTCTGGCCGATGTCCGCCACGAACATGTTTCCGTTTGCGGGATCCCAGGCAAACCGCTGTGGATTGCGCAGTCCGTACGCGTAAATGTCCCCGAGCGAGTCGTCATTCCCGTCGCCGGCGAATGGGTTGCTCGCCGGGATACCGTACTTGCCGTTGGCGCTGTCGTTGCCCAGTGGATCGATGCGGAGAATCTTGCCAAACGCCGAGTTGAGGTTCTGCGCCAGTCCGAGCGGGTCGCCGCCGCTGCCGCCGTCTGCGAAGCCCACGTAGAGCAAGCCGAACTCGGCGTCACCCGGTGACGCGAGCGGATTGAAGCCGAGTTGTCCGCCGTTGTGGTTCGCGAAGGGTTGCTCGAAGCGGATCAGCTCACGCGGCCGGCCGCCGTCGTACGTCGGGGCCGCCGGAACTTTTGCGGTCCACTCGAGCAGCACCGAGTCGTGCGTTCGATCGCCGCCACCCGGGCTGAAATCTGGCGCCGGGGTCGTATTGCTGGTGTCGGTCAGCGTGTAGAACTTGCCAAACCCCCTAGCGCCTGGTTCGTTGAACTGCGGATGGAAGGCGAAGCTCTGGAAGCCGCGTTCTCGGCCGGCAGCCTGAACGCTGACGCCCCAGGCTGGAGCGTTGATATCGACATATCGCCTGACGGTCGCGCCGTCATAGCTGACGCTGTAGATCGGTCCGCGCATGTCGTTGACGAACATGCGGGCCGTGCCCGGCTCGTCGACGAGGAGCATGATGCGAGCCGGCGTCCCGTCCATATCGGGAACAGACGCGAACTCGACGAAGTTCACTGCAATTACGCCCTCATCCGCGACGATGGGCGTGGCAAACGGATCGTCGGTTGTCTGTGCCTGGGCGCAGGCGGCAACGAGCATGGATGCGACGATCACACGAGCGAGGCAGTTCATCGTTTGATTCCTTGCGTTCTCGGGGTTGAGTTCAGACTGGGCAGACAGGATGTACCAAACTCCCGCCCATGACAAATAGAAATCGTCGGGAGTCACCTTTGGTCTGCCGCACACGGGTCTTCTGCCTGTCTCGCTTGGCCGATATGCCGGTGCTATCGGGGTTGGCTGCTGGTATCGTCCTTGCCTGCCTCGGCCGACATGCCCCCCGCTCCGCCCCCGCCCACGTACAACGAGCCGACCGTCATGTGGCGGATGCGACGCGGCAAGGACCGCTGGGCGCACGCCGTGATCGGTCCGCTCGACCGCGGCGCGCGCGTGATCTGGTTCGTGAACAGCCGGCCTCTGGGCGTTCGCGACTTCGACGACTGGACCAGCGCCATCCAGTGGAGCGACCAGATGCGCGATCAGAACTGGAAAGTGGGCTGGCGTCTTGTTCCCGAGAGCGACAACGTTCTTACCGACCGCAGTGAGCCGTAACACCGACTGACCGGTTGTTCGAGCGTCCTCCGGGCGGGTCCGACGACCCGCGCGACAACTCGAATGACCCGTCTGCCAGCAAGCGCACGATCGCCTGTTCGTAAATGGTCGAGAGCGGTCCGATGTCGGCCAGTCTCACACGCTCGTCGACCATGTGGACCGACGCATTGACGGGACCGAACTCGACGACCTCGCGGGCGATGGCAGCGAGGAAGCGACCATCGGACGTGCCGCCACTGGTGGAGAGTTGAGGCTCCAGCCCCGTCACGCCGGCAACCGCTGCACTGAGCGTATGGACCAGCCGGCCGCGCGGCGTGAGGAACGGCGACGCCCCGAGCGTCCACGCGAGGTCGTACTCGAGCCCGTGCCGGTCGAGGATTTCGTGCACGCGCGCCTCGAGCTGTTCGACTGGGACCGCTGGCGAGAACCTGAAGTTGAACTGTAGCTCGAACAGGCCTGGAATCACGTTGATGGACCCGGTTCCTGCGTGGACATTCGAGATCTGAAAGCCGGTCGCTGGGAAGTCATCGTTCCCCGGATCCCACTCAATTGCAGCCAGTTCGGCGAGAGCAGGCAGAGCTGCGTGAATAGGATTTCGTCCGCGCTCCGGATACGCGATGTGGCACTGGACGCCCTTGACGCAGAGCGCGCCTGTGAGCGACCCGCGCCGCCCGTTCTTCATCACGTCACCAAGTCGTTCCGACGAAGTCGCCTCGCCGACAATGCACGCATCGATCGTCTCGCCGCGTGAGCGGAGCGTCTCGACGACCGCCGCCGTGCCATCCACGGCGTCGCCTTCTTCGTCGGACGTGAGAAGGAAGGCGATCGAACCGCCGTGGTTCGGATGGGCCGTTACGACCCGTTCAGCGGCCGTGACCATTGCGGCAAGCGGCGTCTTCATGTCGGCGGCGCCCCGACCATACAGATATCCGTCTCTCTCCACCGGAACGAACGGGTCGCTGGTCCACCGGGTGAGCGGACCCGGAGCAACCACGTCCACGTGTCCAGCCAGGCAGACCAGTGGAGCCGACTGGCCGCGTCGGGCCCAGATGTTGCTCACTCCGCCCCGGTCGAGACGCTCGCAATGAAACCCAGCCGCGGTCAGCCGAGATGCGATGAGATCCAGGCAGCCAGCATCGGCCGGCGTCAGCGAGCGGCAGGCGATCAGGCGCTTGGCAAGCCGGAGCGTGTCATCGTGGATGTCCGCTGCGGACGGCGGGTCGGCCATGGTATCGAATTCAGGTCCTGAGCAGTTCGTTGATGGACGTCTTCGAGCGCGTCTGCGCATCCACCCGCTTGACGATGACCGCGCAGGAGAGGGAATAGGTGCCGTCTGATGACGGCAGGCTGCCGGGCACGACGACAGAACCTGACGGCACACGTCCGTAGTGCACCTGTCCCGTGGCGCGGTCGTAGATCTTCGTGCTCTGCCCGATGAAGACCCCCATCGAAATCACCGAGTACTCCTCGACGATCACGCCTTCGACGACCTCCGAGCGGGCCCCGATGAAGCAATGGTCTTCGATGATTGTCGGGTTCGCTTGCAGCGGCTCGAGCACGCCGCCGATGCCGACGCCGCCCGACAGATGCACGTGCTTCCCGATCTGGGCGCACGACCCGACTGTGGCCCAGGTGTCGACCATGGTGCCCTCATCGATAAAGGCACCGATGTTCACGTACGACGGCATCAGGACGACGTTCTTACCGATGAACGTGCCGGTACGGGCGATCGCAGGGGGCACGACGCGAAAGCCGCCCTCTCGAAACTGCGCGTCGGAGTAATCCTGGAATTTCAACGGCACCTTGTCGAAACAGGACGCGCCGTTGCCCTGCGGCATCACGGTATTGTCATAGGCGCGGAAGAACAACAGCACCGCCTTCTTCAGCCACTGGTGGGTGACCCAGGCGCCGTCAATCTTCTCGGCGACCCGGAGGTGTCCACTGTTGAGACCCTTGAGGATCTGATCCAAGGCCTCGGACAGCTCAGCCTGGACGTGGCCAGGGGAGATGTCGGCGCGGCGATCGAATGCGGCGTGAATGACAGACTCGAGCGGATGTGTATCCATGGGTTCTTGGTTTGAAGATGTCACCGGCAGAACTCGACAATGCGCCGTGTCGCCTCTACACAGTCGCTGATTTCGGGCACGAGCGCAATCCGCACGTAGCCGCGCCCCGGGTTCGCGCCGTGCGCGTGGCGCGCGAGGTACTGACCCGGCAGCACCGTCACGTGCGTGGCGGCAAACAATTCCCGCGCGAACGCCTCATCGTCATCGCCGGGGACGCGTGCCCAGAGATAGAACCCCGCGTCGGGGGGCTGTGCCTGCAGTGCCGGCTGGAGCATCGGCACGATCGTGGCGAACTTCTCGCGGTAGCGAGCGCGATTCTCGCGTACGTGAATTTCGTCACGCCAGGCCGCGAGGCTGGCATGCTGGACGGCCGGGTTCATCGCGCACCCATGATACGTGCGATACAGCAGGAACTGGCGGAGCAGAGTGGCGTCTCCGGCCACGCAGCCCGATCGCAGCCCCGGTGCGTTGGAGCGTTTGGAGAGACTGGCGAATACCACCAGGTTGCGAAAATCGTCGCGGCCTAGCCAGTGCGCCGCCTCGAGTCCGCCCAGGGGCGGGGTGTCTTCGTCGGGGTAGATCTCCGAGTAGCACTCATCGGACGCGATGACGAAGTCGAAGCGATCCGATTTGTCGAAGAGCTCCTGCCAGTCGTCGAGCGTGAGCACCCGTCCGGTCGGATTCCCAGGGGTGCAGACGTACATCAGCTGGGTACGGCGCCACTGATCATCCGCCACCGAGTCGAGGTCTAGGCCAAAGCCGTTGTCGGCTACTTGATTGAGGAATACCGGCTCGGCACCGGCAAGCACGGAGGCGCCTTCGTAGATCTGATAGAACGGGTTGGGGCACAGCACGACGGGTGCGGGACGCGCCGAATCGACAACGGCCTGGGCGATCGCGAACAGCGCCTCGCGCGTGCCGTTGACTGGCAGCACCTCTGATGCGGCGTCGAGGTGCGACAGTGCATACCGACGTCTGAACCAGGACGCGACGGTCTCTCTCAGGGAGTTCAGCCCAGCGGTGGCTGGATACACGGAGAGACCGTCGAGATGGTCAACCAGCGCCTGGCGGATGAGGTCAGGCGTCGCGTGCTGCGGTTCGCCGATCGACAGGCGGATCGGACGAAGGGACGGCGGCGCGATTCCCTCAAGCAACGTGCGCAGTTTCTCGAACGGATACGGTTGAAGGCGGGAGAACTGCGGGTTCACGGCAACGTGCCCTCAGAACTCCACCCGCCGCATTATCCACCTGGGGAGTGTGCGGATCGTTAGCATGACGAGGCGCCACATCGGCGGCACGTACGCCACTGGCCACCCCTTGTCGATGGCCTTGAGTACCCTCCGGGCGACATCCTCCGGCTCGGCGGCGAAGGGTGGCTCCGGCAGACCAGCGGTCATCGTCGTCCGCACGAATCCGGGCTTCACGATGACGGTGTGCAGCCCCTGGTCGTGGTACTTGAGATCGAGGCCTTCGAGGTAGTACGACAAGCCGGCTTTCGCCGCGCCGTAGAACATCCTGGACTTCCGGGCCCGGTCGCCGGCGACTGAGCTGAACACGCAGAGCACGCCCCCTTTCCCCTGGAGCAGCCGTCGCCGTGCGTGCTCGCAGAACTCGATGGTCCTGGTGAAGTCGACGGTGAGAAGTTGTTCCAGGGCGGCAGCATCTTCTTCCAGCGCCTCTTGCGTTGCATACACTCCTGCGGTCAACACGATCGCTTCGAGCCCGCCGAGCTGGCGACTTGCCGCATCGAGAGCGTCGCCGAATCCCTGGGGCCTCAGGAGATCACACGTCGCGTATCGAACGTCGCCCGCCGCACCACGGATTTCAAGATCGGTCGCGCAGCGCTGCAGATCAGAGGGATCGCGCCCAAGGAGGAAGAGCTCGTCGCCCCGCTCGGCCATGAGCCGCGCCAGCGCCCGCCCCATGCCCTTTGTCGCCCCCAGCAGGACCACCTTCACGGCGCATCTCCCAGCAGCCGAATGGACAGCGCGCTGCGCAACGCGCCATTCGGATCCCATTTCCGACGCACGTCGGACCACCGCTCGAAGCGAGGCTCCATGGCACGGAAGTGTTCGGGGCGCGTCAGCGCGTCTTTCGCCAAGTACACCCGGCCACCCTCAGCTGCGACGACGTCGTTGAGCGCGTCAACGACCCGTTGGGTACGAGCACCTTCGATCGGCATGTCGAGCGCGATGGACAGGCCGGGCTTGGGGAAAGAGAGCGTCCCTTTCCCCTCACTGTGGAAATCCTTGAGCACGCACAAGAACGGAGCTCCACCCGCTCGCTCCAGCGCCGAGAACACCCTCTCGTAGGACGATCGACCAGCCGGCGCGGGTATCACCGCCTGGTACTGTGTGAAACCGCGCGCCCCGTACAGCCTATTCCACTCGCCCAGGGCATCCAAGGGATAGAAGAATGACTGAGGATGCACGATGCCCTGTTTCACGTTCGATCCGTGGCCCCAGTACCGTGCCGAGTTAAGTTGTCGTACCAGCATGGGCGACAGCGTCCAGTTCGGGAATGTGAAGGGCACCTGAACGACTCGCTTGGAAACCGGGCGTTGTGCCGGCGCTTCAGAGGGCTCTGCCCATCGCCCACGCTCGAGAAGACCCCGTCCGCGCGCCGCGCCTCTGGCCAGGAGGTCCGCCCACGCCACCGTGTACGGCCACTTGGAACCCGCGTCCCGCATCGCGTCAATCAGCGAGTGGATGTCCGGGAAGCGCTCCGACTCCGCCCAGATCCACGGAGAAGCTGCTCGCTGCATCTGGAACTCCACCTCGAGAACGTGACCGGTGAGTCCCATTCCACCAAGGGTGGCGAAGAACAGCTCTGGCTCAGATTCGTTGGAGACTTGAAGGATACGACCGTCGGCGACCCGAAGCTTCAAGGCGCGGACGTGCTCTCCAAAAGATTTCTCGCGATGATGGCTCTTGCCATGAACGTCGGCCGCCACCATGCCCCCCAGGGTCACGCACTCGGTTCCCGGTGACGCCGGTGGAAACCAGCCGCGGGTCAGGAACATTCGGTTGAGCTGGACGAGGGAGAGGCCCGCTTCGGCCCGCAGGACTCCGGTGCCGGGATCGAATGACAAGAGTCGATCGGCCCGGCTCGTCAGCGCCACCGGACGCCCGCCGGGAGGAGGCAAGGCCGCATCTCCGTACGAGCGCCCGAGCCCACGGCTCAGGACGGCTCCTGCGGTGATCTCTTCGATGTCTTCAGACGACCGTACAACCCCCTCGACGGTTGGATACCGGCCCCACCCTGTCAGGGGGACGCTGCTAACGTTGCTCATGGTTGGGCGGCTCGGTCATGCTAGGCTCTGGTGATCGGCCGACCGCAGAGACTCGTTACCACACGCGGCGCCCGCCAGCCGCAGGATTGCACCTTTGCGCAGTTCCACCACTGATCGATGACACGGCACGAGGACCAATTCGTAGGGCTGCCGCGTGTAGGCGTCATCGCAGCGGCGGGAAAAGGCGTACGCCTCCATCCTCTGAGCATCGACAAGCCCAAGGTCTTGCTCGAGGTTGGCGGAAAGCCGCTGTTGACCCGGCACCTCGAGCGGCTGCGCGATGATCTCAATATCACGACGGTCTACCTCATCGTCGGTCAAAACGCCGACCAGCTTCGCGGGACGTTCGGTGACGGGAGCGCATGGGGGATCGACCTCCACTATATCGAGAACGCCGACGTCGACCGCGGTCTTGGCACCGCCCTCCTGGCAGCCGAGCGTCACGTGACCGAACCGTTTCTGCTCGTCCTTGGTGACGAGCTCTATCTCGACAGCAATCACCGTGACCTCGCCAGTATTCCCGGGTCCTACGTGGCGGTCTGCGGTATCCACGCCACGGAGGACGTCGAGCTGATTCGCAAGAACTACTCCGTCATCATCGACGACGGCCGCATCACGAGCCTCGTCGAGAAGCCCGAGACACCTCCCACGAGCTATGTGGGCTGCGGGACATATCTCTTCACACCAGAGATCTTCCGCGACGCCCACGAGACCCCTGTGTCAGCGCGAACCGGCCGACTTGAGCTCACTGACATCATTGATCATGCGGCTCGTCGGGGCGCGATCGTCCTGCCTTTCGTGCTTTCGGGCCAGTACCTGAACGTGAACACCGTCGAGGATCTGAACCTGGCCAACTTCCTCTGCCGGACGAGCGCGTTTAGCCAGCATCGCGTCAGCCTCATCGTTCCTGCGTATAACGAATCGGGTGGCATCGGCCACGTCATCCGGGATTTTCGCGACCACGTGGATGAGATCGTCGTCATGGACAACCAGTCCAGTGACGGGACCGGCGACATTGCGCGGGAGCTGGGCGCCACCGTGTACTCGCGGCCGCTGCGCGGGTACGGCGACGCGCTCAAGCAAGGGATGGACGCCGCGACCGGAGACATCCTTGTGCTGGTCGAGGCCGACGCCACATTCCAAGCCAAGGATCTGGGTAAGTTACTCGAGTATCTGAAAGACGCCGACATGGTCGTCGGCACTCGGACAACACGACAGATGATCGAGCAAGGCGCGAATATGGACGGTCTCCTGCGGTGGGGCAATGTGGTCGTGGGCAAGGTTATTGAAGCGCTGTGGTGGGATCTCGAGCCACGGTTCACCGATGTCGGCTGCACCTATCGGGCCATCTGGCGCGACGCCTATCTGAAGATCAGGGACTACTTGGGCTGCGTCGATGCCGCCTTTTCTCCAGAAATGATGATCGAAGTCCTTCGCGTGAAGGGACGTCTCATCGAGGTGCCCGTGAGCTACTATCGGCGCCGCGGTGGGGAATCGAAGCACTCCTCGAGCCGATGGCACAGTGTCCGCACCGGTTTGCGCATGCTCAACGTGATTCTGCGAAAGCGGATCGGCCTCAGTTGAGGCTCAAACGCCGGTCTTCTTGCTGTCGCGCCGTTTGACCGCCCTGCCGGTCACGCGCTCGCGACAGTGGCGGGCGTCGGCGAGCCCATTACACGGAGGGCGGTCATCGCGCGCGCGCCGCGCGCCGAGCCTTCCCACGTCAGCCGGTCGTGGTCGAGCACGCACACCCGATCACAGAGCGCTTCGACCTCGTCGAAACTGTGCGTGACCATCAGGACCGCTCTCCGGGAATTCTCGTCACACCATCGCCGCAGGAGCGTGTGCAAGGTCTGTCGGAACGCCGGGTCGACGCTTCGAGTGGGTTCGTCTAGGAGAAGAACCGCCGGATCGGCGATCAGCGCACGCGCCAGGCCCAGCCGCTGGCTCATGCCCTCGGAAAACGTCCCCACCTTGGCCGACATCGCGTGCTCCAACCCCACGATTGCGAGCCATTTCTTGGCCCTTCGTCTTGCCTCGTCGCGTGGGATGTCGTTGAGCACAGCAAAGAATTCGAGATTCCGCCGAGCGGACATGCGGGTATAGAATCCGTGGCCGGCCGCGCCACTGTATCCGAGCATCGCGCGTGTGTCGGCGGGACGCCGCGTGATGTCTCGGCCACACACCTCGATCGACCCGGTGGTTGGCTCCACCAGCCTCGCGACGATTTCGAGGAGCGTTGTCTTGCCGGCACCGTTGGGTCCCATGATGCCGACGATTTCGCCGAAGCCGACAGAGAACGTTACGTCAGAGAGCACGGGCGCGCTCGGCGGCACCTTGAAGAAGGGCTGCGCGGGGAAGATCTTCGTGATGCCGTGTATCGCGAGCGCCGCCGTTGCCGGCGACGCGGCGCGGTCAAAGAAGCGTGTAGATGAGCTCACCGTGGGTCGCATCAACCGTCTTCCTCGACGGACTCAATCAAACCGGCCGCCAGGAGGTCCTCGACAAATGCGGCGACGTCGCGGGCCGCCTCGTCCGGCGAGACATCGTATTCCTCCGCGACGACCTCAACCAGGCGCCGGTAGGTGACCGGAGGTTCGAGAAGCTCCCAGATGCGCGAGCCGACGGGGTTCAGCGTGAAGATCGCTTCGAGGTCGGCGATGCCGTCGGCGACGGGAACGATCAGCGTTTCGTCCGCCATCAGGTGTGTGACCGAGCGGGCTGCAGATCGGACGACAGCAAGTGCCGGGCTGGCAGGATCGCCCGTGGCCATTCGGACGCGGCGAGACCGGCGTACGTCCGCTGCGATTCCGTCAAACACGGCCGAGGGTCCCATGCACCCGAGCGTGCCGCAAACCAGCCGCGAACATCACTGCGCTGGCAGGTACGGCCAGCACCGCAAACAGCGTGAGCGCCGCGACCTGTGGACCGATCGCAACGATCGAGGCGTTGTCGAGAAGTGTCGCCCGTAGCGCGCTGATGGCGTGGGTCGCGGGCAGCCATGGCGCGAAGCCGCGCAGCCATTCCGGTAACACCGCCACAGGATAAAGCCCGCCGCTCAACAGCCATGAGGCGCTGACGAGCGCCGTCACGCCCGCTTGGGTTCCACGAGAGACCAACGACAGGGTGGCAAGCGCAAGTCCCAGGCTGCTGAACGTAACCAGCGATAAGAGGAACACGAGCGAGGCCCCGGCCAGATTGCCGCTCATGATCGGCCAACCCAGCACCACGCCGATCAGCAGATATCCACCGACGTCGATGGTCGCCCGACAGAACGGGTAGGTGGACGAAAGCGCAACGAAAGCGAGGGGGGACGTGCGTGTGGTCAACGTCGCCTTCAGCGTGCCGGCCAGTCGATTGTCTTGAATGACCTTCGTGAACATCACGAGCACCGTCGTCATGTACCCCTGAACCATAATGCCTATCAAGAGAAACCCGAACGGTGCATAGCCATCCAGCCGCGCGCGGTCGAGCTGGGTGGCGAGAAAGTAGTACGCGACGACCGCCAGCGCCAGGTGCCCGAGCTGGAGGCCAAAGGACCAGGGAGATCCGAAATCCGACGCGGCGTCTCGCTCCATGCAGACGCGAGCTTTCTGAGCAACCAGACCGATGTTCCGCACTACGGCGGTTATCGGTTGAACCGTGCGCGGGTTGTAGAGGCTCGCGCGAACCATCGAGTGGTGTCGGCGCGCGCGATTACCTCTATAATCGGTCGACCGGGATGGACCCTTTTCGGCCCTTGTTCCGCACGGTAATCGCACGCTCCACGATGGGAATCGGGCGGCTGTCAAGGTATGCGTGGACAGAACTGCACACTTCCACTGTCCCGAAGCTCCGGTCGTAAGGAAGCCAAGATGCCGATAAGACGATCAAGCTGCCCGAGCCCTA
>Ga0326597_10006798_pt1 | contig 15609 bp, 14 predicted proteins | sample RVTome_12_FD_203789 | JGI IMG/M metagenome (GOLD analysis project Ga0326597, IMG submission 203789) | Soil microbial communities from uranium-contaminated site in the Upper Colorado River Basin, Wyoming, United States - RVT100D185 | ecosystem: Environmental > Terrestrial > Soil > Contaminated >...
CTGGCAAAGGCCCGGGATGTCGCAACGGAGGTTGGCGTGAGGCATGTTCTGTATGGAACCGACTACCGCTTGGGGGAGGCCACCCGTGCCATCGGGGGTTGGTACTGCAGTGTTGAGGGAGTCTGGGCCGAGTACGACGATCTCTACTTGCCGATCCATGGCCGCCACCAGACGACCAACCTGGCTGTTGCGGTGGCAGCGGTGGAGGCTTTGCTCGGCCGAGCCCTTGATCAGGACGCGGTTCGTCAAGCGACGGCAACGATGGCCTCACCGGGACGCATGGAGCTGATACCGGGAACCCCGCCCATCCTCCTTGACGGAGCCCACAATCAGGAGGGCTTCGGGGTGCTCGGGTCCTCCCTGGCAGAGGAGTTTGCGGGCCGCGACTGGGTACTTGTCCTGGCGGCAATGGAGGATAAAGACCTCGACTCCATGCTTCCCGCTCTGGCCGGCCTGGTGAACGCTGTGGTGGCAACCCGCACTGATTCCCCCCGCGCTCTGGCACCGGAGATCCTGGCCGATTCCGCCGGCAAAGCTCTAGGGGTGCCGGTCGAGGCGCAGGCCTCAGTGGCCGGTGCGTTGGCGGCTGCCCGGGCCGCCGCCGGAGACAAGTCGGGGATCCTTGTAACCGGATCCCTCTACTTGGTTGGGGCTGTCCGCAGTCTTCTGCTCGGAGACGGTCAGGTGCAGCGCAACGAGAGGTAGACGCAGACCGGCCATTCAGTCGAAAAAGAGCTCCAGCTCCCGTCGAGCGGACTCGGGGCCATCGGAGCCGTGAACGATGTTCTGCGTCACCGCCTGTCCTAAATCGCCTCGTATCGTCCCGGGGCCGGCTTTTTGCGGATCGGTGGCACCCATTACTTCGCGGGCTAGGGCGATGGCCTCGGGCCCTGACCAATCCATCGCCACCACCGGGCCGCTCGTTATGAACTCGAGCAACTCCGGGAAGAAGGGTCGATCCAAATGCTCGGCGTAATGGCGGCGGGCTAGCTCCTCGGAGATCGTCAGCATTCGCATGCGCTCGAGCCGGAGGCCTGTGCGCTCTAGACGGCTGATTACCTCTCCAATCAAACCCCGGGCGACCCCATCCGGCTTGATCATCACAAACGTGTGCTCGTGCATTCCCGCGACGGTACAGCCTCCGGTCACGGCGGTTTAATGCCCTCGACCCGGGATGGCGCAACCCACTACATCGTCCTACACTCGCCAGGTCCTTTTCGCGTTCTCCCCTTTCTGCTAATGGCCGAACCGATATTCTCTTTTGCAGGCCAGGACATGGCCATAGACCTGGGCACCGCCAATACCCTGGTGTTCGTCCGCGGCCAGGGGATCGTGCTCAACGAACCATCTGTGGTGGCGATCAACGTCGACAACGGTCGCGCCCTGGCGGTTGGCATGGAGGCCAAGCGGATGATCGGCCGCACCCCTTCGTACATCCGGGCCATTCGCCCGCTACGGGATGGTGTTATCGCTGATTTCGACATCACCGAAAAGATGCTGCGCTACTTCATCCAGAAGGTGCATCGCCGCCGATGGGCCCGGCCTCGCATCGTGGTGGCGGTGCCGTCAGGAATCACCTCGGTTGAACGAAGGGCAGTGGAAGAAGCCGCGTACCACGCAGGTGCGCGGCGTGCCTACACCATCGAGGAGCCGATGGCTGCAGCCATCGGAGTAGGCCTCCCGATTGGCGAGCCTTCGGGCTCGATGGTCGTTGACATCGGTGGCGGTACCACCGAGGTGGCTGTGATTTCCTTGGGGGGGATCGTGGTGAGCCGCTCGATCCGGGTGGGTGGCGACGAACTCGATGAAGCGGTGATCGATTGGGTCAAGAAGGAGTACAACATGCTCTTGGGCGAAAGGACTGCCGAGCAGGTCAAGATGGCGATCGGCTCGGCCTGGCCCTACGCCGACGAGCCCTCAGCCGAGGTTCGTGGTCGCGACCTGGTGACAGGCCTTCCCAAAACGATCCTTCTCACCAGCCCCGAGATAAGAGAAGCGATCGAAGAACCCACGCAGGCGATCGTTGACGCGGTGAAATTCACTCTCGACAAGACTCCCCCGGAATTGGCGGCCGACGTCATGGAACGGGGAATCGTCCTGACCGGGGGAGGCGCCCTTCTGGTTGGCCTCGACGAGCGGCTGGCCCACGAGACCGGGATGCCGATCGTCACGGCCAAACGACCATTGCAGTCGGTCGCTATGGGATCAGGCAAGTGCCTGGAGGAATTCGAAACTCTGCTCTCCTCCTCAGCGAGGCCATGAGCCAGCCGGCCCACAAAGCCGGCACTGGATGATGCTGGATCGAGAGACCAAGCGAGACCGCACCCTTCCCACCTTCATAACCCTGGTGGTTATCGCCTTTGTCCTGATGACCTTCGACGTCCGCGCGACCGAAACCGATCTCGCCGCCAGGGTCCGGAGCGGCGCTTTGACTTTGATCGCACCGTTGCAGAGAGTGTCGGCGTTTGTGATCGATCCCATCGCCGATCTGCTCGACAGCCTCGCCGGGCTGGCGACGCTGCGAGCCGAGAACGCGGCCTTGCGCTCGGAGGTGGCCCGCCTGCAAGCCGATCTCGCCGGAGTGGAGGACGACAAGGCTCGCTTGCAGGTACTGGAGCAGCTCTACGACCTTCAACTCGAGGACACCGCCACTGCCCGAACCCCGGCCAACGTGTTAGGTCGACCCGATCCGACCGAATCAAGCTTCGTGATCGACAAGGGCACCGATCAGGGCGTCGCGGTGGGTCATCCGGTCGTTGACCAAAACGGTTATGTCGTCGGTCGGGTTACCGAAGTTTCGGGAGGTTTTGCGACGGTGGTGCCGATCAGCCAGGACCGTGAGGGGGTGACGGTCCTCGTGGGCGGTCAGAACGGGATCCTGTCATCGCAGCTCGGGAGCGATTTGCTAATTCTCGAGGTTTTCGACGCCATCGAGCCTCTGCTTGCGGGTGACCTCGTTGTGACCTCCTCGGTGTCGATCGACTTCCCGGCCGGGTTGGCCGTCGGCGAGATCGTTGCAGACTCCCCTTTGGAGGGCACCGCCCTCTCTGCTCAGGTCTCGCCTTTTGCCGACATCGACACGCTGCGAGTCGTCCTGATCATCACCTGGCCACCCGAGCCCGGCATCGGGGACTCCCCGACCACAACCACAAGCACGACTCTTCCCGGTGCCACGACATCGACCACTGAGGGCGGATGAAGAGCGTTCGCGGCCTTCTCATTTCCCTTGGTCTGGCCATCCTGGCGTTGATCGTGCAGGCCACCGTCTTTCGGCGCTTCCAGCTCGTGACGCCCGATCTGGTAGTGGTTGTAGTGATTCTTGCCTCGCTGAACCTGCGGCCGGAGCTGTCCCTCGTGGTTGGCTTTGTCGCCGGTCTGCTGGTCGATGTTTCGGTGGGAACTACCGTCCTCGGACTGCGAGCACTCACCTACACAGCAGTTGCGTTTGTCGCCATCCAGACTCGTAGCCGGGCTGATTCCAGTCCCTTGGCCGTGGGGGTTTGGGCGGGGCTGCTCACCCTGGTTTCGGTAGCCTTCTTTCTGATGGTGGGAGTCCTATTTGGCCAATCGGCGGAGCTCGGTGGCCAGGTATTGCGCCGGCTGGTTCAGGTTCCGCTCGCCAACCTGGTGGCGGCGGGAATCCTGGCGGTACCGATAACCAGGCTCTATCAGGCCGGAGTCCGCAGAACATGAAGTTCGGCACCCGGCTCACTCTGCTGGCGGCCATGTTTGTTGCCATGTTCGGGGTGCTGGGAGTGAGGTTGTGGTTCGTCCAGGTGGCCGAAGGAGCCCAGAGCGCGGTCATCGCCGAGGAGCAGACTTGGGTGACGATCGAAAGCCAGGCTCCCCGTGGCGACATCTTCGATCGCAGCGGCAACCTCATGGTGACGAGCCGGTTTGTGCCCCAGGTGGTGGTAGACCGTCGGTTCGTCGACCCCGTCGACCAAGCGGTGCTGATCCAGCGGCTATCGGGCCTTCTTGCCATTCCCGCTTCCGATCTCGAGAAGCTCTACGACGACGCCGGCGTCAACGGTCGCTTTCCTGTGACAACCGTCTCAGCCGAGACTGCTTATCGAATACAGGAACAGCTTTCAGATTTGCCAGGGGTGAGCATCGTCAAGATCCCGGAGAGGGTGTACCTGGTAGGGCCCACGATGAGTCACGTCATTGGCCATCTGGGTTTGCCGGATCAAACCGATCTCGACACACGACCTGACCTCGACCCCAACCTCAGAATCGGCAAATTGGGAGTCGAGCGAGTTTACGACGAGTACCTCCAGGGAGACCCCGGCGCCCGCGAGCTGCGCCTCAACCGCAACTCCGAGGTCGTGGAGGAAAGGCCGCCTGTGGCTCCGGTGCCGGGAGACGCTCTTTATCTCACGCTCGACCTGCGGCTACAGGAGATCGCCGAACAAGCGCTCGAGAGCGGAGTCCTGCTGTCCAATCAGGTCAAGCAGGCCGATCGCGAGGATGGCGAGGAGATCTACAGCGACACCCAACGGGCGGCGGTGGTGGTTCTCGATATCAAGACCGGAGCGGTGCTGGCGCTGGCATCGTTCCCCGACTTCGATCCGTCGTTGTTTGTCGAGGGGGTCGCCCCGGACACCTTTGCGGCGCTGAACGACGCCCAGGCCTTCAATAACCTGGCGGTCTCGGGTCTCTACCCACCTGCCTCGACCTTCAAGGCAGTCACATACGTGGCGGCAATGGAGGAGAACCTTCCGCTGGCTGAGGAGAATCTCGATCCCAGCTCTGGCCGGATCCACTGCAACAGCACCTTGCGTCTGGAGGGGGTAGATGAAGGAGACCCATTCGTCTTCCACGACTGGTACTCGGGTGACAAGGGATTCCTCGACCTCCACGCCGCCTTCGAGCAGTCCTGCAATATCTACTTCTGGTCGTTAGCCCTGGGGACCTGGCGCGAGTTCAAGAACACGGACCGGGAGAGCATCATCCAGGATTGGGCCCGCCAGCTCGGGTTCGGTGAGCAGAGCGGCATCGATCTGACCGGGGAGGCCGCTGGAATTGTCCCGGATCGGGCCCTTTTCGAAGAGTGGAAACAGTTCCAAGTGGAGAATCCGGATGCGCCTGCGCGGCTGGCCTCGGAGCGATTGACCTTTCCTGATGGGCCGTTCCTCGGCGGCGATCTGATGAACGTCGCCATCGGCCAGGGCGCCCTCGCTGCCACGCCCCTCCAGGTCGCCATGTCGTACGGAGCCATCGCCAACGGGGGGACCGTTTTCCAGCCACATGTTGTTAGCCGCATCGTCAGCCGTTCGGGGGAAGTCGTCTATGAGGCGCAACCCACCGTTATTCGCCAGGTCGATCTGGCCCCCAGCACGGTTCAGAGCTTCCTGGAGGACATGAATCGGGTTGTCACCCGGGGTACCGCTTCGGTTGCTTTCCGTGGTTTCGGCGACTCCCTCGAGCGGGTCGGCGGTAAGACCGGGACGGGCCAAACCCTGATCAACAAGGACAATCACGCCTGGTTTGTAGGCGTGGGTCCGACCGACGATCCTCGCTGGGTGGTGGCAGTTGTGATCGATGAGGGCGGGAGCGGAGGCCAAGTGGCGGCACCGGTGGCTCGTCACATCATGCAGTACTTGATGGGGGAGGCCCCGGCCCCAATCGTTGAAGGCGAAGCGGCGGACTGATGACACTCCTGGCCCGCCGTGATGCCCCTCCTGCGATCGGTGATCGACGTCGCAATCGCCCCGACCGAGTCTTGTTCATGACGATCTTCGCCATTTCCCTGCTCGGTTTGTTGATGATCTATTCGGCGACGCGGGTGGGCCTCGAACGCGACAACCTCCCGGCCTCATTCTCGATGGAGCGGCAGATGATCTTCGTGGCCGCGGGGTTGATCATGTTCGTGGCCGTGTCGTTCTTCGACTACCGCGAACTCCGCCATCTCTTCCCGGGCCTCTACGTGGGGATGCTGGTCCTGCTTCCGTTCGTCTTCCTGTTTCCGGAAGTCAACGGGGCACGGCGGTGGATCAACCTCGGGTTCTTTCAGCTGCAACCTTCTGAGTTCTCCAAGACGGTGTTGGTGATCGCCCTTGCCGCCATCCTCGGGAGACCCGTGGCGAGACTTAGTTGGGTCAGGGTCTTTCAGGCCCTGGGGTTGCTGGCTGTTCCCAGTGTGCTGATCTTTCTTCAGCCCGATCTCGGAACGATGATGGTGTTCTGGTTTGTGCTGCTGGTGATGCTCTTTGGGGCCGGGATGTCTGGCCGTCAGCTATTGCTTCTGTCGGGAGGGGCAGCCTTTTCCGCCACGATCCTCTTCCAACAGGGCTGGCTTTTCCCACATCAACTAAACCGGATCAGGGTCCTGCTGGACCCGAGTATCGATCCGACGGGGATTGGCTGGAACCTGCGCCAGTCGAAGCTGGCGGTGGGCTCCGGTCAGTTGTTCGGAAAGGGGCTTTTCGAGGGTCAGCAGACCAATTTCCAATACGTACCCGAGCAGGGCACCGACTTCATCTTCACCGCATTGGGCGAACAACTGGGATTCGTGGGGGCGATCCTTTTGGTGCTCGCCTACCTGGTACTGATATGGCGGCTTCTCGTGATCTCCGCCAACTCCCGTGACCGTTTCGGCGCTCTGGTCACTCTCGGGATCGCGGCCATGTTCATGTTCCACATTTTCATCAATATCGGGATGACCGTGGGGATCATGCCCGTGACCGGCCTGCCGCTGCCTTTCATGAGTGCGGGAGGATCGTCGTTTCTCAACTTCTCGATCGCCCTGGGAATCGCTAACTCCGTATGGCTGCGGCGATCACCCGTGCCTGGGGAAAACTCGATCCTGTGAGGTGGGCCGCGGCGCAGCCGCGATGGGAGCCAGGTAGGGTGACCGCCGATGTTTCGTCCCTCTTCGCACGGCTGGATCGAGGTCATATGCGGCCCTATGTTCTCTGGGAAGAGCGAAGAGTTGATCAGGCGCGTGACTCGTTCGAGGATCGCCCGCATCCCCATACAGACGTTCAAACCCTCGCTGGACGTGCGATTCTCCGACAATGAAGTCGTGTCTCACTCGCAGATGAAAATGGCGGCAATCCCGGTTTCGGGTGCGGCCGAGCTGCTGCGGGCGGTGGAAGACACCACTGCGGTGGTTGGGATTGACGAGGGGCAGTTCTTCGATATCGAATTGGTCGAAGTGGCGGAACGGTTGGCTGATGCCGGCAAACAGGTCATAGTGGCTGGCCTCGATACCGACTATCTGCGTCGTCCCTTCGAACCGATTCCAACGTTGGCGGGTCGGGCCGAGTTTGTTACGAAGGTGCTGGCCGTCTGCCACCGCTGCGGCGGTCCCGGATTGTTCACCCAAAGAATCGTTCGGTCTGATGACTTGGTCGTCTTGGGCGCCGAGGGTGCATACGAGGCCCGGTGCCGGGCGTGTTATTCATCCGATGAGGCTGAACAGCCGAGCCTTGAGCTAGCCGAGGCCTCCTGGAGCGAGCGGTAGCTGGTGCTAACCTGACGATGCCGCTCCAGGCGAGCGGCGATTTTCCCGTTCTCTACGGAACCGGCGTGTCGTTGAGCTATCTGTTCGTTGCAAACTGGACCTTCCCCTTCTCCGGGATTCGCTCTGGAGGCAACCTGGCTCGCACCCTGATCGGTTCCGTTTTCCAGGAAGCCAGCGGTTCCAGGAACTCCGCCGGCGATCCAGGTCCAGTGCAGTCAGGAGTTTCAGCAGATGTCCTTGTTCCGCAAAAGACAGCCGCAGGTGATCCGACGCGGGTCGGGCGAGATCACCGAAGAGCACAAAACCTCTCGGGTAGGTCGCGAGACCGTCGAAATCACCCGCGTCATCGAGGCGCCCAAACCGCCAGCGCCTGATAAGGGTGGTTCGAAGACAGGCCGGGCTCGGGGTCAGGAGCGGGCCCGTTCCGACAAAGCCCGGATTCAGACCAGCCGGGGATGGGAACGCCCCCGGGATGAAGAAGTCATCATCCCCGTCGAGTCGGGACGGAAACAGATGCTGGTGCGGGTGCTACCCCATCAGACCCAGGTTGTGGTCCTGGAAGGGCCGGTGTTGGTCGAGCACTACGTCGCCCGCCAGGAGCGGGCGTCGGTCGTTGGCAACATCTACCTTGGCAAGGTCCGCAACGTGCTTCCCGGCATGGAGGCAGCCTTCGTCGACTTCGGTGCCACCAAGAACGGTGTTCTCTACGCTGCCGACGTCAAGGTGGACCAGGCGCGTTTTGGCAATCGGCAACCGCGGATCGAAGAGGTTCTCAAAGAGGCTGATGAGGTCCTCGTCCAGGTCGCAAAAGACGCTATGGGAGCCAAAGGCGCCCGGCTCACCGGGCTGCCCTCCTTGGCCGGACGATACCTGGTTTTGGTCCCCGACTCGGACAGCCAGGGCATATCCAGACGCCTTCCCGACAATGAACGGCTGCGTCTCCGCGAGGTGCTGACTCAGGTCAAGCCAGCCGGCTATGGAGTCATCGTTCGTACCGCCGCCATGTACGCCTCCGCCGAGGAGATAGCCGCCGACATCGACCGCCTCGTCAAGGTGTGGGAGCAGATCGTGACCGATTCTGTATCAGGGGGTGCTCCCCGCAGAGTGTACGAAGAGCCGGATCTGCTCATCAGGGTCATCCGGGAACACTTCACCGGTGACTTCCGCCGTCTGCTGATCGATAACGTCTCTGCCTACGAGCAGGTTCTGTCCTACCTGCGATCGACCGCGCCCGACCTGGTTGCCAAGGTTTCCAACTACAACGAAGAGCTTCCCCTGTTCGAGCGCTATCACGTCGAGGACCAATTACGCAGAGCCCTCGACCGCAAGGTCTATCTACCTTCGGGCGGGCACCTGGTCATCGACAGGACCGAGGCTCTTACCGTCATTGACGTGAACACAGGGCGCTTCGTCGGGTCCTCGAACCTCGAAGACACCGTGCTCCAGAACAACCTGGAAGCAGCCGAGGAGATAGGTCGCCAGCTGCGTCTGCGTGACATCGGCGGCATCATCGTCATCGACTTCATCGATATGGAGATCGAGGTCAACCAGCAAAAGGTGTTGCGACGTTTGCGCGAGACCTTGGCCAAAGACAAGACCCGTACCCAGGTATTCGATGTATCCCACCTGGGGCTGGTTGAGATGACCCGCAAGAACGTATCGGCCGGTCTTCTCGAGAGCTTCTCGGAGCCCTGTCCCAACTGTGGGGGGAGAGGGGTGTTGCTCCACGAAGAGGCAGCTACCCATGGCATCCCGCTGGTGCACGTTCTGGAGGAAGAAGACGCCGACTGAGGGCGTGAGGCGTGAGGCGTGAGGCGTGCGGTTCTGATCTCACGTTTCACGTCCCACGTCTCACGCCTATAATCCCCTTACCCCCTTTCCAAAGGTTTCCCCATGTACGCCATCATTCGCGCCGGCGGCAAACAGACCAAGGTGCAAGCCGGAGATGTCATCGATATCGAGCGGGTCAAAGACCCCGCCGAGTCTTTGACGTTTGTCCCGCTACTCGTGGTCGACGACTCCGGTACGACTATCTCGGACCGCACCAAGCTGGCCGGGGCCAAAGTCGTGGCAGAGGTCGTTGGTGAAAGCCGGGGCGACAAGATCGACATCTTCAAGTACAAGAACAAGTCCGGTTATCGCCGCCATATGGGTCATCGCCAGACCTACACCCGGATCCGGGTGACGTCGATCGATCTTCCCACCGCCAAGGCGGCCAAGAAGGCTGAGGAGGACTGATGTCCAAAACCAAGGCGGGTGGGTCGTCCAAGAACGGTCGTGAGTCCCACGCCAAGCGGCTCGGACCCAAGGTGTTTGATGGTCAGATGGTGCAAGCAGGGGCTGTACTGGTTCGTCAGCGCGGAACCCGGCTCCACCCCGGTGACAATGTCGGCCGCGGGAGCGACGACACCCTTTTCGCCTTGGCGGCGGGCACCGTGCGTTACGGAAGCCGTAACAACCGGCGCCAGGTCAGCGTCACCTCCGACTGAGATAAACGCCCTTAGGGGCGACGATCATGTTCGTCGACCGGGTCAAGATCCACCTCAGAGCCGGCGACGGTGGGGCCGGGGTCGCTTCATTTCTTCGTACCAGAGGGCGGCCGCGCGGGCGACCGGACGGCGGCAACGGCGGCAAGGGCGGCGACATCATCCTGGCCGCCGATCCCGGGGTCGGCACCCTTCTCCGCTACCAGCGCAATAGCCACCACCGGGCCGGCAGCGGCACCCACGGCGAGGGTGATCTCCGTAATGGGCGGGCGGGAGGCGATCTGGTGATACCGGTTCCTTTAGGGACTGTCGTGGAAGATTCGCAAGGAACCATGCTCGCTGACCTGGTGGAGCGTGGTCACCGGGTGGTGGTCCTCAAAGGCGGTCGAGGGGGCCGGGGCAACGCGGCTTTCGTTTCGCCAAAACTGCGGGCGCCGACAGTGGCCGAGCAAGGCGAATATGGCCCGGAGGCTTGGTTCACGCTCGAACTGAAGCTGGCGGCTGATGCCGCCTTGATCGGGTTTCCCAACGCAGGAAAGTCCACCCTGATCTCGTCGGTCTCGGCTGCTAAGCCAAAGGTGGCCGACTATCCATTCACGACTCTCCAGCCGCACCTCGGTGTCGTCTCGATCGGCGAGCGCGAGTTCGTGATGGCCGATATCCCCGGGTTGATCGAAGGTGCGGCTGACGGTAAAGGCCTGGGTCATGAGTTCCTGCGTCATGTCGAACGGGCCCGGGTTCTGGTCGTGCTGCTCGACCCGTCACCTCTGCAAACGCATTCGGTGGCGACACAATTGCGGATCCTCGTTGACGAACTGAGCAGTTATCTGCCCGAATTGGCTGAGCGGCCCCGTCTCCTGGTCATCTCCAAAGCCGATCTTCCCGAGGCCGTAGAAGCTGCCCGCACCGTTCCAGGAGGGACGCTCGTGTCGGCGGTGACCAGGCAGGGCCTGGAGCAATTCCTTCACGCAACCGCCGACCTGGTGGACAGGGCGGTGAAAGCGGCACCGGATCGGCCCGGCTTCGTGCTTCATCGACCGGTGGTGGCCGATGTCTCGGTACACAAGGTCGGCGATGCATGGTTGGTGGAGGGGCAGGCGGCGCGTCGGGCGGTGGCGTTCGCCGACCTGACCCAACCGGAGGCGGCACGGTTGGCGACCGAGCGCCTTGCTCGCCTGGGGGTGGATCAGGCTCTGATCGAGGCGGGAGCCCAACCCGGCGATGAGGTTCGCGTGGGTGACTTCGTCATGGAATTCCAGGTCGAGGACAGGACCGAATGAGACGACCTATCAGGGCCGGCTCGCCCCTGGTGCTGAAGGTCGGTTCGTCGAGCCTGGCGTTGGCCGGTGGTGGAATCGATCCCACCGCGGTTTCTCGCACGGCAGCCATGGTCGACGCCGCCCGGACCCGAGGACATCCAACGGTGTTGGTGACTTCGGGGGCTGTCGCCGCCGGACTTCCGTCGCTAGGTCTTGCCCGCCGGCCCGCTGAAATCGTTGATCTGCAGGTGGCGGCGGCGGTAGGCCAGGGAAAGCTGATGGAGAAATACTCGGTCAGCTTCGAGGGCCTGGGCCTGGTAGCTGGCCAGGTGCTTCTCACCAAGGAGGTCCTGGCTAACCGCGACCAGTATCTCAACGCCAGGGCCGCCCTCAACCGGATGCTGGCGGCGGGGATCGTTCCCGTGGTCAACGAAAACGACACTGTGGCTGTTGAGGAACTGCGATGGGGGGACAACGATCGGCTCGCGGCCATTGTCTCGCACCTCGTTGGAGCCGGTCTCCTGCTGCTGTTATCGGATACCGACGGTCTGTTTTCGGCTGATCCCCGTCTCGGGGAAGCAGAGTTGTTGCCCGCAGTGCGTCACACCGACCAGGTGTTGGATCGTCTCTCCGGCATGGGACCCCTCGGCTCCGGCGGGGTTGCGGGCAAAGTGGCGGCAGCTCGGATGGCGGCCTGGTCGGGGGTCCCCACCGTGGTCGCCTCGGCGACGGCGCTCGATGTGGTTGAGCGGGTCCTGGCGGGCGATGAGGTGGGTACCTGGGTTGCTCCCCGCGACGAGAGGCTGCCCGCTCGCAAGCTTTGGATCGCATTCGGTCAGCCTTCGGCCGGTGTGCTCGTGATCGACGACGGAGCCGTCACTGCCCTGGTGGATCGGGCCCGATCGTTGCTGTCGGTGGGCGTGGTGGAGGTGGTGGGAAGCTTCCCGGTTGGGGCAGGTGTCGAGGTGGTTGACGGATCTGGTGGTCTCGTGGCCAAGGGGATCGTGCAGTTGGATGCAGCCACGCTGTCTGCCACCAAAGGACTTCGCCACGAGACAGAGGCGATCCACCGGGATGATCTGGTGGTCCTCCGTTGAGACCCGACGTTTCTGGCGATTTCCGCTCGCCCGTACACTGATACCGATGATCGAACAGGTTGGTGGCCGGGCCCGAGAGGCTGCCAGGGTTATGGCCCGGGCGTCAACCATGTCAAAGAACATCGCCCTTGAGAATGCGGCCCATCGACTCACAGAAGCCCGGGATCGGATCCTTGCCGCCAACGCCGCCGATGTGGACGAGGCGATTGCCCTGGGCATCAGCGGCGCGCTACTCGACCGGCTTCGCCTCACCGAAAGCCGCGTGCTCGGTATGGCTTCAGGATTGATCACTGTGGCGGCCCTGGCTGACCCGGTCGGCGTGGTGACAGCCGGCTTCACCAGACCCAACGGTTTGCGACTGACGCGAATGCGGGTCCCCCTGGGAGTCGTTGCTGTCATCTACGAGGCGCGGCCAAATGTCACGGCCGACGCCGCGGGACTGTGTGTCAAGGCAGGTAATGCCGCCATCCTCCGGGGGTCGTCCTATGCCCTCCGCTCGAATCTGGCCATCGCCCAGGTCATGTCGGGGGCGCTCGGGCACGCCGACCTGCCCCCCGACGCAGTGCAGGTTCTCCAAGACACCAGCCGGGAGGCTGTCAGTGCCTTGATGCGGGCCAGAGGTCTGGTCGACCTGCTCGTACCGAGGGGCGGGCCCCAGCTGATCGCTGCCATCGAAGCGGAGGCCACGGTCCCCTATGTGATCGATGGGGCCGGGAATTGTCACGTTTACGTCGACTCTGCAGCCGACCTCGATATCGCCGCCGAGATCGTTCTCAATTCCAAAACGAGCCGCCCGGGCGTCTGCAACGCCGCTGAAAAGCTTCTCGTTCATCGTGACGTAGCGGAAGAGTTCCTTCCTCGGGTGGCCAAGATGCTGGCCGCGGCCGGGGTGGAACTGCGAGGAGATGATGAAGCCAGGTCGATCGTTGAGGACATGAGCCCAGCCACCCCTGATGACTGGGCCACCGAGTACCTCGACTTGGTGATGGCCATCAAGGTCGTCGACAGCGGTGATGCCGCTATCGAACATATCCGACGGTACGGCAGCGGCCATACCGAGGCGATCGTCACCCGCGACATCGCCTCCGCCGATGCCTTTGTGGCGGGGACCGAATCGGCTGTCGTGATGGTCAATGCCTCCACCCGATTCACGGATGGAGAGGAGTTCGGCTTTGGCGGGGAAATAGGGATCTCCACCCAAAAGCTGCATGTCCGCGGTCCCATGGGCCTGGAAGCTCTCACTTCCGAGCGGTGGGTGGTCCGGGGCGAGGGTCAAACCAGATGATCGGGCCTTCTCCCCAGGCCATCAAAGAGGCGCTGGCAGGCGTGAAGTACCTTGCCGATCAGCGGACTTCTCAGGTCGTCTATCTGGCGGATCGGTTGACCAAACCCATTCTGGTCGAGGGCCCGGCCGGCGTTGGAAAAACCGAGCTCGCCAAGGCGATCGCCGCCATCACCGGTCGCAGGCTCATCCGGCTCCAGTGTTACGAGGGTCTCGATGAGGCCAAGGCGTTGTACGAGTGGAACTACAAGAAGCAGCTTCTCCGGATCCAGGCCGATGTCGGCCATGACTGGAACGAACTAGAAGACGACATCTTTGCCGAGGGGTTCCTTCTGGCCCGTCCATTGTTGGAAGCCATCCGCTCTCCTCTCCCGGTTGTTCTCCTCATAGACGAGGTCGACCGGGTGGAGATCGAAACCGAGGCCCTGCTGTTGGAGGTCCTCTCCGACTTTCAGGTCTCCATCCCCGAATTGGGGACCGTGACCGCTGCCACCACCCCCATCGTCATCCTCACTTCAAACAACACTCGCGAGCTGTCGGAAGCTCTCAAACGTCGTTGTCTCTTCCTTCATATCAACTACCCGGAACCGGAGCGTGAAAAGGAGATTCTGCTGGCCCGGGTCCCGGAGTTGCCCGAACAGCTTGCAGTGCAGGTCGCCCGCATCGTCCGGTCGATTCGAGCGTTGGACCTCAAGAAGGCACCGTCGGTTTCGGAGTCGATCGATTGGGCCCGCACCCTCCTGGCCCTGGCGGTAGAGCACATCGACGAGCAAGTGGTGGGCGACACCCTCCACGTCCTTCTGAAGTACCAGACCGACATCGAGAAAGCGGCGAAAGAACTGTCCGTTGGCTGAGTCCGTCTCACGTCTCACGTCTCACGTCTCACGTCTTCCGCCTTCCGTCTTCCGACATAGGTCACTCCGATGATTCAGCTCTTGGCAGACTTCATCCAGGAGCTCCGGGCTACCGGCATCCCGGTGTCGATGGTGGAGTCGATCGACGCCATGGAGGCAGTCCAGGTCATCGATCTCGCCGATCGTTCAGCGCTCAAGGCCACCCTTGGGTCCACCCTGGTCAAGAACGAACGGCACTATCAGGCCTTCGACGTTGCCTTTGAGGTTTTCTTTGCTCACCACCGTCCCGTTGACGATCGTGGCCCTGAGACGGGTTCCGGTCCCGGCTCCCAGGCCACGTCCACCGGACCCACGGGGGGAGCGGCCGACCTGGACGATCTCATTGATGCCATATATCGGGCGCTCACGAGCAACGACCCTGGTGGCCTACAGGCGGCGGCACGACGGGCAGTGGGGGAATTGGCAGGAATCGAACCGGGCCGACCGGTCGGAGGTACCTATTACCTCTACCGCACGATGCGGCGTATCGACCTGGAGGCCCTTGAACAGCGGCTCCTTGAGGATGCGATGGCCGGAATCGATCCCGAAGACGGGCTCGATGCCCGTCTCGCCCGCGAGGAGGTGGAAGCGCAGATCGCCCGGCTCCGCCAGGAGATTCAGGACGAGATCCGCCGTCGCCTCGTGGCCGACCGAGGTCGTCAGTCCGTAGCCCGCACCTTGCGCCAGCCCCTGGTCGAAGATCTCGATCTCATGCACGCCACCCGTAATGATCTGGCCCAGATCGAGGATGTCATCGAACCGCTCACCCGCAAGCTGGCTGCCCGCCTGGCCCGACGTCGAAGGCTCCTGAGGGCCGGTCGTCTCGACTTTCGCAAGACCATGCGCCGTTCGCTGGCCACCGGAGGCGTGCCGATGGACCCGGTGTTCCGCAAGTCCCGGCCGCATCGACCCGAGGTGTTCCTTCTCTGCGACATCTCGGGCTCGATGGCCACCTTCGCCCGCTTCACCCTCCAGTTCACCTACGCCATGGCGACCCACTTCTCCAAGCTGCGCTCGTTCGTGTTCATCGACAACGTCGACGAGGTGACCCGTCATTTCGGCCCCGGCGTCGATTTCGGCGATGCCCTTGGCCGTATTGCCACCGAAGCGGATGCCGTCTGGCT
>Ga0326597_10006800_pt1 | contig 15607 bp, 11 predicted proteins | sample RVTome_12_FD_203789 | JGI IMG/M metagenome (GOLD analysis project Ga0326597, IMG submission 203789) | Soil microbial communities from uranium-contaminated site in the Upper Colorado River Basin, Wyoming, United States - RVT100D185 | ecosystem: Environmental > Terrestrial > Soil > Contaminated >...
AGACGCCTTCAGCGCGCTCGGCCAGCCATTAGCCTGCTGTCCGAGTGAGCCGGGCCGAGAGCACACCTTTCTGCACAGAGCTCGAACTCCGTCGGGACGGAGTTCGGAGTCGGACGGGAGGCCTAGTCGTTACTCGACTTCTTGGCCGCCTTCTCCCGTTCCTCGAGGTCCTGCTTGAAGCGCGGGCTCACCGGGAAGCTCGCCTTCTCCGCCGCGACGACCTCCTTCTTCGCTTCCTCGAAGCGGCCGGTGAGCATGCAGATGACGGCCAGGTTGTTGTGGGCCGCCCCCAGCTTGTCGTCCGCCTTGAGGGCGGCGCGATACTCCCGCTCGGCGTCCGCGAACAGGCTCTGGCGGAAGTAGGCGCTGCCGAGTGCCAGAGACAGCTCCGCGGGTACGCGAACGCCACCCTCGGCGCCCTTGAACTGGCTGTCCTTCAGCAGGCGAAGACGGTCCTGGATCGGCGCCTCCATCGAGATCGTCGACCCGCCGGTGCCCTTGACCTTGCCGCTCTGGATCTTTTGGAGCGCTTCCTCGAGCTCGCGGATGCTGTCGCGGCGTTGCTGCTCGCGCTCCGAACGGGCCTTCTGGTCGAGGTTGGAGAGGCGGTAGAGCGCGTCTCGGGCGCCAACGTACGCGGTCACCGCCTCCGGATATCGCTTGAGCGCCATCAGAGCCTGGCCCTGGCTGTAGTAGGCGAGGGTGAAGGTCTCGTCGAGCTCGGTCGCGGTGCGGAACTCCCGCACCGCGGCCTCGAACGCCTCCTCCGACATCAGGCGGTCGCCCGACTGGTAGTGCTTTCGCGCCTCCTCCTGGTTCACCCGGTCGGCGAGCGTCTGGGCGAATCCGGTGGCGCAGAGGCCCGCAACGGCCAGAGCTGCGAGCAGTCTCGACATCTTGTCGGCCTCCCGTGCACGGCGCAATCGACGCCGCGTCGCTTTCCGGCATACCCGGGTACGTCGGCAGAAGCAAGAACGGGGGGTGGAATCGCTCCCACCCCCCGCGACGACTCCGGGCCCGGGGGCCCGGCGCGATCAGGCGACTACCACTCGAACCGCGCGCCGAAGCGGACCGAGGTCGGCGCCCGGAAGCCAGACGCACGGCTCGATCCGCCGTTGGCGGCGTACCCGTAGTTCGGGTTGGTCGAGCCGAAGCCGGACTCGAGGTCGACGTCGTACCACAGCGGGTCCTGGCTGTTGAGCAGGTTGAACACGTCCGCGATCAGCATGATGCGCTGCGACTGGTTGAGGCGGAACGTGTAGTCGGCGTGCAGGTTGATGACGGTCTCCCAGTCGGTGCTCTCCAGGAAGCCGTCGGCGTTCGTGTCGATGCCGCCGCCGCGCAGGGTCAGCGGGATCTCTCCGGCGTTGCCGTAGGCCGGGTTGGCGGCGAGAGCGGTCAGGATGCGTCCGGAGCCGAGGTCGGCGCCGAGTCCGAGGTTGAGGTCGCCGAACGCGTAGTTCCCGTAGAGTTTGAACTGGTGCCGCCGGTTGTTCGGCAGCGGCGCCGTGCCGAGGGTCGACCCCTGATACCGGATGTCGCCGAGGAAGCCGAACTCGGGCGTCCCGATCTGGGTGTAGGACGGGTCGTTGGTCGGGAAGTCGAACAGCGACGTGATCGACGGGTCGGACTGGCCGTTGTCCGAACGGAAGAAGCCCTCGAAGTCACCGCTGAGCTTCGCCCAGCGGTAGGAAGCGAAGAGCCCCCAGTTGTTCGAGAAGGCCTTGGTCGCCGTGACCTCGACCGCGTGGTACTTGTGGACCGGGTCCTCGAACGCGGAGCGGGGGACGCCCTCTCCCGTCGAATCGGCGGTCACGAGCGCGGAGGTGATGTTGTCGATGATGTACTCGACGCTGCCCGAGCCGGCGGCGGTGCCCAGGTAGTAGTCCACCGGGGTGACGGGCGCGTAGTCCTCGAGAACCGTCGACAGGTTCCGGTGGATGTAGCGCACACCCAGGTTGAGCGACGGCGCCGCCTCGAACTCGAAGCCGGTGAGGAACTCGTCGGTGTAGGTCGACGTCGTGCCTTCCTTGATGTACGCGGGATGGAGGCCGGCCACGATGTAGTGGTTGGTCACGCCGCCGGCGACCACGCCGTTGGGGATGGGCTGGGTCAGGTTCGCGTCGAAGTAGTCGGCGCGGGTGACGCCCGAGTCAGCCGACATGGCGCGCGCGGCGAGGTCGTTCGGGATCTTGGCGTAGAACCGGCCCCAGTTGGCGTAGAGCTTGGTCTTGCCGTTGCCCCCGATGTCGTAGATCGCGCCGAGGCGCGGGCTCCAGTTGTCGCTCCAGGAGTACTCGCAGGCGATGGGGTTTCCGTTGCCTCCGAGACCGACCGCGGAGCTGCCCACGCTCGTCTCGTCGTCGAAGCAGAGGGGGACTGCCTCGGAGCCCTTCAGGGTCTGCTTCTCCCAGCGGACGCCAGCCTTGATCGTCAGGTTGTTGTTGACCTGCCAGGTGTCCTGGGCGAACCAGTTGATGTACTTCTGCGTGGTCAAGGGATTCGGGCCGAAGTTGGCGCGGACGACATAGTAGTAGCGGCCGCTCGGGAGCTCGGGGGCGGGCATCGTGTAGACCAAGCCACCCGTCGTTGTCGGCGTGCCGTTGGGCAGCGTGAACGTCGGGCCCGTGCGGTTGATGCCGCGGGTGTACTCGATGTCCTCGAACTGGATGCCGTACCGGATCTGGTGCGTTCCCCCGGCGTTGACGATGTTGGTGGACTTGAGGGCGTACTGCCAGTTCTGCCCGGGCAGGTCGGACTCGTAGAAGCCGATTCCGCCGGTATTGACGAACGGCGTCACCGTGCGGTCGGATCTCTGCCACTCGTCGACTGACGGGATCTCGTTGAAGAAGAACTTGGCGCGGGCGACCGAGGCCTCCACGAACCAGTTCGGCGACACGATCCCGTCGTAGCGGAACGTCATGTTGTGGCCGCCGTAGCTCTCGAGCTCGCTGAAGGCAGAGGTGTTCTGGCCAGCCAGCGACGTGAAGCGCTGCGGCCCGTTCTCACCCTTCGAGGGATCGCCGAAGAACGAGGCGTCGAAGCGGTGGTTGGAGGTGGCCTGCCACGTGAGCTTCCCCGCGTAGGCGTAGATCTTCCGCTTGCGCTCGACTTCGCCCAGCGAGCGGAGGGGGAAGCCCTCCGGGGCGATGAAGGTGCGGTTCTGGTACTGGGGGTTGAACGAGGCGAAGGCGAACAGCCGGTCCTTGATGATGGGAGCCCCGAGGGCGATCCCGAAGTCGGCGGTGTCGGTGGCGGTGGTGTTGATCGAGCCGTTCGGAGTCGTGAGCTGGTCCCAGCTTCCCTCGGCCCACTCCGGGCTCCAGTAGCCAAACAGGCTCCCGTGGAACTCGTTGGTGCCGCTCTTGGTGATGACGTTGACGACGCCGCCGGTGGCCTGGCCGTACTCGGCCTCGAAGCCCGCGGTCTTGACCTGGGTCTCCTTGATGAAGTCGGTGGTGACGCCGGTGCCGAGCGACCCGAAGACGATCGAGTACTGGCCGACGCCGCCGAATCCGGTGTTGCTGATGTTGACGCCGTCGACGATGTAGTTGTTCTCGAGGCCGCTCGCGCCGCCGATCGACGGGTTGGCAGCGCCGACACCCGAGCTGTCACTGACGCCGGGAACCAGGTAGAGGGTCTGGGTGAAGTTGCGGCCCACCGGCAGCTGCTTGAGCTGGTCGCTGTCGAGGACGCCGCCGGCGGTGGTCGACGAGAGGTCGATGACCGGGGACGCGCCCAGGACCTCGACGACCTCCTGGACCTGGCTGACCTCGAGGGTGAAGCTCAGGTTGATCCGCTGGCCGAGCCGGACCAGGACTTCCTTCTGCTCGATGGTCTTGAACCCGGCGAGCTCCACGCGGACGGCGTGGGTGCCGGGCACGATGAAGGGAGCGAGGAACCGACCGCTGTCGTCGGTCGTGAAGACCTTGTCCCCCTGGGGGGTGGTCACGGTGACGGTGGCGCCGGGAACGGCGGCGCCCTGGGGATCGACCACGCGGCCCGCGATCGAGCCCGAAGTCGTCTCCTGAGCAGTGGCCAGGCCTGAAAACGCAAAGGCCAGGGCGACGCCCAGAAGGAGTGCCTTTCTCATGGTTTCTTGTCTCCTTTGGTCGGCGTGGCGTCGGTGGCAATCCTTCGAAACGACCCGGATCCGAACCGTCCGCTCAACGCTCGTAACGAATGCTTCGCCCTGGGAAGGGGCAAGACCCGCGCCAGGGGGGTCCTGGTCTGCCCGAGAAGAGGAATTAACGTGTAAACACAGAAGAATCAAAGATTTAATATCCAAGTCCTTGGACGCCCCGATGAGCGACTTGGGTCCTTTGGGCCTCCAGTCTCCGATCCAATGAATCGGACTTCAATTTACTGGATCTGCACCCTGCCCGGGTGGCTGGGGGCCGTCGGGCCGCTCCAGATGCGGCGTCGACAAGTCCCGGGAGCGCGCGCGTGCCCGGGCGGGTCGCCCCGGACTATTCGCCGAGGACGGTCTTGAGGGCTTCGATCCTGCCGTTGACGTCGGCCAGGCTGAGCGCCCGGAAGCGGCCGGGGAGGAAGCGGGCGTCCGTGCACTCCTTCACCGCGAGCAGGTCCATCAGCTCGAGGCGCTCCACGTGGGCGGAGGGCCGGAAGTCGGAGATCGCCCCCTCGATGCAGGAGGAGAGGGAGGGAGTTTCGGCCTTCCCGCGCTCGGCGGCGTCGGCGGCGGTCTCGTAGGTCCGGAGCGCCCGCACCAGGATGCCCTCCATCTCGTTGCCGCCGATCTGGTCGTTGTCGGGGAGCCGGGGGAGCTCCTCGGGGGGAACGCCCATCTTCAGCTTGCGCGCCATCGCCGCGAAGAGGGCGGCGCGTCCCTCGGAGTCGCCGGGGGGAAACAGGGGGATGTGGACGTCGAGACGACCCTGCCGCTTCAGGTCGACCTCGAGGAGGTCCGGGCGGGACGTCGCGAAGATCCAGATGATCTTCCCGCGGTTCGTGGTGTCCGACATCTCCTTGGCGAGCATGGCGTAGACCCGCCCCGACAGGCCCGAATCGCCGTCACCCCCGCCGCGCTTCCCGGTCATCTGGTCGGCCTCGTCCACGAACACGATCACCTGGCCGAGCGCCCGCAGGATCGAGAAGATCTTCTCCAGGTTTCCCTCGGTGGCGCCCACCCACTTCTCGCGGAAGTTGCGCAGCTCGACGCAGGGGATGCCGATCTCCCCGGCCAGGCACTGCACGAGGTAGGTCTTGCCGGTGCCGATGCGGCCAGTGAGGAGATAGCCCATGGGCAGCGCCCGCGTCTTCCCCCGTCGCAGAAGCACCGCGTCCTGCCGCAGCCAGGCCTTGGCCTCGTCGTGCCCGGCGACGTCGTCGAGGGTGCGGGTCGTCTCGATGAACTCGAGCCGTCCCGCGGCCTCCTTCTCGATGAGCTCCTTCTTGCGCCGGGTGAGCCAGGCCCCGGTGATGCGCTCGCCCGACTTGAGCGCCCGCCGCACGAGCGCCTGGATCGAGACGCGGGAGAGGCCGACGAGCTTTTCGGCGAGCGCGTCGCGCGGCACGTCGGAGAGGCGTTCGAAGTCCTCCTCGCCCGAAAGCAGCTCGTCGACAAACGCGCGGATCTCGCCCGGCTCGGGAAGAGGGATCTGGAGCTTGGCGCAGTAGGGGCTCTCGACGAGGGCGCGGTTGAGGTCCGAGACGTTCTCGGTGACGAGCACCGTGGCCACGAAGGACCCTGTGACGTCGGGGTTCTGGGCCCAGTCGAGGATCTGGATGAGGGTCTGGCTGAGCTCGGCGATGTAGAGCGGGTCTCCCTGGGGGGCGATGAACTCGGCGTGCTCGAGCACGACCGCGGCCTTCAGGGGATCGGCCACGACCTTGCCCCCCTCGACCCGCGTGCGGTGGCGGGCGTAGCCGAGGATGCGGTCGACGATCTCGAGCGCGCGCTTGGGGTCCCGCGGAAGCTGGTTGCCGAGGTCGAGACGCTCGACGCTCTCGGCCACCGCGTCGAACGCGGCGGGGGAGCCACGGTATGCGTCCACGCCCTTGAGAAAGCCGTAGACGTCCTTGACCCCCTTCCACGCGTCTTCACGCGAGGAGTCGGGGGGAGCGATGCGGATGCCCCGTCCCCGGTCGTAGCGGATGACCACGTCGAAGGGGGGGAACATCGTTCGGCTGAGGAACCGCGACAGCGACACCCACTCGGTGCCGCCCGCCCCGTCGGGCGAGGGGACGAGGTCGTACACGCTCCCGTGGAGCACGAACTGGCTCGTGGCGCCGGCGCGGAACAGCTCGCGCATCTCCGCCGCCCACGCCGGCAGCGGCACACCGCTCTGGGTCTCATTCATCTCTGCCTCTGGCGCTGGCGCGGGGGCAGCGGCGGCGGCGCCGTGTCCGCAGGATCCTCGAGGGGGGCGACCGGCACCCGCGGGACGTCGGGCAGCGAGTCCGTGTCCACGTCGCTCGTGGCGAGGTCGGTCAGGAGGTCCGAGTGCTGGTCCATCCACCGCGAGGTCTCGGAGAGGGTCGCGGAGACGGCGTCGAGCCGGGCGGAGAGGACCTCGGGCCGTCCGCTGATCGCGCTCTCCTCGCGCACCAGCCGCACCTGCTGCTCGATCCGCTCGAGCTCCGAGTCGATCACGGCGAGGTTGGTGGTCGCGAGGTCGAGGTTGGCGAGCCGCTTCTCCTGGATCTCGAGCGTCGCCCGCAGCGAGCGGGCGAGGGGGCCCTCGGCGTCGGGCGCCTCCGCGATCCGTCCCCGCAGGGACTCGATCGCTTCCTCGAGCTGGCGGCGGTCCACGCGCGAGAGCGTGTCGACGATCCCCTCGCGCGAGGACAGCAGGCGGAGGAACAGGAACAGCAACTGGTTCAGGTTCCCGGCTCGGAAGTCGGTCACCTTCTCCCCGGCGGGGGCGGCGATCCCGAGGATCTCCCGGCACTGCACGACGAGGGCGCGATACCGGCGCTGCCCTTCCGGCTGAAGGCGCGAGTAGACGATCTGCATCCGGTCGTCGGCGCCCTGAGTCCGTTGCGACAGCCGCTCGGCTTCGACGAGCTTCTGGAACCGGGCGCCGGCGGAGCGGCCCCCGACCATGCTCACCAGGAGCGCGAGCCCCAGCATCCAGAAGCCGGGGTTGATGAGGCCGGCGAGGCCGAAGGAGACGAGCAGCATCTGGGTGAGGGGCAGGGCCCCGAGCGCCCGCGAGCGGATCGGTCGCCAGAAGGCGGCCTTCACGAAGTCCCAGTAGGACAGCTTCTCGCCGGCCACCGTTTCAGCCCCCCTCGACCCTCACCCGCCCTCGATCTCGCGGAACGCGCGGCCGATCTCGGCGACGGCCTCCTTGAAGGCGGTGGTCTCCTGGACCTCCATCGGGTCGGCCTCGCGCGTGGGTGGGATGACGTCCTGGAACTCGCGCGCGATCCGTCCCGGGCCCCGGCTCATGATCCAGACCCGGTCCCCGAGGAACGCCGCCTCGGCGATCGAGTGGGTGACGAGCATGACCGTGGCCTCGACCTCGTGCCACAGGCCCATGATGAGCTTCTGCATGTCGTAGCGGGTGGGCTCGTCGAGGGCGGAGAATGGCTCGTCCATCAAGATGATCTTCGGCTTGAGCGCGAGCGAGCGCGCGATCGCCACCCGCTGCTGCTGCCCGCCCGAGAGCTGGTGCGGGTACTTGCGCTCGTGGCCGGCGAGCCCCACCTTGCCGATCCACTCGCGGGCCTGGTCCCGCATGTTGCGGCTGCTGAGCCGGAGCTCGTCGCGGTTGATCTCGAGCCCGAACAGGACGTTCTCGAGCACCGTGCGGTGGGGGAAGGAGCTGTACTGCTGGAAGATCATTCCCCGGTCGCGCCCGGGACCGGCCACGCGCTCGCCGCGCACGCGGACCTCGCCCGAAGACGGTGGGTACACGTCCGAGAAGCCCTGGATGAGGTTGAGGATCGTCGACTTGCCGCACCCGGAAGGACCAATGATGGCGATGAACTCGCCGTAGTCGGGGATGTCGTCGATGCGGAACGAGATGTCCTGGATCGCGGTGAACTCGTTGGAACGGCCGGCGTTGAAGGTCTTCGCGACCTTCTCGAACTCGACGACCGGCGGCCGCGGGCTCACCGCTGTGTCTCCCGGTAGGGGAAGAGCCAGCGGCCGATCCGCTCCCAGACCTTGTCCGTCACGAACGCCACCGCGACGATGATCACCAGCACCAGGTAGATGTGCTCGCGCGGCCCCCGCCGCTGTGACGTGATGATGATGCCGCCCACGCCCCGCCCCACGTCGACCATCTCGGCGAGGAGGATGTAGCTCCACCCGACGCCGAAGCCGAGGCGCATCGCCTGGAAGATCTCGGGCCACGCGATGGGGAGGAGCACCTTGCGCACCGCCTGGGGCTGGGTGGCGCCCAGCGTGTAGGCGGTCTTGAGGTACGTGTCGCTGACGGCGTCGACCGCGGCCACGAACAACGGCACGAGGTAGATCGAGAAGGCGAGGGCGAGGAAGGCGACCTTCTGCAGCTCGGCGGCGCCGAAGAGCGACAGGGTCAGGGGCACCAGGGTGGGGATGGGCAGGTAGGCCCCGAAGACGGTGAGGGGAGTGAAGGCCGCCTTGACCTTGGTGAACGAGCCCATGAGGACGCCCAGGGGGAACGAGAAGGCGAGGGCGACGGCGAAGCCGGCGATCACGCGGCCGAACGACACCGCGAGGTTGCGGGTCAGCGCCCGGTCGAACCACAGCGAAGGAAACGACCGCACCACCTCCACCGGAGACGGAAGGATCGTCGGCGAGATCACTCGCTCCTCGGGGGTCGGTCCCGAGGTGACCGCCCACCACGCGGCGAGGAGCACCAGTATGGGGATCACCCCCAGCACCCACGCGCGCCACGCCGGGAGCGGCTCGCGGATGCGCAGGAACCGCCGGCGCTCCGCGGCCGCCCCCCCGCGAGAGACCGCGGCGGGGGCTTCGGCGGACGGGCTCACTTGGCCTCGGGCGGGTAGATCGAGACCTCGACGCGCCGGTTGAGGGCCTGGTTCATCGGGTCGTCGGCTTCGGCCGGCACGTCCCACGCCGCGCCCTCCACCGTGAACTTGTTCGCGTCGAACCTGTACTTCTCGACCAGCGCCTTCTTCACCGCGTTTGCCCGGTCCATCGAGAGGAGCTTCACGTCCTCGTAGCGGGTCCCCTTGCCTTTCATCGAGGAGTCGGTGTGGCCGACCACGGCGATGACCGCGCGATCGTACTGGCCCACCAGCCGCGCCACCTTCTCGAGCGTCGCTCCCACGCTCGGGTCGTACAGCGTGTTCTTGACGGGACGGCCGCCCTCGTCGTGCTGCGGCTCGTAGATGTTCGCGGAGTTCGGGTAGAAGTTGATGCGGATCGTCTGGGTGAGGATCGGCGCCTCCGCCGACACCTTCTTGTAGGTGGTGGGGGCGAACTGCGCCCGGTACTCGTCCTTCTGGTGGGCGAAGGTGCCCTCGGCGTCGAGCTGCTTCATCGCCGAGAAGTCCATCACCTCGTCGAAGCGGGCGGGAGTGTCGATGAGCCCGAGCTCGCGGTAGACGAAGGTGATGTTCTTCCACGTCCGCTCGAAGTTCGCGGGATCGTTCGCGTTGAGGAAGAAGCCCTTGTTCTCGGCGAAGTTGGTGGAGTGCGCGTCCTCCGACATCGCGCGCACCTCGTCCGCCTGCATGCCATAGCCCTCGGCCATCCACTGGTAGGCCTTCTCGCGGAAGGTGGTGTCCTGCAGCTGCTCCATCCCCTTGAAGATGCCGGCCACGAGGCCCTTGACGATCTCCGGGTGGTCCTTGGCGAAGTCGGCCCGGGCCGCCCACACGTCGGCGATCAGCTTGTTCGCCTCGGCGGTGGTGGTGAGGATCCGGGTGCCCGCCACCTTCTCCGGGATGTTGTAGATGTCGGGGGCCCAGGACACGCAGGCGTCGATCGACTTGTCGGCCACGAACGCGGCCGCCGCCTCGAAGGCCGTGGCCGTGAACTTGTGACTGACCGCCGAGGGCTGGACCCCGGCGTTGAGGAGCAGGTTGTTGATGAAGTACTGCGAGGGCGAGTTCTGGGCGTAGACGATGGTCTTGCCCTTGAGGTCTTTCACCGAGTGGATGGCGCCGCGGACGACGATCCCGTCCCCGCCCGACGACCAGTCGACCTGTTGGGAGATGCGCGGGGCGGTTCGGGAGTCCTTCATCAGCTCCGGCGTGAACAGCACCATCATGTCGAGGGTGCCCCACAGGATGTGGCTCTCCCCGGCGGCGAAGGTGTCGCGGGCGACCACCGGGTCGTCGATCAGCTTCAGGTTGACCTTGAAGCCGTACTCCTTGGCGAAGACGCTGTCGGCGTTGGGGGCGAAGCCGTGGTTGGCGGCGACGATGGGCAGCCAGCCGATCCACACGTTGATCGGGAACTGCACGACCTTGCCCTGCGCGTCCCACTTGTAGGCGGAGACGCCCTTGACGGGCGGGAGCTTCTCCGCGGCGACGTAGTTGTACTCGTTGACGGTCGTGATCCCCTTGGTGTCGGGGGCCTCGACCTTGCGGAACTGGTCGATGTCCACCAGGCCCGTCCCGCGTCCGCCCGGCGCGACGAGATCGCGGAAGTAGTACGCGGCGATACCCAGGCAGGCGAGGACGAAGACGCCCAGCACCATCTTGCCCAGTGCGGTCGGTCCGACCTTCTCCGGATCAGTCATGACGGTAGTCTCCTGCTTCCGGCGCGAGAGCCTTCCATGTTCGGTGTCGACTTGCTTCGATTGACGCAAGGGGGGCGCAGCGCCCCCCTTGGCCCCCCGCCCTCCGCGGAGGTGATGACGATGGGATAGCGAGGGGAGCAGTCATCAGCGCCTCGGGGAGCCCCACCAGAGAGCGGGCGCTCCGGGCCCTAATCGTCGCTCTACTTCTCACCCCTGTTGCTCCGGGCCCATGTCCTTGGCCGGCGGGGGAGGGGCGGCCGTGCCCTCGGCCGGCTTCTCGGGCGCCGGCGACTCGAGCCCGTAGGCGGCGGCGAACTCGTTGAGCGCGGCGTCGGCCAGCGCCTGCTGCTCGGCCTCCATGAGCTCGACCTTCGAGGTGTCGATCGTCGAGCCGGCCACCCGCGCGCGTCCCGCCGCCTTGTCCCGCCGCTCGCCGAGGTACTCCTCGACGCGGCTCAGGGTGTCGCCCGAGCCGCCGATCGACGAGATCATGCCGGTGGCCATCTCCTGCAGCTCGGCCTGCGCCTCGAGCATCTCGGTCTCGCTGATCATCCGCTTGAGCTTGTCGATCTTGGCCTGCGCCTCGCTCACCGACACGTTGCGCGCCTTCACGAGCTTCTTGTAGGTCTCCTCCGCCGCCTCGAGCTGGCGGCGGTTCTCCTCGAGCTGGTCTTTCACCGTCTTGAGCTGCAGTGCGTACTGGCCCGCCGCGTTGCGGTTGCCGACCTTGAGGTTGGCCGCCGCCTTCGCCGCGAGGTCGCGCTCCTGCGTCTCGAGGCTCTTGACCTGGCGCAGAAGCCGCTCGGCGAACCCGGCGTGCGTCGCCAGGCTGTCGTTGAAGCGCGCGATCTGCTCGCGCAGGTTTTCCTTCTCCGCCTCGATCAGGGCGCGCGGGTTCTGCCGTTCGAGGCCCGAGATGAACAGGCCCAGGAAGCCCTTGAAGAGGTTGCTGATCCGGCGCCACATGGCGTGCCCCTCCCTCCCGAGTCGGGGAGCCCTGGGCGACCCCACGGGATCCCGTGGGGACGACCGCCGACACGCCGACCCGTGGCGGTGAGGCTAACAACCCCCACCGGTGCCGTCAACTGTCTGATGGAGCGAATCTTCCGGCCCGTTGCCGATGAGCCTTGCGAACCGAGCGGTCGTCGCGCAGTGATCGGGGAGACGCGCGGGGCGCTGTCCCTGTCGATCCCGTCGCCAGGGAGCGACAGGTGCCGGTGCTCACTGGCGTTTCCTCCCCCTGCGTGGGCAGGGAAAGGGAGGGGGTCGATGAACAGGCGGGGAACGATGGGTCGCTGTCGTTCGTGCTCCAGCCGAAGGACAGCGACCCCGGGACACAGGCGCTTCCCCTCCCCCTACGTGGGGAGGGGATAGGGGTGGGGGGTCGATGAATGATCGATAATCGCGCCATGTCCACGCGCTCCCGCGTCGGCGAGATCGTCCTTCTCGCCCTCGGCCTCCTGGCCGGCCTCGTGGCCGCGGAGGCCGCCGTTCGCCTGCTCGGGCTTTCGCCGAGCGACCACACCGGCTACGCGCCGGTCCTGACGAACCGCAGGTGGGGCGGTCCCACGAACTCGCTGGGCTATCGAGACGTGGAGCACGAGCACGCGAAGCCATCCGGAGTCCACCGTCTCATCGCGCTGGGCGACTCCTTCGCGTGGGGAGCGGGAGTCGAGTTCGAGGACGCCTGGCCGCGCCGTCTGCAGAGAAGCCTCAGCGCTCACCGCCGGGAGGAGTGGGAGGTCGTCTCGCTCGCCCTGCCCGGCATGAACACCGTCGAGCAGGCGGCGCAGCTCTCCGCCGAGGGCCTGGCCTGGGACCCCGACGTGGTTGTCCTCGGCTACTGCCTCAACGACAGCGAGGACGACGATGCCGCGGAGATGCGACGGGCCCGCGACTGGGCCGAGCTGCCGGCCGCGCGGAAGGCTCGCCGCGCGCCCTCCCTGCTCGGCCTCTCCGCGCTCTTCTCGACGATCGCGGGGCGCATCGAGGCGACGCTCGAGAACCGCCGCCGCGAGGCGAACTACCTCTCCCAGTACGCGGACGATTATCCAGGCTGGCTCGCCGCTCGGCAGGCCCTGGCCGACATGGCGCAGGCCGCGCGCGCGAGGGACGTGCCGCTCGTGGTCGTGATCTTCCCGCTCTTCGGGAATCCCCTCGACGAGGACTACCCGTTCACCGCCATCCACGAGAAAGTGGCGCGCGCGGCGCGGGACGCCGGCGCCCACGTCGTCGACCTGCTCCCCGCCTACCGGGGCCTGAGGTGGGACGTGCTCGTGGTCGACGGGGCGCGCGACGAGCACCCGAACGAGATTGCGCACCGCATCGCGCAGAACGTGATCGTCTCCTCGCTCGACGCCCTCCTCTCGCGGTAGTCGCTGCTGCGCCCTATCGAGGCGGGACGACCTCGAAGACGTAGAGGAGCGGCGCGCCGAGGCGCTCGACGACGTGGACGGGCCGGCCGGGCGTCCGCTCGTGGTCCCGTGTCGCGGTCGTGGCGAGGATGAGGTGCGGGCGGTCGTGCACGGTGACGGCCCGGAAGCGCCGCCGCCGCTCGCGCGAGAGGCGCAGCTCGTAGGAGACCTGGGTGAGCACGGAGTGCCCGGCCACCCGCACACGCTGGGTGAGATCCGGCCGCGAGTAGTGGGCCACGATCCACTCGAGGCCCTCCTTGTAGGTGAGGCACCAGTAGTCCGTCTCGTAGCGGGTCGAAGCCTCGGCGAGGCCTCCCGCCACGAGCCGATTGAAGTACAGAGCCTGGTAGGGGTGCAGCCTCACCATGTCGCTCGCCGTCGCCGCCGCCGTGGCCGCGAGCAGGGTCGCCGCGACGACCCGGGCCGCGCGCGGAGCGTGGCCCTTCAGGAAGCCGGCCACCGCCACTCCACACAGCGCGGCGAGCGGCGGCACCACGAAGAGGAGATGCCGGTTGCCGTTGTAGAACGGCGTGTGCATCACCACCGCCCACGCGATCGGGAGCACGACGAGCGCGGCCACGCACAGTCCCGGGAAGAGCCGGGGGAGAGTGGCTCGTAGCGGGGCGGAGCGGACGAGGGCCACGAGGTGCAGCGCTCCCACCAGCCCCGCCACGAAGTAGGTCTCGGGAAGGGTCAGCGCGAACAGCTTCGGGATGGAGAAGCGGGACACGGTGCTCGAGCGAACGAGCCCGCCGTCGTAGAGAACGGTCATGCCTTCCCAGAAGCGGGTGAACGACTTGAAGGCCCGGAAGGGATTGCGGACCGGGTCGATCTGCGCGTACGGCCACAGGGCGACCATCACCGCCCAGCCCACGATCACCACGGCCAGGAGTGCCAGGGCCGTGCGCGCCCACCGGCCGTCTCCGATCGACCGGTTCGCGACCGACGTCGCGCCCGTGCCCCCGGCGGCGCCGTCCTTCTCCTCGGTCGAGCCCGAGTCACTCGCGCCGGGGGCGTCCGCCGAGAGGGGGCGCTTCCACCACCGGAGACCCAGCCAGAGGACGGCGGTGTAGCCGAAGAGCACGATGCCGGCCACGCGGACGCCGGAGGTGAGGCCGATGACCACGCCCGTCGCGAGCACCGCGGCCTTTCCCGGCGAGGGCAGGCGCCGGCTGACGTGGAGAGCGGCGGCCGCGGCCAGGACGAACAGGCTGGCGAACGGGATGTCCTTGGGGTTGGCGAAGGCGTGGCCGTAGAAGGCCGGCGTGAGCGCGAGGAACAGCACGGCGAAGAGCCCGGCGAGCGCGCCCCCGAGCCCCTCGCCCAGCCACCACACCGCGAGGAAGCCCACGAAGCCGAACAGGGTGTTGACGACGTGTCGGGTCTCGTACACGTCGAGCGGCGACAGCGTCTTGGCGCCCTGGGCCACGAGCTCGAAGAAGCCGCCGTAGAGCCAGGTGTCGTGCTGCTCGACCGCCGAGCGGTCCTGCCCCAGGGTCGCGTACCAGCGGACGAGCCGGTGGCCGTACCGATTCTGCACGGGCTCGTCGGCGGTCATCCCATAGTCGAGCACGGTGGCCAGCATCACGCCGAGCAGGGCGACGAGCACCGCGGCGGTGACCAGGCGGAATGTGCGCTCGGTCTCGCGCGCAGAACGCCTCGTCTCGCCACCGCTGGCGTCGATCGTCTCGCTTGGGGCGACCCCGAGGGGATCGATCATGGAAGCGCGTCTCCGCTCACTCCTAGCGCGGCTCCGCCGCAACCAAAGGACGACGGCGGAGCCGCGCTGTCAAGAGCCGAGAGTTGAGAGTCGAGAGTTGTGCTCGCGCTTCGCGCTCGCGCTCCTTCAGGCGCCGTCGACCTTCGAGCGTAGTCCGTGGAGCATCCGAGCGACCTCGTCCAAGTCGGCGCTGAGCCGGTCGAAGGCCGATGGGGACAGGTAGCCGAGGTCGCGACTGAGGATCAGCAGGTACTCGGCCTCGGCCGCGGAGCCCTGAGCGATGTTCAGGAAGCGCGAGTACTCCTGCTGGCCCTTGCGGCGTGAGCCCTCGGCGATGTTCGCCGGCACCGAGGTGACCGCCCGGCGCAGCTGGGAGGTCAGGGCGAAGCGCTCCGCCGCAGGAAAGCCCGCGCTGATGCGGTAGACCTCGAGCACCAGGGCGTGCGCACGCTGCCAGACCTTCAGCTCCGTGAACCTTTGCACGCGTGTCTCGTGACAGCGGCGTCTCTCCTCGGGTAGGAAGGTCGTCGCCAAACCATCCACCAACCCAAGGAGGACGCCGTTGGAGAGATTCATAGCACGTTACCGCTCGGTCATCACCGGGGTGCTTTCCGGGTTCGACCGGCTCGTGTTCCGCGGCACGCTTCTGCCCCTGGTGCGGGACGGCGGCATGTTCTTCTTCCTGGAGCGCGCCGGCATCCGGCTCCTCGACTTCAGGAGCTTTGTCCTTGGCACGAGCGAGCGGGTCAAGGAGGCTGCGAGCGTCGAGGCGAGGAAGCTCGGGCGACCCATCCGCTATCTCGAAT
>Ga0326597_10006801_pt1 | contig 15605 bp, 14 predicted proteins | sample RVTome_12_FD_203789 | JGI IMG/M metagenome (GOLD analysis project Ga0326597, IMG submission 203789) | Soil microbial communities from uranium-contaminated site in the Upper Colorado River Basin, Wyoming, United States - RVT100D185 | ecosystem: Environmental > Terrestrial > Soil > Contaminated >...
CCCGGTGCGCCGCTGGAGATCGTCGAGCGGACGATCCGCGACTGGGACCTTCGGTATGCGGCCTACCGGGTCGGTGACGTGCGCGTCTGGGGCGCCACGGCACGGATCCTCGGCCAGCTGGGAGCGATCCTCGCCGACCGCGCCACGGACTGAGCCGGCCGACCGGGTCGGTTCGACGATCGGCCGCGACCGCTAGCTCGGCTCGCCGGCGGTGGGATCCACGGCGGGGGATCGGGACGGCGAGACGAGCCGGCCCTCGCCACGGGCCGCGGCCCCCGATTCCCCCGGGCCCAGTCGGCGCGCCCAGCCTTCGAGAATGCCGCGGGCCGCGGCGTCGTCGCGCCCGGCGAACTCGACGACGATCGCCCGCATCTCGGACGTCTCGGTCCAGGCCGCGTGGGAGACGTCGGCCGGCCACACCGCGGCTTCGCCGGCGGCGATCCGGAGCCGCTCCTCGCCGACGGCGACCCAGCCGCCACCCTCGATCACGACGAAGTAGGTCGTGTTCGGATTGCTGTGCGGTTCGATCGCCGCCGCACGCGCGAACGCGAGCTCGGAGATCACCCCGCGTGCGTCGCTGTGGATGACCCGCCCGGAGATGCCGTGCGTCCCGGACGGACCGTCCGCCCGTCGGTGACCGACGCCGAAGCGGAGGATCTCGATCGGCATCGCGCGATCCGTCAGCGGCGTCGGCGAGACCGCCGGGCCGCCTTCGGGCGGATCGTCGCCTCCGGCTTGGCGAACTTCGTGCGCGAGAAGTAGCGCTGCTTGGCGAGCTTCTGCTCGTACACCGCGAGCGCCGGCGGGAACTTGCGGAAGCGGACCCAGGCGAGCGCTCCCAGCCCGATCGCCTCGATCGCGAGCACGAGGAAGAACTCGAACCGGAAGACGGCCGCCACGATGAGCAACGAGAACGTGACGATCCCCGTCCACAGCAGCCACTCGTACAGGTCGAGGTACGGCGGGTGGCGATGCAGCCGGCGGGTCCGGATCACGTACAGGCCGATCAGCCCGACGAGGAGCACCAGCGAGGCGATCCACGTCGGGTGGAAGAGATCCGGGAAGTTCTGGCTCGTGAACGGCAGGAACAGGTAGTTCCAGGGCGGAAGCGTCACGCCCGGGAGGATACACGGCGCGCGCTATACTCGACCGACACGCGAGCGTCGCCTCGCCCAGTCGCGCGCTGGGACGGTCCGGCCCGCGGGACCGACGCCAGACCACGGGTTTCGGGAGGACTGCCCGGCTTTGCGAGCCCTGCTCTCGGTGGCGAATCGCGACGGCATCTCGACGTTCGCGCGCGACCTGCTCGCCCTCGGTGTCGAGATCTTCGCGACCGACGGGACGCGCGAGCATCTCGCCGCGGACGGGGTCGAGGTCGCGCCCGTCTCGGAGCTCACCCATGTCGCCGCGCTGGTCGGTGGCCAGGTCAAGACGTTCCACCCGGCGGTCTACGCGGGAATCCTCGCCCGGCGGGACATCCCCGAGCAGATCGACGAGCTCGCGGCCAACGGCATCGGCCTGATCGACGTCGTTGTCGTCAACGTCAAGCCGTTCGCCCCGGAGGTCGGCCGCCGCCTGATCGGGATCGACGAGGCGATCGAGATGATCGATGTCGGCGGCGCGGCCCTCCTCGGCGCCGCCGCGCGCAACGCGGCGGGGGTCGCCGCGGTCGCGAGCCCGGAGCATTACGGGCAGGTGGTCGACGAGATCCGGCGCCACGGTCACGCCTCGCCGGAGCTCCGGGCCCAGCTCGCCGCGGAGGCGTTCGGCGCGGTCGCCGCGTACCACGCGGAGATTGCCGCCTATCTCAACCAGATCGCCGGGACCACGTTCCCCAAGCGCCTCGCCGTCGTCCTCGAGAAGGTCGACGATCTGCGCTACGGCGAAAACCCCCACCAGCGTGCGGCGTTCTATCGCGAGACGACCCACCGGTCCGGCTCGCTCGCCGACGCGACCCAGGTGCAGGGCGCGCGACCATCGTTCAACAACCTGCTCGACCTCGACGCCGCGTACCGGATCGCCCGGGACTACACGGCCCCGACGGTCGCGATCGTGAAACACACCGATCCCGTTGGGCTCGCCTCGAACGACGAGCTGGTCGAGGCTTATCGCAAGGCCCTCGAGACGGACCCGGTGGCCTCGTTCGGCGGCATCGTCGGGGTCAACCGCGAGCTCGACGGGGCGACGGCCAGGGAGATCGCGGCCAACTCGTACGAGGCCGTCGTCGCGCCGTCGTACAGCCAGGCCGCCCTCGGCATCCTCAAGGCCAAGCACGGCCTCGAGCTGCTCGCGATTCCGCCGGATCCCGCGGAGGGGATGCGCGACTACGGCATCGCCAACCTCGACTTCAAGCGGGTCGGCGGCGGGCTGCTCGTGGAGGGCCTCGACGAACTGGGCCTCGACCGCGGCCAGCTCCAGGTCGTCACGAAGCGCCGCCCGACGCTCGAGGAGCTGACCGACCTGCTGTTCGCCTGGCGCGCCGTGCGACACGTCCGGTCCAATGCGATCGTCCTGGCACGAAGCGCGGGGACGGTCGGAATCGGGGCCGCCCAGGCGAGCCGCCTCGTGTCGGTCGAGATCGCGCTGCGCCGGGCCGGCGATCGGGCCAAGCTGGCGGTCATGGCCAGCGACGCCTACTTCCCGTTCCCGGACGGCATCCAGCTCGCCGCAGGGGCCGGCGTGACGGCGATCATCCAGCCGGGTGGCTCGATCCGTGACGAGATGGCGATCGAGGTCGCGGATCGCCACCATCTCGCGATGGTCTTCACCGGCCGACGCCACTTCCGCCACTGATGGGCGCGCTGAGCCGGCCGATCGCGGCGTTGCCCCGTTCGCTGGTCGCTCACGCACCCCTGCGGTGCGCTCGCTCGCGTGCTCGACGGCGCCTTGCCACGGGATCGGCTGAGCGCGCCCATGGGTAGCGCCGTGGAACAGCTCCTGGCGCTCGAGATGATCCGCGTGACGGAGGCGGCGGCGCTCGCCTCGGCTCGCTACATGGGTCGCGGCGACAACGACGGCGCCGACCGGGCCGCCGTCGAGGCGATGCGCGTGACGATGGATGAGATCGAGTTCGACGGGACGATCGTCATCGGCGAGGGCGAGCGTGACGAGGCCCCGATGCTGTACATCGGCGAGCGCGTCGGCCGCGACGAGCACGGCGACGGTGTGCCGGGCATCGACATCGCCGTCGATCCGCTCGAGGGGACCAATCTCGTCGCTCACGGGCAGGCGAATGCGATCACCGTCCTGGCGGCCTCGGAGCGGGGCGGCCTCGTCCATGCCCCGGACACGTACCTCGAGAAGCTGTGCGTCGGACCCGTCGTCGCCGGAAAGGTCGACATCCGCCTGACCCCGACCGAGAACCTTCAGCGGATCGCCTCGGCCCTCGGGCGCGGGGTGAACGACATCACCGTCGTGATCCTCGATCGACCGCGCCACGAGGCCCTCATCGCCGAGGTTCGCCAGGCGGGCGCCCGGATCAAGCTCATCAGCGACGGCGACCTGTCGGCCGCCATCTCGTGCGCCGTGTCCGGCACCGGAGTCCATGCCGTGATGGGCATCGGCGGCGCCCCGGAGGGCGTCCTGACGGCGGCCGCGCTGCGCTGCCTGGGCGGCGAGATCCAGGCCCGATTCCGGTACCGCAGCGATGCGGAGCGCGAGCGCGGCGCCCGGATGGGCCACGGGGACGAGGAGCGTGTGTACAGCACGGAGGAGCTCGCGTCCGGCGACAACCTCGTCTTCGCCGCGACGGGCGTGACGACCGGCGACCTGCTCCAGGGGGTCCGCTTCTTCGGCGGCGGCGCCCGAACGCACTCCCTCGTCATGGCCTACCGGACCAAGCAGGTCCGGTTCGTCGACACCGTCCACATGTTCGACCGGAGCCGGCCACCGTCCGTTCGGTTGTAGCGCCTGAGCGGCCGGTGATCGGCCCCGCGACGCGGCCTCACCCCGCGCGCCAGGATCCCGTCGCGGCATCCCACGCGGCGATCGGCCGGACCGCCGCGTCGTCGTCGGCCCGTTCGTGCCTCAGGCGCGCCGCCTCGACCGTCTCGCCCCAGCCCGGTGGCACGAGGCCGGGAGCGAGGTCGGCCAGCGGGGCGAGCACGAACAGCCGGTCGCGCGCCTCGGGATGGGGCACCTCGAGGAGCCGCTCCCGGTGGCCCGGTTCGAGCGACACGCCTTCCGGCGGACGCTCGACGGCTACCCGGTGGCGCCCGAACACGAGCAGGTCGAGGTCCAGCTCGCGCGGTCCCCAGCGGCCGCGGTCGTGGCGTCCGAAGGCACGCTCGATCCCCTTGAGGGCGACGAGCAGGGTCGTCGCCCCGGTCGGCGCATCCGGGCCGGCCGGCACGTCGAGCGCGACGACGGCATTGTTGAAGTCCGGCTGGTCGACGACCCCGACGGGCGTCGTCTCGTACAACCGGGACACGCCGCGCAGGCGCGCTCCGGGCAGTGCGCGCATGGCGTGGATCCCCGCCGCCAGCGTGGTCGCGGCGTCGCCGACGTTGGCCCCCAGGCCGATGTACGCGCGTACCGTTCGGGTCAGGTCGCCACCCTCCTCGCGCCTCCGCCGACCCCCTCGCTATGCTCGCATCGATGCACGAGGTGGCGGTTCGCATTCTCCACCCGCGGCCGTCGCCGGGCGCCGGAGAGCTGGAGCGACTGCTCCACGATGCGCGGTGGGACAACGCGGAGCGGCAGGCGGCCGGGTTCGCACGGGCCGGCGCGGCCGAGGTCCGGATCGAGGGCGATGCCGACCAGATCCCGTTCGGAGCCCGTCTCCGCGCGCTCCTCGCCGAGGTCGGCGATCGTGGCGTCGTGCTGCTCGGATCCGGGGCCGTCCCGCTCGCCCGCGCCGCCGACCGTCGCGCGTTCGTGTCGGCCGCCGCGGCGGACGGGCCGACGGTCCTCGCCAACAACCGGTACTCGGCCGACGTCGTCGCCATCCCACGACCCGGGGACCTCGGCCTGATCCCGGACCTCGCGACCGACAACGCCCTGCCACGCTGGCTGGCCGACGTCGCCGGTCGGCCGGTCGCAGACCTGCGCCGGCGTTGGCGGCTGGCGATCGATCTCGACTCGCCGCTCGATGCGGCGCTGGTCGGGCGCCGGTCGCCTCTCGCCGCAGCCGCCCGCGCCCGGCTCGACGCCGTCGCCGCCGTGGCCGCGGATCCGGGAGCCGAACTGGTCGTGGCCGGAAGAACGAGCGCCGCGACCCTCGCCTGGCTCGAGGACGCGGCCCGGGCGCGAGTCCGCGCGCTCGTCGAGGAACGAGGGCTCCGGACGAGACGGGACGGCCAGCGGCCGGCCCGGTCCGTCCTGGGATTGCTCCTCGATCTGGCCGGGCCGGAGGGTCTCGGCCGGTCGCTCGCCGAGCTCGGCGACGCTGCACTCGTCGATACGCGGGTCCTCCTCGCCCACCGCTACGGCGCGGACGAACGCAACTGGCCCGGCGCCGAGGACCGCTTCGCGTCCGACCTTCTGCTCGTCGACCGCATCCGGGATCCGTGGCTGCAAGCGCTGACCGCGTCGGCCGCGAGGGCGCCGATCCCGATCGTCCTCGGCGGCCACACGCTCGTGGGGCCGGGCATCCGGCTCGTCCTCCGGTCGCGGTCGTGACGCACGGCGACCCGCGGCTCGGGCTGCGTCGCGTCCCGCCCCCCGACGTCGACGCGGTCGGGAGCGACGCCGTCCTCGAGGAGCAGGTGCGGTCGGAGATCGCCTCGAGCGGGCCGCTGACCTTCGCGCGCTTCGTGGAGATCGCCCAGTACGACCCGGAACGCGGCTACTACCGGGCCGGCGAGGCGCGGCCCGGGCGGGCCGGCGACTTCCTCACGGCCCCGGAGGCGCATCCGATCTTCGGGCGCGCCCTGTCACGCCAGGTGCACGAGATCTGGCAGCGGCTCGGCGAGCCGTCGCCGTTCGTGGTTCGGGAGCACGGGGCCGGGACCGGCGCGCTCGCGAACGCCCTGCTCGACGGGCTCGCCGCCGACGACTCCGGGCTGGCGCGCGCGGTCCGCTATCGCGTCGTCGAGGTCGATCCGCGACGGCTCGACGAGCTCGCCGCGCGCCTCGCGACGGGGGGCTGGACGGGCGCGCTCGAGGCCGACGACGGGGGTCCGATCAGCGGTGTCGTGGTCGCCAACGAGGTCCTCGACGCGCTGCCGTTCCACCGGGTCGTCGGCCGGGGCGGTCGGCTCCGTGAGGTGTTCGTCGGCCTCGATTCGTCGGGTCGATTGGCCGATGTCGAAGGGGACCCGACGACACCGGCCCTCGCCGCCCGCCTCGACGACGAGGGTATCCGCCTGGTCGACGGACAGGCCGCGGAGGTCTGCCTCGCCGTCGACGCCTGGATGGCCGAGGCGGCCGCCGGACTCGCCCGCGGCCTGCTCGTGCTGATCGACTATGGGTACCCGGCGGCGGAGCTGTACGACCCCCGGCGCCGCCCCCATGGCACGCTGGCGGCCTACGTCCGGCACACCGTCCACGACGACCCGTACGGTCACGTCGGTCGCCAGGACCTGACCGCCCACGTCGACGTCACCGCCGTCGAGCGCGCCGCGCTTCGGGCCGGCCTCGCCGTGCTCGGCGTCACGACCCAGGGTGAGTTCCTCGCCTCGCTCGACGCGGGCGGGCTGCTCGTCGCGCTCGGCGCGAACCCGGCAACGACGGTCGCCGACTACCTCGAGGCCCGCTCGGCGCTCGCCCGGATGATCGACCCGGCGGCGATGGGCCGCTTCCGGGTCATCCTCCTCGGGCGCGGCCTCCCCGCACTGCCCCCGCTGCGCGGGCTCACCGTCCGGATCGGCCGCGGCTCCGCCTAGCACGGAACGAGCGGCTCGAGTACGGCATCCTGCCTATTGCCGTGCACCGATCGGGACGTGCACGCTCACAACTCGCCGTTCCGGCGCATCGCCGGGGAGCGGATCGCGATCCTGCACGCGCGCTCGGCGCGATCCGCTCCCCGACCCGAACCCGACGCCCCGTCGGATCGTGTCGCGCGCGCCGTACGCGGGGATCCCCCTGCTAGAATGACCCCGCGGATGGGGACCGTTCGAACCGCCCGCCGCCCGCCCAGGGGAAGCTCGATCCACCCTTCCGTGAGCGCCGCCGCACCAGCCGGCGAGCGCCTTCAGTGAGGCTCGCGTGACCGGCATCTGGTACGTCGTCGGGTTCGCCGTCGCCGGCGTGTCGTTCGTCTTCCTGACGATCGGCGCGGCCTGGCTCGTATCGCACCGCAACCGCGGCGACGAGCACAAGGGCCTGCCCTACGAGTCCGGGATCGACACGCTCGGCGACACCCACGGGCGGTTCGGCCTGTCGTTCTACATCTACGCGCTGCTGTTCGTCGCCTTCGACATCGAGGTGATCTTCCTCTACCTTTGGGCCATCGTGTTCCGTGACCTGCTGCTCGGCGGCTTCGTCAGCATGCTCATCTTCGTCGTCGTCCTGCTGTTCGGGCTGTTCTACGCCTGGCGCAAAGGGGTGCTCTCGTGGGACTGAAGCCGGACGGCACGACGGCCGTCGCGACGACCGGTCCGTCCGACGTGGTCGAGGCGATCGAGGTCCCGAACGCGCTCTGGCAGCCATCCGACCCGGCGGCCTACGGCGGCGGCCGGCCGACCGACATCACGCACCTGCGTGAGCTGGCCGAGGGCGACGCGCTCCGGCGCGACAACGCACGCTGGTCGGGCGCGCTCGAGATCATTCCGACCAAGGCCGACTACGTCCTCGACCTGATCCGCGCCAACAGCCTGTGGCCGCTCCTGTCCGGGCTGGCCTGCTGCGCCTTCGAGATGATGTCGAGTGCCACGAGCAAGAACGACATCGACCGCTGGGGCATGTTCCCGTTCCGGGCCAGCCCGCGCCAGGCAGACGTGCTGATCGTTGCCGGCACCCTGACGACCAAGATGGCCGGCCCGCTCGTCCGGCTGTGGGAGCAGATGCCGGAACCGAAGTGGTGCGTCGCCATGGGTGACTGCACGTGCTCCGGTGGCCGCTACAAGCGCAGCTACTCGACGGTCGAGGGGATCGACCGGGTCATGCCGGTCGACGTGTACGTGCCGGGTTGTCCGCCGCGCCCCGAGGGGCTCATCTACGGGATGATGAAGCTCCAGCAGCTCATCAAGGACCGTCGCGGGCACTGGCCGGAGCGGGCGATCGGGCCGACGGTCCCCGAGGACGTCTGAGTGGACAGGGCCCTGGCCCGCCGCCTGGAGGCGCGCTTCGGTACGATGCTGGCCGGCCGCGCCCGGCAGCGTCATGACGAGACGGAGATCCGGATCGCCGCCAGCGACGTGCCGGAAGTTCTGCGCGCCCTGCACGACGAACCCGAATTCGGGTTCGAGCTGCTCGCCGACCTCGCCGGCGTCGACACGGGCGAGGTCATGCAGGTCGTCTACCACCTGTGGAGCGCGACGAGCCCGGACTGGCTCCGGGTGATCGCCGACGGACTGCCGCGCGAGGCTCCGCGCGCGCCGTCCGTGACCTTCCTGTGGAAGGGGGCCGAGTGGCTCGAGCGCGAGGCGTTCGACATGTTCGGCATCACGTTCGAGGGCAATCGCGACCTCCGCCGCATCTTCATGCCGCCGGATTACACGTCCTTCCCGCTGAGGAAGGACTTCTACCTGGCCGACGACGCGGCCCGTTCGCCGGGCGCCGGGGTGCGCCACATGGAGCGGACCCACGAGCCGACGAACACCCCGGACGACGAGCGCCTCCGGCGGGTCAGGGCGTGACCGGCGGCCGACGATGAAGACCGATACGCGGCACGCGTCGGCCGACGACCCGCGCGTGTTCCTGGACGAGCAGGTCGGCATCTTCGAGCAGATTCCGCCCTACCCGCCGCAGACCGAGCGCGAGGCCGAGTTCTACACCCTCCGTGACGGCGAGATGTTCATCAACATCGGGCCGCACCACCCGTCGACCCACGGCGTCCTGCGGGTGATCATGAAGATCGACGGCGAGAACGTCGTCGACCTCGACCCCGTCCTCGGCTACCTCCATCGCGGCGTCGAGAAGCTGTGCGAGAACGCCGACTTCCATCACACGATCGCGTACATGGACCCGCTCGAGTACGTCGCCTCGCTGTTCTGTGAGTGGCCGGCAGTGATGGCCTACGAGAAGCTGCTCGACGTCGAGGTCCCGCGCCGGGCCGAATACGTCCGCGTCCTGACCGGCGAGCTGAACCGGATCTCGAGCCACGCCCTTGCGATGGGCTTCCATGCCCTCGACCTCGGCGGGCTGACGCCGATCCTGTACTCGTTCATCGAGCGCGACGAGATCGTCGAGCTGCTCGCCTCGATCACCGGCCAGCGGATGCTCTTCAACTACTACCGGATCGGCGGCGTCAACGGCGATCTCAATCACGACTTCATGAGCCGCCTCGGTACCTGGATGAGCCGGGCCGCGACGCACATCGAGGCGAACACGGGGCTGCTCAACGAGAACGAGATCTTCGTGCGCCGCAACCGCGGGCTCGGGGCGATGGACTCGCAGACGGCCCTGCGGATGTGCTGGACGGGCCCGAACCTGCGGGCGACCGGCGTCCCGTTCGACATCCGGCGCGCCCATCCCTACTCGGTCTACCCGGAGCTCGACTTCGACGTCCCCACCCGGTCCGAGGGCGATGCCCTCGCCCGCTACCTGATCCGGATCGACGAGATCAAGCAAAGCCTCCGGATCATCGACCAGTGCCTCCACGAGATGCCGGACGGCCCGATCACGGCCAAGCTGCCGCGCCTCCTCCGGCCGCGACCGGGCCGGGCGTTCGCCTCGGTCGAGGGACCGCGCGGCGAATACGCGATCTATGCGGTGAGCGACGGCACGGACCAGCCGTTCCGCTTCCGGATCCACGACCCGAGCTTCCTCCACCTCCAGTCGTTCAACCTGCTCATGGAGGGGCGCCTCATCGCCGACTGGATGGCGATCAACGCGAGCCTCGACCCGATCATGGGCGGCGTCGACAAGTGACGACCGGTCGCGGGATGCTCGGGGGCGCCATCGCCTCGGCTCGTTCGACGCGGTCGTTGGGCGGTAGCTCGACATGACCGTGGTCGCCAGGACCTGGAACCGCCTTACCTTGCCGGGGAAGGTCGTCTTCACGGTCGTGCCGCTGCTCGTCGTGCTGGCGGTCGCATTGGTGGTGGCGCTCGCCCTGTTCGGCGAGGCTGTTCTCGAGATCCTCGGTGCCAACCTGCCGATCGTCCGCTTCGCGGTCGCCGCGACCGCGATCCTGCTCATGACGATCCCGACCGCGTTCCTGATCATCTACATGGAGATGAAGGGCATCGCCCTCATGAACCTGCGGATCGGGCCCGATCGCGTGGGGCCGTTCGGTTCCCTCCTGTCGGTCGTCCACGGGCTCAAGGTCCTCATGAAGGAGGACTTCACGCCGACCGGTGCCGATCCCACCGTGTTCACCCTCGCCCCGGTCGTCGTCTACCTGTCGGCGGTCATGGCCCTGCTCGTCATCCCGTTCGGGCCAGGGCTGTTCGGCGTCGACATGAACATCGCCCTGCTCTACTTCTTCGCCGTCGGCGGGCTGACCGTGGTTGGCCTGCTGATGGGCGGCTGGGCGAGCTTCAACAAGTACTCGCTGCTCGGCGGCCTGCGGTCGGCCGCCCAGATCATCAGCTACGAGATCCCGCTCACCCTGTCGGTCGTCGGCGTGCTCATCCTGGCCGGGACGATGAGCCTCAACCAGCTCGTCCAGAACCAGGCCGGGTGGTTCACCGACTGGTATATCTGGCAGCAGCCGCTCGGCGCCCTCATCTTCTTCATCGCCGCGACCGCGGAAGCGAACAGGACGCCGTTCGACCTGACCGAGGCGGACTCCGAGATCGTGGCCGGCTTCGCGACCGAGTACTCGGGTATGCGCTTCGGGTTCTTCTTCTTCGCCGAGTACGTCAACGTGTTCATCGTCTCGGCGCTCATGGTCACCCTCTTCTTCGGTGGCTGGAACGCACCGTTCCCGTTCCCGGCCACGAGCCTCGAGCTGGACCCGGCGTCACTCGGGATCGGCCTGCTCCTGCTCATCGCGATCGTGCCGGTCGTGGCTACGCTCGTGTTCGCGGCCCCGTTCTGGCTGCTCCGTCCCGCCTGGCCGGCCTGGTACGGGCTCGTGATCGGCTTCGTCCTGTTCAACCTCGTCGCCGTCGCGGCAGTCGTCGGCTGGGCGTACGTCAGCTTCGACTGGGTGGCCGGCCTGGTCTGGTTCCTGGTCAAGACGTACTTCTTCGTGTTCGTCTTCGTCTGGATGCGCGGCACGCTGCCGCGGGTCCGGATCGACCAGCTCATGAACTTCGCCTGGAAGTGGCTGATGGAGCTCGCCTTCATCAACATCTTCATCACGGCGGGGGCGATCCTCGTGATCGACGCGCTGAGCTCCGGGTCGTGAGCTTCGTGCCGGGCCTGGGCATCGTGAAGGGCATGGCCCTGACCCTCCGCCGCTTCTTCGAGCCGAAGGTGACCGTCCGCTACCCGGAGGTGAAGGCGGACGTCCCGCCGAAATTCCGTGGCCGGCTGCAGCTCCTGTACGACGAATACGGCACGATCAAGTGCGAGACCTGCTTCCAGTGCGCCCAGGCCTGCCCGATCGAGTGCATCGACATGGGCGGGATCGACACGAAGGGCCGCTATCACGTCCACTGGGGCGCCCCGGAGACGTACGGCGAACGGCGCGAGGAGTCGGCCCTGCGACGGTCCGGCCGGCCGGTCCCGGATGCCGCCTACGCGCACTTCGAGCCGATCGACCTGGGCCCCGTCGACGCAGTGCTGGAGGAGCACGACCACGACCCGGCGCACATGCTCGCGATCCTCGAGGGCACGCAGGCGGCCTACGGCTACCTGCCGGTCGCGGCGCTCAAGCGGATCAGCCACCGAACCGGGGCGTGGTACGCGACGATCTACGGCACCGCGACGTACTATCGGCACCTCCACTTCGAGCCGCCGGGCGACACCGTCCAGAGAGCCGACGCAGCGGAACGCCGGCCGGGCGACGCGGCCTACGTCGACGCGCTTTCCGCCGCGATCGGCGGCCGGGTGCACTGATCCCATGACGACCGTGCTGTCTGCCCCCGCCGGCTGGCCGCGGATCCTGCTCGCACGAGCCGGTGCCGCCGACCCGACCGACCTCGATGCGGCCGTCCGTGCCGGGGCGTTCGACGGTCTGCGTCGTGCCGCACGCGACCTGGGGCCGACCGGGACCATCGCGACCGTGGCCGCATCCGGGTTGCGGGGTCGGGGCGGGGCCGGCTTCCCGACCGGCGAGAAGTGGCGCGCCTGTGCCGGGACCCAGGCGGCACGCCGCTTCGTCGTCGCCAACGCCTACGGGGCGGACCCGGCCTCGCGCACGGACCTCACGCTCGTCGAGCTCGATCCGTACGCCGTGATCGAGGGCCTGGCCATCGCGGCCTACGCGGTGGGGGCGCGCGAGGCGATCATCGCCATCCGGGCCGATGCGGTGGGTGCCGTTCGACGCATCGAGGCGGCCGTCGCCGCCGCCACGGGCGCGGGCTTCGTCGGCGATGGTGTCCTGGGTTCGGGGCACGACATCGAGGTCACGGTTCGGCCGGTCCAGGGCGCCTGGATGCTCGGCGAGGAGACCGTCCTTTTGAAGGCGCTCGAGGGAAAGCGCGGCCAGCCGGAGCAGCGACCGCCACACCCTGCCACGCGCGGCCTGTTCGGCGCCCCCACCGTCGTTCAGAACGTCCAGACGCTCGCGGCCGTACCGTGGATTCTGACCAACGGGCCCGCGACGTACGCGGCGATCGGCGTCGCGGACAGCCCCGGCACGATCCTCGTCGGGCTGCGCGGCCCGTCAGGCGAGGGCATCGCCGAGGTGCCGCTCGGGACGCCGCTCCGCCAGGTCGCAGCCCTCGCCGGCAGCCTGCCTCGCGGCCGGCGGCTGAAGGCCGTCCTCGTCGGCGGCCCGTCCGGCGGGATACTGCCGCCGGAGGTGCTCGACACGCCGTATTCGTTTGCCGGGCTGCGCGCGGCCGGAGCCCACGTTGGTTCCGGATCCGTCGTCGTGGCCGACGACCGCGCCTGCATCGTCGACCTGGCCCGCATCCTCACCAGCTTCTGCGCAACGGAGGCCTGCGGCAAGACGATCCCGTGCCGGATCGGCACCCGGCGCCTCGTCGAGATCGCCGAGCGGTTCGCCGGCGGAACGGCCCGGCCAACCGACCCCGGCCTGCTCGACGACCTCGCCGTTGACATCGTCGGGAGCGCCCTGTGCGACCACGAGCGGCTGAGCACGCTTCCGCTCATGTCCGGGATGCGATACTTCCGCTCCGAGATCGACGACCACATCGTGCGGGGCACCTGCCCCGCCGGCGTCTGTCGGCCGGTCGCCTCGCCCGCCTCGCCCGCCGCGACTGCCGCCGGAGCCCACTGACGACGAGATGGCCGACCTGATCATCCGCCCCGACGCGAGACCGCCAGCCCCGCCGGAGGGGTCGCCCGCGGACGCCTCGCTTGCCGAGCGCCTGCTCGAGGCCCAGGCGCCGCAGCGGCCGATGTCGACGCCGCGCATCCGGGTCGAGGTCGACGGCCGGGTGGTCGAGGGTTTCGAGGGCCAGACGATCCTCGAGGTCTGCCGCGACAACGGGATCGAGATCCCGACCCTGTGCTACGAGCCGAAGCTGCCCGGGTTCGGCGCCTGCCGGATGTGCGTCGTCGAGGTCGACGGAGAGGAGCACCCGCCGATCTCGTGCTCGCGCGACGCCGAGGCCGGGATGGTCGTCCGCACCCAGACGGACGAGGTCCGCCGCCTGCGCCGGACGAACCTCGAGCTCATCTTCAGCGACCACAACGCGTACTGCCTGCCGCCGTGCCAGAACAAGTGCCCCAGCCACATCGACATCCCGGGCTTCCTCAAGCAGAACGCCGAGGGCAACTTCCGCGAGTCGACCCGGATCTTCAAGCGGACCATCCCCTTCCCATCGGTCCTGGGCCGGGTCTGTCCGGCGCCGTGCGAGGAGCACTGCCGACGCGATGAGGTCGACGAGGCGATCGCGATCCGCGACAGCCACCGTTGGGCCGGCGATCAGGTCCTGCGGGTGATGCTCGACGACGGCGTGGACCCGCCGGTCCCGTTCGAGGTCCAGCCGCGGAGCGGGCGGCGGGCCGCGGTCATCGGCTCCGGGCCGGCCGGCATGGCGGCCGCCTACTACCTCCTCATCACCGGCCACGAGGTGACCGTCTTCGAGCGAGACCCGGCGCCGGGTGGCATGCTCCGCTACGGCATCCCGCAGTACCGCCTGCCCAAGGTCGAGGTGCTCGAGGCGGAGTACGAGTCGGTCACCCGGCTGGGCGGCCGGGTCGTCTGCAACCAGGGTCTCGGTCGGGACTTCACCCTTGACGACCTGCGCAACCAGGGCTACGACGCGGTCGTCGTCGCAATCGGCTGCTATGACACGAACAAGCTCGGCATCCCGGGCGAGGACGCCGACGGCGTGTTCGACGGCCTCGAGTACCTGCGCACGGCGACGCTCGGCCTCGAGGTCCCCGGCCACGCCGGCAGCCGCGTCGTCGTTATCGGCGGCGGCTTCACGTCGATGGACTCCACCAGGACCTCGATCCGCCAGGGCGCGAAGGAGGTCACCCTCGTCTACCGCCGCGACATGAAGGATATGCCGGCCGCCAACGAGGTCCACGAGGCGATCGAGGAGGGCGCCCAGGCCATCTTCCAGGCCGGACCGTCACGGGTCATCACGGATCCGAAGAGCGGCACGGTGACCGGTGTCGAGTTCATCCGGATGCAGCTCGGCGAGCCGGATGCATCGGGACGGCGGCGACCGGAGCCGGCGCCGGGGACGGAGTTCACGATCCCGTGCGACCGCGTGCTGCTGGCGATCGGCCAGGGCCCGGAGCTCGACTGGATCGGCCCCGGCTCCGAGGGCGTCGAGGCGACCCGCCAGCGGCGCCTCAAGGCGGACGCGGTCACGTTCGAGACCGGCCGCCCGGGCGTGTTCGGCACCGGGGACGTGCGAATCGGCGCGGCAACGGTCGTCGAGGCCGTCGCCGAGGGTCGTCGGGCCGCCTACGCGGTCGACGCCTATCTCAAGGGCCTCGATCTCGCGGCCATCCGGACGCGCCAGACGCTGGCGGAGCCGCAGCCGGAGTTCCTGTCTATCGTCCCGTTTACGAGCGAGATCAAGGAGCCGCGCTACCGGATGGCGGTGATGGAGGCGGAGGTCCGCAACCGGAGCTACGTGGAGTACGAGATCCCGTACTCGAGCGAGGATGCCGTCGCCGAGTCGACCCGCTGCCTCCAGTGCACGTGCGAGGCGATCGGCTTCTGCGACCTCCGGCGGCTCGGGATCGAGTACGGCACGACCCTGCGCACCCTCGAGCCGCAGCACCACCAGGGCGCCGGCTACCGGAGCGTGACCGAGAACCGGTTCACCGGGACGAACCACGACTACATCCGCGACGACTCGCACGCCTTCATCCTGCGCGAGCCGTCGCGCTGCATCGACTGCGGTCGCTGCGCCACCGTCTGCGCGGAGGTCGTCGGCGCCGCCTGCTACGACTTCATGCGGATCGGCTTCGACACGCTCGTCACGACGCCGCTCGACATGAGCCTCAACGACACCCCG
>Ga0326597_10006804_pt1 | contig 15600 bp, 10 predicted proteins | sample RVTome_12_FD_203789 | JGI IMG/M metagenome (GOLD analysis project Ga0326597, IMG submission 203789) | Soil microbial communities from uranium-contaminated site in the Upper Colorado River Basin, Wyoming, United States - RVT100D185 | ecosystem: Environmental > Terrestrial > Soil > Contaminated >...
GCGACACCGCGTCGGGCAGCGGGCCCGAATTGCCGATGCAGGTCGTGCAGCCGTAGCCGACGAGGTTGAAGCCGACCTTGTCGAGGTACTCCTGCAACCCCGCCGCTTCGTAATAGTCGCTGACCACTTGGCTGCCCGGCGCGAGGCTCGTCTTGACCCAAGGCTTGACCTTGAGGCCCTTCTCGACCGCCTTCTTGGCGAGCAGCCCGGCGCCCAGCATCACGCTCGGGTTCGAGGTGTTGGTGCAGCTGGTGATCGCCGCGATCACGACATCGCCGTCGTGCAGCTCGTAGTTCGCGCCTTCGACCTTGACGGCGCGCGACTTCTCGACCCCGCCCGCCAGCCGCGGCAACTCGGTGTCGAACGAGGCCGCGACCCCCGCCAGCGACACCCGGTCCTGCGGCCGGCGCGGCCCCGCAAGCGACGGCTCGACCGTGCCGAGATCCAATTCCAGCATGTCGGTGAAGACCGGATCCGGGGTGTCGGCGTCGCGCCACAGCCCCTGCGCCTTGGCATAGGCCCCGACGAGCTTGACCCGCGCCGGATCGCGCGCGGTGATGTTGAGGTAGCGGATCGTCTCGGCGTCGATCGGGAAAAAGCCGCAGGTCGCGCCGTATTCCGGCGCCATGTTGCCGATCGTCGCGCGGTCGGCGAGCGCCAGCTCGGCGACCCCGGGACCGCAATACTCGACAAAGCGGCCGACGACGCCGCGCCGCCGCAGCATCTGCGTGACGGTCAGCACGAGATCGGTCGCGGTGGCGCCTTCCCGCAGCCGGCCGACCAGGCGGAAGCCGACCACTTCCGGGATCAGCATCGAGATCGGCTGGCCGAGCATCGCCGCCTCGGCCTCGATGCCGCCGACCCCCCAGCCGAGCACGGAGAGGCCGTTGACCATCGTCGTGTGGCTGTCGGTCCCGACCAAGGTGTCGGGATAGGCGATCGTCCGGCCGCCCTCCTCGGTGGTCCACACCACCTGCGACAGGTATTCGAGGTTGACCTGATGGCAGATGCCGGTGCCCGGCGGCACGAGACGGAAATTCTCGAAAGCCTGCTGGCCCCAGCGCAGAAAGCGGTAGCGCTCGCCGTTGCGCTCGAACTCGATCTTGACGTTCTCGGCGAAGGCTGCGGGGGTGCCGAAATTGTCGATCTGCACCGAATGGTCGATCACCAGATCGACCGGCGACAGCGGATTGATCTTGTTCGGGTCGCCGCCGAGATCGACCATCGCCTGCCGCATCGCCGCGAGGTCCACCACTGCCGGCACCCCGGTCAGATCCTGCATCAACACGCGCGCCGGCCGGAAGGCGATCTCGCGATCGGAGCTCTGGGTGCCGAGCCACGCGCCGACCGCCTTGATGTCATCGACCATGACGGTCCGGCCGTTTTCCAGCCGCACCAGGTTTTCCAGGAGGATTTTCAGCGAGAATGGCAGGCGCGAGACGTCGCCGAGCCCGGCCGCGCCGGAAGCCGCGTCGAGGCTGAAATAATCGTACAGCTTGCCGTCGACGTTGAGGGTGCGGCGGGCCTTCAGGCTGTCGTGACCGGTCACGTTCACGGGGTTTCTCCTCTGAAACATGCCGGCTTTGCGCCGGACGGCGGGCCGCTACGATACTCCGCCAGCCCGGTCAAGCAAGGATCGCACGCATGCCGGCGACGGGCTGGGTGAGCGGGGCTCGCCCCGGCGCAACTCGTGTTCGAGACGCGCCCGGCCCCGCTCGCTCAACGCAATGCGCCCATCGGCCTCATGCCGCACCAGATTGTCGGCGATCGCTTGGCGCGCTCGATTCGCGTCGCTGCACGCTTTGACATCCGGCCCCCGCACCCCACATCATATGATGTCAGACGGTCGGATGGCCGCGCTCGGCCGGGCCTGCGCCTGGAGGGCGAGGAAAGTCCGGGCTCCACGGAGGCACGGTGCCGGGTAACGCCCGGCGGGGGCGACCCTAGGGAAAGTGCCACAGAAACACACCGCCGAGCCCCGGCGTCCCCTGGGACGACATGGGCGGCAAGGGTGAAATGGTGCGGTAAGAGCGCACCGCGCCGCCGGCAACGGCGGTGGCAGGGCAAACCCCACCGGGAGCAAGACCAAGTAGGAGCGGCAGGCGGCGTCGGGTTCCGGCGTCGCCGGGCGGGTCTCTCGCGCCGCCGCTCGGGTCGGTCGCGCGAGGCGTTCGGCGACGAACGTCCCAGATGAATGGCCATCCCCGCGCGCGCATTCGCTCTTGGCGAACCGCGGGCGGGACAGAACCCGGCTTACAGACCGTCTGGCGTATTCTATATCTCCAATCGAATGCGGCACCCACATTTTGTGCTTGCTCTGTCGTTGGACGCTACTAATACTAGCAGTAGTCATAGCACGCCCTACGCATAAGGGGAGCGCGGCGCGGTCGCGCTTGTCCCGACACAGGAGCCTTGTCCGGTTGGACCAGAGAACATTATGTGAACTTCAGGCTGCGGCTCTGCCGCGGCCTTCTCCTGTCGACTACATGATGTGCATGAATTCCGGTGGGGACGAACATTTGGAAATCGTGATTTTTTATTGAAAAGGGTATTGACGTCCCACGTTGGCCCATGATATCCCATTTACACCCATGGGCGAGCACCATCGTTCTGGGGGGAACTCGATGGTGTAACCGGGCCCGCCCCTTGCCGGACGCCTGTGGGGGAGCGTTGGGGGAAGCAAGTGGAACTGTTTCTTTCCACTTACGTGAACAAGGTCGACCGCAAGGGGCGAGTTTCTGTGCCGGCGACCTTTCGCTCCACCCTCGCGACCAATCGCCAGCCAAATCTGCTGGTTGCGTTCCCATCGATCCGGGTGCCGGCCGTCGAGTGCACCGGCAGCGACCGCATCGAAGAAATGCAGGAGCGGATCGATACGCTCGAGCAATTCTCGGAAGAATACGAAAACCTGACGCAGATCTTCGCCGAGGCGCATCCGATGCTGATCGACGGCGAGGGGCGCGTGATCCTGCCGGAGCGGCTGAAGGAGCACGCCGGCATAGTCGGCGACGTCGCCTTTGTCGGGCTCGGCGCGATGTTCCAGCTGTGGGACCCGGCGCGCTACGAGGAGCACCGCGCCGCGGTGCGCGAGCGTTCGCGCCGCCAGGGCACCACATTGCCGCCGCGCGGCGGCGCGGCACGGCGCCCGTCGTGAGGGGCGAATCGTGAAACAGGCGCGGCCGAAGCCGGCGGATGCTTCGCTTCCGCGCTCGCGGCCGCTGGCGGCCGCGGCCGATTCGGCGCCGCATCATATCCCGGTGCTGGTCGACGCGGTGGTCGCCGTGCTCGCGCCGCGCGACGGCGCGGTCTATGTCGACGGCACGTTCGGCGCCGGCGGCTACAGCGCGGCGCTGCTGAGGGCGGCGCAGTGCTGCGTACTCGGCATCGACCGCGACCCCGGTGCGGTGCGGTGCGGCGCGGCGCTCGCGGCCGATCATCCGGGGCGCCTGCAGCTCATTGAGGGCCGGTTCGGCGACATGGAGCGGCTCGTCGGCGCGGCGGCGCCCGGCCCGATCGCCGGCATCGCGCTCGACCTCGGCGTCTCGTCGATGCAGCTCGACAGCGCCGAGCGCGGCTTTTCGTTCCGTCTGGACGGGCCGCTCGACATGCGCATGGGCGGCGACGGAGAGAGCGCGGCCGACCTCGTCGCACGGCTGTCCGAAGACGAGCTGGCGAACCTGATCCGATCGCTGGGCGAGGAGCGCTTCGCCCGCCGCGTGGCGCGCGCGATCGTCCGGGCGCGGCAGCGCTCGCCGATTCGCCGCACCGGCGAGCTGGCCGACATCGTGCGCGCGGCGGTCCCGGCCCGCGAACCCGGGATCGACCCGGCGACCCGCACCTTCCAGGCGCTGCGCATCGCGGTCAACGACGAACTCGGCGAGCTGGATCGCGGTCTCGCCGGGGCCGAACGGCTGCTGATGCCGGGCGGCCGCCTCGCCGTCGTCGCGTTCCACTCGCTCGAGGACGCCCGGGTAAAGGCCTTTTTGCGGCAGCGCAGCGGCGCCGCCGCGGGCTCGCGCCACGCGCCGCCGTTGGCCGCCGCCCGGCCGCCGAGTTTCCGCCTGCTCGGCCGCCGCGCGACCCGGCCCGGCGCCGACGAGATCGCGCGCAATCCGCGCGCCCGCTCGGCTCGTCTGCGAGCGGCCGAGCGCACCGCGGCGCCGCCGTGGCGCGGCGGCGGCGGCGACAGCGATGCGGAGCGGCTCGCCGGCGGAGGGCGGGGAGGATGACAAAGCTTGGCGCCATCTTCTGGATCGGGCTCGTGCTGGCGAGCGGTTTCACGACGTTCAAGGTCAAGTACGCGGTCCAGGAGATCGATGACGAGCTGACCCGCGTGCGCAAGCAGGCGATCGCCGAGCAGCAGGAAATCCGCGTGCTGGCGGCCGAGTGGAGCTATCTGAACCAGCCGGAGCGGCTCGCCGAATTGAACCGCGTCTTGCTGCAGCTTGCGCCGCTGACGGCGAGGCAGCTGCAGCAGCGGATCGAGGACATCGCCTGGCGCGCGCCGCCCGCCGCGCCCGGCACTCTGGTCGCCGCGAACCAGCCGGCCTCGCATCCGTCTGCCGGTGCGACGCCCTTCGCGATGCCGCCTGCCGCGGCGCTGCCCTCCGCGATGCCGGCCGGCGAGATGTCGCCAGATGCGGCCGGCGCGCTGGCGGCTGCGGTCACCGTGCTCGGCGCCGGCACCGCAGTGCCGGCCCCGCAGCTGCGGCTGGCGAAGGCGGCGCCGGGCTCGCTCGATGCGCTGATCGCACGGATCGCAGATACCCGATAATGCAGGCGGCCCTGCGGCTCGACGAGAACCCATGCCGGCCGCGGCATTTCCGGCCGCCGCCGCCCTGCACGCCGATCGTTCCCGACGAGCGCCAGGCCGCGCTGCTTGAGACCTGCCGTGCGCGGCTGGTCATGACGGCGGCCGTGTTTGCCGTTGTTTTCCTGGTCGTGGCGTTGCGGCTGGCCGGCATGGCGCTGCTGTCCGGCGGTGCGGCGGAAGCCAGTGCCGGGCGGGTTCGCTCGCTCACGGCACCGCCGCCCGCGCGCGCCGACATCGTCGACCGCAACGGCCAGCTGCTCGCGACGACGCTGAACAGCCCCTCGCTTTATGCCGATGCCCGCCAGATCCTCGACGCCGGCGAGGCGACCCGGGCGATCCTCTCGGTGCTGCCGCAGCTTAACGCGGCCGACATCCACGCCAAGTTGAGCTCGGGCAAGAGCTTCGTCTGGATCAAGCGGCGCCTGACGCCGCGCCAGCAATACGACATCAATCGCCTCGGCATCCCGGGGCTGCAATTCGAGAACGAGGAGCGCCGGATCTACCCGTACGCCGATCTGGCCTCGCATGTCGTCGGGTTTTCCGGCATCGACAATAACGGGCTCGCCGGCATCGAGCGGGCGCTCGACGGCACCGTCAAGAATAGTTCCGGGCCGCTGAAGCTGTCGCTCGACGCCCGCGTGCAGTTCATTCTGCACCAGGAATTGACCAGGGTTATCGACGAGTTCAGCGCCAAGGGCGGCGCCGGCATCATCATGGATGTGCACACCGGCGAGATCATCGCGATGGTGTCGCTGCCCGATTTCGATCCCAACCATCCGACCGCGGCCGACCCCAAACTGCCGCCATCGGAAGCCAAGGAGCGGATCTTCAACAAGATCACGCTCGGCGTTTACGAGATGGGCTCGGTTTTCAAGATCTTCAACACGGCGATGGCGCTGGATTACGGCGTAACGTCGATGGCCAAGGGGTACGATGCCAGCCGGCCGATCCGGATCGGCCGCTTCACGATTACCGACTACAAGGGCAAGAACCGCTGGCTGAGCACTCCGGAAATTTTCATGTATTCGTCGAACATCGCCTCGGCGCGCATGGCGGTCGATGCCGGGGCCGAGCGCCAGCGCAATTTCCTCGGACGGTTGGGCCTGCTGAAACCGGTCCCGATCGAGCTCGACGAGGTCGGCAAGCCGCATTACCCGAACGCGAAGAGCTGGCGCGAAATCAACGTGATGACGATCGCCTACGGGCACGGCATCTCGGTCACGCCGCTGCATCTCGTGACCGCGGTGGCCGCGACCGTCAACGGCGGCGTTCTGCGTCGCCCGACCCTGCGCAAGGTGCCGTCCGGCACCATCCCGCCCGGCGAGCAGGTCATGTCGCCGAAGACCTCGGAGAATATGCGCAAGCTGATGCGGCTCGTGGTGTCGCACGGCACGGCGAAGTTTGCCGCCGCCCCGGGCTATGTTGTCGGCGGCAAGACCGGCACGGCCGAGAAAAATTCCGGCGGGCGGTATCAGGGGAAAAAACTGCTGTCGTCGTTTGTCGGGGTGTTCCCGATGCACGATCCCAAATACGCGATCCTGACCATGGTCGACGAGCCGAAAGGCACAAAACAGAGCCACGGTTACGCCACGGCCGGGTGGACGGCGGTGCCGGCGACCGGCCGCGTCATCCAGCGGATCGGACCTATTTTGGGCGTGCCGGCGGTCGATGAGGCATCGCCTGCGGTTGCTCGGGCGTTAGCGATCGAGAGCATTCAGGGCAAGCGGATTGAAGCTTACTGAGCTGACGGGTCCGGCGAGCCTTCCGGGCTCGGGTACGGGTACGGGGCGATTGCCCACGGATCCCGAAATCGTCGGGATTACCGCCGATTCCCGCCAGGTCGATCCCGGTTTCCTGTTCGCCGCGTTGCGCGGCGCGAGCCGCGACGGACGCGCCTTTGCCGGCGAGGCTGTCGCCCGAGGCGCGGTCGCGATCCTGACCGACGATGCTGCACTGGCGCTCGGTTCGGAAAGTCGCGGCCGCATCGCGATCGTGACCGACGCGAACCCGCCGCGCCGCCTCGCGCTGCTCGCGGCGCGTTTCTACCGACGGCAGCCGCAGACGATCGCGGCGGTGACCGGCACCAACGGCAAGACCTCGGTCGTGCACTTCACGCGCCAGATCTGGGCGGCGCTGGGCCATCCGGCGGCGAGCCTCGGTACGCTCGGGCTGGTATCGCCGGCCGGGCGGCGCCCCGGCGCGCTGACCACGCCCGACCCGGTCGCGCTGCATCGCGATCTCGCGGAATTGGCGGGCGCCGGCATCGAGCACGTGGCGATAGAGGCATCGAGCCACGGGCTCGCCCAATTCCGTCTCGACGGCATCGCGCCGGCCGCGGCGGCATTCACGAATCTGACGCGCGACCATCTCGACTACCACGGCGACATGGCGTCGTACCGGGCTGCGAAGCAGCGGCTCTTTGCCGAGCTGTTGCCGCTGGGCCGCGCCGTGGTCCTCAACGCGGACAGCCCCGAGTTCGCGCCGCTGGCGGCTTTGTGTTGCCAGCGCGGACACCGGGTGATCCGCTATGGCCATGCCGCGGCGAGCGAACTGCGCATCGTCGAGCGGGTGCCGCTGCCCGCGGGACAGCGCCTCGCGCTGGAGCTGTTCGGCGCGCACCGCGACATCGACCTGCCGCTCGTCGGCGAGTTCCAGGCGATGAACGTGCTCGCCGCGCTCGGGCTCGTCGTCGCGACCGGCACGGATCCGGCGGCCGCTATCGCCGTCCTGCCGGCGCTGAGTGGCGTGCCCGGTCGCATGCAGCTGGTCGGCGAGACCGCCGCCGGGGCTCCCGTGTTTGTCGATTACGCCCATACGCCGGACGCGCTCGCGACCGTGCTAAGGGCGTTGCGCCCGCACGCCGAGCGGCGCCTTGCGGTCGTGTTCGGCGCCGGCGGCGACCGCGATCGGGGCAAGCGGCCGCTGATGGGCCGGCTCGCCGCCGAGCTCGCCGACCTCGTCTACGTCACGGACGACAACCCGCGCGGCGAGGACCCGGCCGAGATTCGCCGCGCGATCCTCGAAGCGGCGCCGAAAGCGATCGAGATCGGCGACCGCCGCGCCGCGATCGCCGCGGCGATCGGCGAATTGGGTCCCGGCGACGTTCTCCTCATCGCCGGCAAGGGCCACGAGACCGGGCAGATCATTGGCGGCAAGGTGCTGCCGTTCGATGACGCGGTGGTCGCGCGCGAGGCGCTTGCGGCGGCGGGTCGAGCATGACCGGTCGCGGCGGCTTGTCCCCCCGCGGCGATCTCGTTATGCGTAATGTGTACTCCCCCTGGCCACCCCGGTCGCAGCGTCGAGCGGCAGCGTCCGCCGCCGCCCTCCTCTGAAACATGACCAGATGCTCTATTTGCTCCTCTTCCCGCTTTCCGACCAGTTCAGTGCGCTCAATGTGTTCCGCTACATCACGTTCCGATCGGGTGGGGCCGTCGTCACCTCGCTGCTGATCAGCTTTATTTTCGGCCCGGCCCTGATCGCGTGGCTCAAATCGGTGCAAGGCGACGGGCAGCCGATCCGCACCGATGGGCCGCAGAGCCACCTGATCCGGAAAAAGGGCACGCCGACGATGGGCGGGTTCCTGATCCTGATCGCCCTCAGCGTCTCGACGGTCCTCTGGGGCGACATCACAAACCGCTATGTCTGGCTCGTGCTTTCCGTGACGGTCGGCTTTGGTCTGATCGGGTTTTTCGACGATTACCGAAAGTTGACGCGACGCTCGCATCACGGCATGCCGGCCCGGGTCAAGCTGCTGCTGCAGATCGCGCTCGCCACCGGCGCCTCAATCGTGCTCGCCTTCGTCATGCCCGCGTCGCTGGCGAATACCCTGGCGGTGCCGTTCTTCAAGGACGTGCTGTTCAACCTGGGATGGTTTTTCGTGCCGTTCGGCGTGCTCGTCATCACCGGCACGTCGAACGCCGTCAACCTGACCGACGGGCTCGACGGATTGGCGATCGGACCGGCGATGATCGCGGCCGCATCGTTCGCCATCATCGCGTACCTGGCCGGCAACGCGGTGTACGCCAATTACCTGCAGCTGCACCATGTCGCGCGCGCCGACGAACTGATGGTGTTTTGCGGCGCGATGGTCGGCGCGAGCCTCGGCTTCTTGTGGTTCAACGCGCCGCCCGCCAGCGTCTTCATGGGCGATACGGGATCGCTGTCGATCGGCGCCGCGCTCGGCACGATCAGCATCATCACGAAACACGAGCTGGTGCTCGTTATCATCGGCGGGCTGTTCGTGCTGGAGGCGGTGTCGGTCATCGTTCAGGTCGCCAGCTTCAAGGCGACCGGGCGGCGCATCTTCCGCATGGCGCCGCTGCACCATCATTTCGAGCAGATGGGCTGGGAGGAAGCGAAGATCGTGATCCGGTTCTGGATCATCGCCATCATCCTGGCGATCGCCGGCCTGTCGACATTAAAGCTGCGGTGATCCGATGATCGTCGTCAACGGCTTCGCGGGCAGGCGCGTCGCGGTTCTCGGCCTGGCGCGCTCGGGGCGCGCGGCGGTCCGCTCGCTGCTGGCCGGCGGCGCCGAGGTGCTCGCCTGGGACGACAATCCCGCGGCGCGGGAGGCGGTCGCCTGCGAGATGCCGCTTTCCGACCTCGGCATCGCCGATTGGCGCGGCATCGCGGCGCTGGTGCTGTCCCCCGGGATTCCGCACAGCTTCCCCGAACCGCATCCGGCGGTGCTCCGCGCCCGCGAGGCTCGTGTCGAGATCATCGGCGACCTCGAACTGCTCGGCCGGGCGCAGCCGGCGGCGTGCTATGTCGGAATCACCGGCACCAATGGAAAATCGACGACGACGGCGTTGATCGGCCACATCCTCGCCGCCGCCGGGAACAGGGTCGAGGTCGGCGGCAATCTCGGTACGCCGGCGCTGTCGCTGGCGCCGCTCGGCGACGGCGGCATCTACGTCCTGGAAGCCAGCTCGTTTCAGCTCGAACTGATCGCGACGCTCGCCTTCGACGTCGCGGTGCTGCTCAACATCACCCCCGATCATCTCGACCGGCACGGCGACATGGCCGGCTATATCGCCGCCAAGAAGCGCATCTTCGCAGCTCAAGGCAGAGTCGGCGTCGCGATCGTCGGCATCGACGACCCGATCTGCCGCGACATCCGCGACGAGCTGCGGCGCGAGGGGATTGCCCGCGTCATCCCGATTTCGGTGACGCAGGCCGCGCCCGGCGGCGTGTATGTCGATAGCGGGTGGCTGGTCGATGCGACCGAAGCACCACCTGTCCGCGTCCTCGACCTGATCGAGGCCGAGCGGCTGCCGGGCTCGCACAACGCGCAGAACGCCGCCGCAGCCTACGCCGCGGCGCGGGCGCTCGGCATCGGCCGCGAGAAGACCATGGCGGCGATCCGCTCGTTTCCCGGCCTCGCCCACCGGCAGGAGCTGGTCGGGACGATCGACGGGGTGCGCTACATCAACGATTCGAAGGCGACCAACGCCGACGCCGCCGAGAAGGCGCTGGCGTGCTACCGGGCGATCTACTGGATCGCCGGCGGGCTGCCGAAAGCCGGCGGGATCACATCGCTGACGCCCTACTTCGAACGGGTTCGGCACGCCTACCTGATCGGCGACGCCACCGAGGAGTTCGCGGCGACGCTCGGCGATTCGGTTCCGTTCACGCGCTGCCGCGACCTCGCCGCCGCCCTGGCAGCGGCGCACGCGCAGGCATGCCGCGAGCGTGCGCCGGATGCCGTCGTGCTGCTATCGCCGGCCTGCGCGTCCTACGACCAGTTCGCCAATTTCGAGGCGCGCGGCGATGCCTTCCGCGCGCTGGTCGCGCGGCTGAGCGCTGCCCGCGAGGACCGCGCGAACCGCCAGGCGGCCGGTCCCCTCCCTAACCCTCCCCCGCCTAGCCCCCTCCCTAACCCTCCCCCGCAAGCGGGGGAGGGCAGGGTGGGGGTGCGGGTCGGAGGCCCGCGTTCCGCCGGAGAGATCGGAGAACGGACGCGATGATGTTCGCGCGCATCGACCAGCGGCCGGTCGCGCGCTGGTGGTGGACCGTCGACCGCTGGACCCTCGGCGCGCTTGTCGTGCTGATCTTCTTCGGCACGGTCATGAGCATGGCCGCCAGCCCGCCGGTCGCCGAGCGCCTGGGGTATTCTCCGCTGCATTTCACCGAGCGCCAGCTCGCGACCGTGCCGTTCGCGCTGGCGATCATGTTCGGGGTCTCGCTGCTGCCGCCTCGGACGGTGAGGCGGGTAGCGCTTGTCGCATTCGCCGTATCGTTCGTGCTGCTCGTCCTCACCTTCGTGATCGGGGCCGAGATCAAGGGCGCGCGCCGCTGGATCAACCTGCCGGGCCTGTCGCTGCAGCCCTCGGAATTCGTCAAGCCGAGTTTTGCCGTTCTCGCCGCATGGCTGTTTGCCGAGCAGAAGGAGAAGCCCGGCTTTCCCGGCAATGCGATCTCGATCGCGCTGTGCCTCGCGGTCGTCGGAATGCTCGTGAAGCAACCCGATCTCGGCATGGCGGTGGTCGTCGCGGCGGTGTGGTTCGGGCAGTTTTTTCTGGCCGGGCTGCGGCTTTACTGGGTCGCGGCCGGCGGGATCGCCGGGGTCGCCGGGCTGGCCGGCGCCTATTTGCTGCTGCCGCACGTAACCAGCCGGATCGACCGCTTTCTCGACCCGGCGGCCGGCGACAGCTACCAGGTCAGGCGCTCAATCGAGGCGTTCGCCAATGGCGGGCTGTGGGGCCGCGGGCCTGGAGAGGGGCGGGTGAAGGACGTGCTGCCGGACGCGCACGCCGATTTCGTCTTCGCGGTTGCCGGCGAGGAATTCGGGGCGATCGTGTGCATCCTGATCGTCGGCGTGTTTGCCTTCATTGTGTTGCGCGGCTTCTCTCGGTTGCTGCAGGAGGGCAACCTGTTCGTGCTGCTGTCCGCGAGCGGGCTGCTGATCCAGTTCGGGCTGCAGGCTGGCATCAACATGGCGTCGAGCCTGAACCTGATCCCGACCAAGGGCATGACCTTGCCGTTCCTGTCCTATGGCGGGTCGTCGATGCTGGCGCTGGCGTTCGGCATGGGCATGCTGCTGGCCCTGACCCGACGCCGCCTCGGCGGAGGCGATATGTGAGCCCGACCGCTCCGCCGATCTTCGTGCTCGCGGCCGGCGGCACCGGCGGGCATCTGTTTCCGGCGCAAGCGCTGGCGGAGCGGCTCGTCGCGCGGGGCGCCGCCGTCTGTTTCGCGACCGACCGGCGGGCCGACGCCTTCGCCGGGGCGCTGCCCGGCGTCGCGACGTGCCAGATCTGGGCCGGACGGCTCGGCGGCGGGCCGATCCAGGCGGCTTACGGCATCGCCGAGACCGCGGTCGGGCTCGTGCAGGCCCGGCGGCTGCTGCGCCGGCTCGGCCCCGCGGCGGTGGTCGGCTTCGGCGGCTATCCGTCGGTGCCGACGATGCTCGCGGCGATCCAGCTCTGCTGTCCGACCGCGATCCACGAGCAGAACGCCGTGCTCGGCCGCGCCAACCGCCTCCTGGCGCGCCGCGTCAAGCGCATCGCGACCGGGTTCGCCGACACCGCCGGGCTGCGTGCGGCCGACCGGGCGCGCGCGGTTCATACCGGCAACCCGGTGCGGCCGGCGATCCGCGCCGTTGCGGCTACGGAATACCGGCCGCCCGAGCCCGGTGCCCCGGTGGAGCTGCTGGTCATTGGCGGCAGCCAGGGGGCGCGGATCTTTGCCGATGTCGTGCCCGCCGCGCTCGTCGCCTTGCCGCCGCCGCTGCGAACCGCCCTGCGCGTCAGCCAGCAGGCTCGGCCGGAGGATTGCGAGCGCGTTGCCGCGCAGCTGCGACAGGCCGGCATCGCCGCCGAAGTCAGCGGCTTCTTCACCGATGTTCCGGAGCGGCTGGCGCGCGCGCAGCTGGTGATCTGCCGCTCGGGCGCCTCGACCGTGGCGGAGCTCGCCGCGGTCGGGCGGCCGGCGTTGCTGGTGCCGTACCCGCATGCGACCGACGACCACCAGGCCGCCAACGCCCGCGCTCTCGCCGAGGCCGGCGCCGCCTGGCTCATCCCGCAATCTTCGCTGAGCGCGCCGCTGCTGACCGATCTGCTGACCGAGCGGCTGGCCGATGCGGCCGCGCTGGCGCGCGCCGCGGCGCGGGCGCGCCGCTTTGCCCCGGACGATGCCGCCGACCGGCTGGCTGCGCTGGTGCTCGGTCTCGGGCCGGGGATCGAGAGCCGGGAGCGCGCCGCATGAGATCGCTGCCCGAATCGATAGGGCCGCTGCATTTCGTCGGGATCGGCGGCATCGGCATGAGCGGCATCGCCGAGGTGTTGCACAATCTCGGCTACCGGGTGCAGGGCAGCGATCTTGCCGACAGCGCCAACACGCGCCGGCTGGCCGGGCTCGGGATCCCGGTCAGGATCGGCCACGCGGCGGAAAACCTCGGCGCGGCCGAGGTCGTCGTGATTTCCTCGGCGGTCAAGCCCGACAACCCGGAGGTGGTGGCGGCGCGCGCGCGGCGGCTGCCGGTGGTGCGCCGCGCCGAGATGCTGGCCGAGTTGATGCGGCTCAAATGGGCGATCGCGATCGCCGGGACGCACGGCAAGACGACAACGACCTCGATGATCGGCACGCTGCTCGAAACCGCCGGGCTCGACCCGACCGTGATCAACGGCGGCATCATCAACGCTTACGGCACCAACACGCGGCTCGGCGCCGGCGACTGGATGGCGGTCGAGGCCGACGAGAGCGACGGCACGTTCACGCGGCTGCCGGCTACCGTCGCGATCGTCACCAACATCGACCCCGAGCATCTTGATTTCTACGGCAGCTTCGCGGCCTTGCAGCAGGCCTTCGAGACGTTTGTCGCCAACGTGCCGTTCTACGGGTTCGCGGTGCTGTGCATCGACCACCCGGTCGTGCAAGGTATGATCCCGCGCCTCGCCGAGCGCCGCATCCTGACCTACGGCTTCAGCGCGCAGGCCGATATCCGCGCCGCCAATGTCCGGCTCGGGGCTGACGGCAGCCGGTTCGACGCGGTAATCGTCGACCGGGCATCCGGGCAGGAGCGCCGCCTCGCCGACCTGTTCCTGCCGATGTTCGGCGAGCACAACGTGCAGAATGCGATGACCGTCATCGCCGTGGCCGAGGAGATGGGTCTCGGCGACGAGGTGGTGCGGGAAAGCCTGCGCAAGTTCGCCGGCGTGCGGCGCCGTTTCACCAAGACCGGCGAATGGAACGGCGTCGCCATCATCGACGATTACGGCCATCACCCGGTCGAGATCGCGGCCGTGCTGAAGGCGGCGCGGGCGATCGCCGGTCTTGCTGAAGGGGGCGGCCGGGTCATCGCCGTCGTGCAGCCGCATCGCTATACAAGGCTGGCGCATCTGTTCGAAGGTTTCTGCACCTGTTTCAACGACGCCGATCTGGTGCTGGTCGCCGATGTCTACCCGGCCGGCGAGACGCCGATCGAAGGCGCCTCGAAGGAGGCGCTGGTGGCCGGACTGCGCGCGCACGGCCACCGCAACGCACGGCCTCTCGCCGGGCCGCAGGAGTTGGCGCCCGCGCTGCGGTCGGTGGCGCGGCCGGGCGACATGGTCGTCTGCCTCGGCGCGGGCTCGATCACCAACTGGGCGAACGCCCTGCCCGACGAGTTGGGGAAGCTCGATGCGCAGACCCGTCCGACATGCCGACCCCAGGCGGTCCCCACGCATCACCGAGGTTGAGCCATCAAACGACCATCTCGCCCAGTAATATAAGAGGTCGCTACGCCCTCGCCGCCAGGACGCCGCGGCGGATCTGGTCGCGCTCGATCGCCTCGAACAGCGCCCGGAAATTACCCTCGCCGAATCCTTCGTTGCCCTTGCGCTCGATGATCTCGAAAAAGATCGGGCCGATGACGGTTTTGGTGAAGATCTGCAGCAGCAAGCCCTGCCCCTCGGCCGGCGCGCCGTCGATCAGGATCTGGTCGCGCCGCAATCGCGCAAGGTCCTCGCCGTGGCCCGGCAGCCTCGCGTCGACCGCCTCGTAGTAGGAATCCGGCACCGACATGAAGTCGACGCCGCGCTCGCGCAAACGCTCGACCGTGTCGTAGATGCCCTCGGCGGCGAGCGCGATGTGCTGAATGCCCTCGCCGTGGTAAGCTTCCAGGTATTCGGCGATCTGCGACTTGTCGTCGGCGCTTTCGTTGATCGGGATGCGGATCTTGCCGCACGGGCTGGTCATCGCCTTGGAATGCAGCCCGGTGTACTGGCCCTCGATGTCGAAGTAGCGGATCTCGCGGAAATTGAAGAGCCGCTCGTAAAACTCGGCCCACAGCGCCATGCGGCCGCGGTGGACGTTGTGCGTCAGGTGGTCGATGCAGACCAGCCCCAGCCCCGGCGCGGCCATGTCCGGCACCAACGGCACGAAATCGACGTCGTAGATCGTGTGCTCGCCATAGCGGTCGACCAGGTAGATCAGGCTGCCGCCGATGCCCTCGATCGCCGGGATGTTGAGCTCCATCGGGCCGAGTTTGCCGTGCACCGGCTTGGCGCCGAGCCGGATCGCCCGGTCGTAGGCCGCCGCGGCGTTCTTGACGCGGAACGCGATCGCGCAGACCGACGGCCCGTGCAGCCGCGCGAACGCCTGGGCAAAGCTCTCGGACTCGGCGTTGAGGATGAAATTGATGTCGCCCTGCTTGTAGAGCGTGACGTTTTTCGAGCGGTGGCGCGCCGCCGCGACAAATCCCATCCGCTCGAACAGCGCCGCGAGTTCGCCGGGATCGGGCCCGGTGTATTCGACGAACTCGAACCCGTCGGTGCCCATCGGGTTGTCCCACGGATCGCGGGAAG
>Ga0326597_10006805_pt1 | contig 15600 bp, 14 predicted proteins | sample RVTome_12_FD_203789 | JGI IMG/M metagenome (GOLD analysis project Ga0326597, IMG submission 203789) | Soil microbial communities from uranium-contaminated site in the Upper Colorado River Basin, Wyoming, United States - RVT100D185 | ecosystem: Environmental > Terrestrial > Soil > Contaminated >...
CGCTGCCCTCGATGTCGGGCGCGCGGCTCTCCGCCGCTTCCACGCGCCCCGGCGCCCTGCCTCCGACGCTCGCCGGCGAGCCGGCGAAGCGCTCCGTCGCGGCGGCGCTCGTGCTCTGGCTCCTGATCGTCGGCACCGTCCTGGGCGGCGGCGGGTTCTACGCCTACAAGCAGGGCCTGATCTTCGCGGCCAAACCCAGCGCCGACAGCACCGCGGCGCGGGATACGACGCCGCGAGACAGCACCGCCCACCGCGATTCGACCGCCGCCGCCGACTCGGTCCGCCGCGACACCGTCCGGATCCCACCGCGCACGCCGCTCGCGCCCCCCGGCACTCCCGGGCGCCTGGTTCTGCAGGGCGTGCCGCAGGGTGCCCGGGTCCTGATCGACGGCCAGCAGGTGCGCGGCACGACGCTCGACATGATGCCGGGCGTCCACCGCCTCAACGTGCGCGTCGCGGGCTACCAGGCCTTCGACCGCCAGGTCGTGATCTCGCCGGGGGAAGCGAGCACCGTTCGCGTGCAGCTCGAGCCGTCGCCGCAGTCCCGCGACCAGGTCGGCCCCTGCGACCAGTTCGGCCCCGCGTACAACCAGGACAACCTCTGCTTCGACACCCGCCCGGTGCCGCTGTCGCCGACCTTGATTCCGGTGTCGGGCGATGCGCCCATCTTCCCGCGCCAGGCGATCCTGCTCATCCGCGTGTCGCGGGAGGGGACCACGGTCGAAGCGCGCGTGTACGTCCCTTCCAACGTCGAGACCTTCAACAACGAGGCGCGCGACATGGCGCGGACCCTGCGCTGGAATCCGGCCCAGAAAAACGGCGAGCCGGTGGAGGCGTGGGTGCAGTGGCCGTTCCAGCCCGTGCGACAGTAATCGGCTCCCCCCGCATCGATCCCACCGCCTTCATCGCCCCCGGCGCCGTCGTGCTGGGGGACGTGACGCTCGGCCCCCGCTCGAGCGTGTGGTACCAGGCGGTGCTGCGCGGCGATATGGCCCCGATCGTGATCGGCGCGGAAACCAATATCCAGGACGGCACGATCGTGCACGTGGACGAGGGGAAGCCCGCCACGATCGGGGCCCGCGTGGGCGTCGGGCACCGCGTGATCCTGCACGGCTGCACCGTGGAGGATGAGTGCTTGATCGGGATGGGGAGCGTCCTCCTGAACGGGGTCGTGATCGGCACGGGCAGCGTCGTGGCGGCGGGGGCGGTCATCCCCGAGGGGATGGTCGTGCCCCCCGGGTCGCTCGTGATGGGCGTGCCCGCCAGGGTGGCCCGGCCGGTGGACGACGCGCTGCGGGCGCGCATCCGAGGCACGTGGGAGCATTACGTGGTGGAGGCGGAACGGCACCGCGGGGGAATCTTCCCGCTCGAGCGACCAAGTATGTGATGTGAATTGTCAATGGCCCTGCCGCCCGGGGCTTCCTGCGACGGCTTGCTTGGCCTCGCGGCCGCACATACCTTGACCATCCGCGTCCCGCTAAATTCAACCATTGCAGCGTTGCGCAGTGATGCCGCTCTCACCGCAGAGGGATGAGCCAGCATGACCGCTTCCACCCCAGGTGACAAGCTCGATCTGAGCCCCAACGCCCTCACGGTCCTCGAGCGCCGCTACTTGGTGAAGGACGATCAGGGCAGGCCGGCGGAGACCCCCGAAGACCTGTTCTGGCGCGTGGCCCGCACCGTCGCGGCTTCCGACCGGGCGTACGGCGCCTCGGACCGCGCGGCCCAGAGCCTCGCCGAGACCTTCTTCGAGCTGATGGCCACCCGGGTGTGGATGCCCAACTCCCCGACCCTCATGAACGCCGGCCGGCCGCTGGGCCAGCTCTCGGCGTGCTTCGTGTTGCCCATCGATGACGCGCTGTCGAACGGCCGCTCGGGCATCTACGACACCCTGCGGGCGATGGCGCTGGTGCACCAGTCGGGGGGCGGCACGGGCTTTTCGTTCTCGCGGCTGCGGCCCAAGAACGACGTCGTGCGCTCCACGATGGGCGTCGCATCGGGCCCCGTGTCGTTCATGAAACTGTACGACGCCTCGACCGACGTCGTGAAACAGGGGGGGACGCGGCGCGGCGCCAACATGGGCATCCTGCGCGTGGATCACCCCGACGTGCTGGAGTTCATCAGCTGCAAGGACGATCTGACCCAGGTCACGAACTTCAACATCTCGGTGGCGGTCACGGACGCCTTCATGGCCGCGCTCGAGGCGGGGACGGCGTACGACCTGATCCACCCTAAGACCGGCAAGGTCGTGGGCCAGCTCGACGCCCGCGAGGTGTTCCGCAAGATCGTTCACGGCGCCTGGAAAACGGGCGAGCCGGGTGTGTTCTACATCGACCGCGCGAACTACTACAACCCGGTGCCGCACCTTGGCAGCTACGAAGCGACGAACCCCTGTGGTGAACAGCCCCTGCTCCCCTACGACGTCTGTAACCTGGGGTCGATCAACGTCGGCCTGTTCGTAAAGAACGGCGCCGTGGACTGGGAGCGGCTCCGCACGGCGGTCCACGTGTGCACGCACTTCCTCGACAACGTCATCGACGCGAACAAGTACCCGCTCGAGGAGATCGACGACCTCGCGAAGCGCATCCGCCGCATCGGCCTCGGCATCATGGGCTGGGCGGACCTGCTCGTGCAGCTCGGCATCCCCTACAACTCCGAGGAAGGGGTCGCGCTCGGCCGTCGGCTGATGCAGTTCGTGGACGAGGAGTCGAAGCTGGCCTCGGAGAAGCTCGCGGAGCAACGCGGCGTCTTCGCCGAGTGGGAGCGCTCGATCTGGGGGCCCGACGCCACCTGCGCCAGGGGCGTGCGGGGCGAGCGAATCCGCCCCATGCGCCGCCTGCGCAACTGCAATCTGACCACCGTCGCGCCCACGGGCACGATCTCGATCATCGCCGGCTGCTCGTCGGGGATCGAGCCGCTGTTCGCCGTGGCGTTCATGCGCAACCAGGCGGGCGTCCTGATGCCCGACGTGAACGAGGCCTTCATCGCGATCGCCAAGCGCGAGGGGTGGTACTCCGATGCCCTGATGCAGCAGATCGCCGAGGCGGGCCACATCCACTTCGACGCCGTGCCGGTCAAGTGGCAGCGCGTGTTCGTCACAGCCCACGACGTGACACCCGAATGGCACATCCGCATGCAGGCCGCGTTCCAGGAGTTCACCGACTCGGCGATCTCCAAGACCTGCAATTTTCCGAACGCCGCCACCGAGGACGACGTCGAGCAGATCTACCGGCTGGCCTTCCGGCTCCAGTGCAAGGGCGTGACGGTGTACCGCGACGGCGCCCGGGAGAACCAAGTGCTCTCGACCGGCAGCACCGCCAAGAAGGTGCAGGTTCAAGGGGCGGGGCAGGGGAAGGACGTCCTGGCCGAAGCGCTGGGCCGTATCGCCGAGCTCGAGACCGAGCTCGGCCGGACGCGCGCCCAGCTGCACGACGTCGAGGCGGAGAACCTGCAGCGCCGCGCCAAGCGCTCGCGCCCGGATTTGCTCAAGGGCTCGACCCGCCGCGTCGAGACGCCGCTCGGCACGATGTACGTGACCATCACCGAGGACGACAAAGGCCAGCCGTTCGAGGTCTTCATCTCCCTCGGCAAGGCGGGCGGCGCGCTCATGGCCGACGTCGAGGCCGTGGGCCGGCTGATCTCGCTGGCGCTGCGCTCGGGCATCCCGCTGAAGGAGATCTACCGCCAGCTGCGCGGGATCTCCTCGGACCGCGCCGTCGGCCTCGGGGCCCACAAGGTCCTGTCCGTCCCGGATGCGATCGGCATCGCCTTCGAGAAGTGGATGCAGGAGAAGCAGGGGGTGCAACAGGACTTGCTGAGCGCCTCGGGCGCCGCCGCCGTCACGACGGGAGACGTCGTTGCCGGGCCCCTGGGGGACGCCGGGCTGCGCGCCGCACGCGGCCCGGACCAGGATTTCATCGGCGCCTGCCCCGACTGCGGCTCGCAACTCGCGTTCATCGAGGGCTGCGCCAAGTGCCACGTCTGCGGATTCAGCGAGTGCGGGTGACGCGACCGCGCCACATGTGAGCGCAGTCACTCCGCCGTCCCGTCGCGCCGCTTAATCTAGAGCCATGGATCTTCGTCCCATTACGCCCACCCGTCTGCAGGTGAAGGGCTGGGCCCGGGTCGGCCCTGCGGGCGCGTACACCCTGCGCCGCGGCGCCTGGTACCCCGTGGTCCGGATCTCCTCGAGCAACATCGTGGTGCTCGACGTCAACCGGCACAACGTGCCGGTGGACCGCCGCTTCCTGGAAATCCGCTACCACCCCCCGGAGCGCTGGACGATCGTGAAGTGCGAGCCCCGGGTGATCGAAAAGCTGGGCCGCGCCTTCCCGCTCACCTACGCCGTCTGTCCGAGCTGCCGCCACCGCCAGGGCTTCCAGGCGGGCGGCGACGAGATGACGTGCGACCGGTGCAAGAAGACCGCGGGGCTGGCCTGGGATGAGCTGAGCTAGACCAGCACCAGCCGGTCCCCCACGGCGACGGTCCCGCTCCCCTCGCCGACGCAGTAGAACCCCCGCGTCCCGCCGTCCAAGAACTGCAGATGGGCCTTCAGGATGTCCGGCTCCACCCGGTCCCCACCTCCCAGCGCCCACCCCGTGAAGGGGCGGCAGGGATGCGCCACCTGAAGGACCTTGAGGCGCACCAGCTCGGGGCCGTCGCGCGCCACGATGGCGACGCCCCCTCCCCCCGCGAGGTCGTCGTACGTGAACGTCCGGTCGGTGGCGACGATGATGTTTTCGCCCGCGCACCCCACCACGATCCGGTCGCCGAAATGTTCGCGCATCGCGGCGTAGTGCGACGTGAAGCCGATCGAGACGCCGTGGAGGCCATCCTCGTTCTTGGTGTCGGGGTGGGCGCGGTGGTGGACGTCCACAATCCAGCCGCCGTCCGCCCCCCGCCCGCCCCGCCCGCCCCGCCCGCCCCCCCCGCCCCCCCCGCCCAGGACGCCGTCGGGGGTGACGGCGAGCCGAAGGACGGGGAGCAGCGGGGCGGGGTCGTAAACGCGGTTGGGCTTCTCCCCGGTCTTGAGGGACGAACGCTGGATCTGCAACCGGGCGACCGTTCCGATCGTGCGCATAACGGAACTTAATCCGATGTGCTACATTGGGCCCCCTCCATGCCCCCCCCGGTCGGCTGGGCCCGGTGCCTCGATAACGTCGCGGATGTGCTCCGCCGCGGGGCTTGGTATCGCATCATCAAGGAGACGCCGGACGGCAAGGTTGTGATCGACGTGCGCAGCAAGCCGGTGCGCCTCTCCCGCGTCGACGTAACCGTGCGGCAGGCCCCCCCCGACCGCTGGAGTGTGGTGGTGCGGACCGGGGTGCTCCGGCCCACGCTCGGGGGAGGGCAGGACGTCGTCACCACGTATGCCGTCTGCCCCCACTGTCACGAGCGCCAGGACTTCGGCGGGCGGCCCGTCTCCCTCAAGTGCACGCGCTGCGCCCGCGTCTCGGCGGTGGACTGGTCGGAGACCTGCTGAAACGCCTGTTGTTGCACCCCGCGTTTGACATTAGTATATTAACTATCAACATATTAACTTCTTCCTTGACGGCGGGGATTGGGATGAGCGATCGCTCCGAGCTGGCCCTAGAGCTCACCGATGCGGTGGCCGCCGCCCACCAGGCGATTGAGCGGGCCGGCGACCGCGCCTTCCGCACCTTCGGCCTGTCGCACCGCGCCCACGCGGCGCTCTCGGCGGTGGACCAGGGGGGCCCCGATGGTGCGCGCCCCAGCGACATCGCCCGCGAGCTGGGCGTCTCCCGCGCCGCCGCCACCACATTCATTCAACGCCTCGAGGCCAAGGGCCTGGTCGAGACCACCACCGACCCCGACGACGATCGCGGCGTCCGCGTCACCCTCAGCCGGCACGGCCTGGAGGTGCTGCTGCGTGTGGGGCAGCTCGAGCGGCGGCTCGGCGCCCGCACGATCGAAGGCATGCCCGCCTCCGCCATCGCCCGGGCCGTCCACCTGCTCCAGGAATTCCGCCAGCGCCTCGAGCAGAAGCAGCTCGAAGTGGTCCGCTGAGCGCACATACAGATGTGCGAATCTTTATGCAGCCGACTGTGGCGCGCGGTACGACGCTGGCGACCTCACACGCGGCTTCAACAGGTCGCGATAGCCGCCCGCCGAGCAATGAGTTAGGCTGTGTTGCCGTGCGGAAACGGAGCGCGCAGCCGGCGACTCGGCCCCCCTCGCCCGGGACGCCACTTTTCCACATCTTCGGGGTCCACAGGAATTGTGGAAAACTAGGGAGGGATAGCTGGTGATCCGCCGGACCAAGATCGTGGCCACACTGGGTCCCGCGAGCGGGACCGAGGCGCAGATCGCCGCGCTGCTCGATGCCGGGGTGAATGTCGTGCGCATCAACGCCTCGCACGGCAGCCCTGACGTCCGGGGCGCGTGGATCGCCGCGGTGCGCCGCGTGGCCGAGGCGAAGGCCCTCCCGGTCGCCGTCCTGCTCGACCTGCAGGGGCCGCGTATCCGCGTCGGTGACCTTTCCGCGCCGCGCGCGCTCGCTCCCGGCCAGACCGTCGTGTTTGCCCCCGAGGAGATCGCCCGGGGTGACGAACTGCCGACCACCTATGCTGGCCTCGCGACCGACGCCCGGGTCGGCGCCAAGATCCTGCTCAACGACGGGCTGCTCTCGGTCGAGGTGACCGCCGTCGAGCCGCCGCGGGTCCGGGGCCGGGTGGTGGACGGGGGCACGCTCACGGCGCACAAGGGGATGAACCTCCCCGGCTTGCAGGTGTCGGCGCCTGCCTTGACCGAGAAGGACCGCGAAGATGCGCGCGACGGGGTGGAGCGCGGCGTGGACTACCTCGGGCTGTCATTCGTGCGCCGGGCGGAGGACCTGGGTGAGCTGCGCGCGCTCGTGCCGAAGGGGGTCAAGCTGGTCGCGAAGATCGAGAAGGCGACCGCGCTCGACGACTTGGACCGCATCCTCGCGGCCTGCGACGCAGTGATGGTGGCGCGGGGCGACCTGGGGGTCGAGCTCCCCTTCGAGCAGGTGCCCCTCGTCCAGAAACGGCTGATCCGGGAGGCGAACCATCACGGCAAGCCGGTGATCACCGCGACCCAGATGCTCGAGTCGATGGTGCGCGCGCCCCGGCCCACCCGCGCCGAGGCCTCGGACGTAGCGAACGCGATCCTCGACGGGACCGACGCGGTGATGCTCTCGGCGGAGACCGCCGCCGGGGACTATCCGGTCGAATCGGTGCGGGCCATGGACCGCATTATCCGGGAGATGGAGCGGCACCCGGCGTTGCGGGATGAGCGCCGCTTGGGGGGGGCGGGGGGGGGGGGCGGGGAACGGGAGCACGTCTCGGTCGAGGACGCGATCGCGTGGGGGACGAACGCCGTCGCCCGGATGCTGAAGACCCCGCTCATCGTCACCTTGACCAAGGGCGGATTCACCTCGCGCAAGGTGGCGGCCCTGCGGCCTCCGGTCCCGATCCTCGCGGTGACGACCGAGATGGCGACGTATCGCCAGCTGGCGCTCGTGTGGGGCGTGATGCCGGTGCTGGTGGACCGCGTGCCGAGCTACGACGCGATGCTGGCGGTGGTCCGCGACCTGCTTCTGAAACGGGAGTACGCGAAGCCAGGCGACAAGATCGTGATGACGGCGGGCGTGCCGTGGGAAGTTTCGGGGAGCACGAACCTCATTAAGGTCGAGGAAGTGTGACGTGCGGCTGACGTTCCTCGGCACGGGAACGTCGTTCGGGGTTCCCCAGATCGGCTGCCGTTGCCGCACCTGCACGTCGTCCGACCCGCGCGACCGGCGCACCCGCACCGCGGCACTGCTCGAAACGCGCGGCAAGCGCCTCCTCATCGACACGCCCCCGGAGCTGCGGTTGCAGCTCGTGGCGGCCGGGGCGGACCGGGTGGACGCCGTGCTCTACACGCACGCCCATGCCGACCACGTGCACGGCATCGACGATCTGCGGGCGATCTCGGTGCGGCAGGGCGCAGTGCTGCCGGCCTACGGGCCCGCCCGGACGATGGCGGAGCTCGCGGCGAAGTTCCCCTACATCTTCGACCCGGCGATCGTGGCGCATCCCGGCACCAGCAAGCCGGAGCTGGCGGCGCACGTGCTGGAGCCGGGGCGCAGCGCGCCCGTGGCGGGGATTCCGGTGCTGGCGCTGGCGCTGCCGCACGGCCGCGAGGGCGTCTTCGGGTACCGCGTGGGGCCGGTCGCATACCTGACCGATGCGAAGGCGATTCCGGACGCGGTGGTGGCGGCGCTCGCGGGGCTCGACGTCCTCGTGCTGAACGCGCTGCTGGTGCAGTCGCATCCGTTGCACCTGTCGATCCCCGAGGCCGTGGCGGCGGCGCTGCGGATCGGCGCGCGCCGCACCTTCCTGACGCACCTGACGCACGACGCCACCCACGCCGATCTCGCGGCGCGACTGCCCGCCGGCGTCGCGCCGGCGTACGACGGGCTGGTGATCGAGGTGGACGGGCCGTAAATTGCTCCGGTGGGGAGGGTTAGATATGCCGGCCGAGACGCAGACGACACTCCAGAAGTTCCGAGACCCCAAGGTACGCCAGAGCCCGGCGTTGGACGCGCTCGTCCGCGACGCGGTCTTCGGCACGCCCGAGGCGAAGGAACGCGCCCGCTGGCTGATCTGGGAGACGGGGCAGCAGGCGGGCGTGCGCCCCGCCTCGATTCACGAGCTGTACCTGGCCCGCGGCCGTGGCGACGTACCGCCGTTCACGACGCCCGCCATCAACGTCCGCGTGCTGGCGTACGACACCGCCCGGGCGGTTTTCCGGGCGGCGAAACGGCTGGACGTCGGCGCGGTCATCTGCGAGATCGCGCGCAGCGAGATCGCGTACACCGACCAGCGGCCCGCCGAGTACGTCGCCGTGATGACGGCGGCGGCGCTGCGCGAAGGATTCGTGGGCCCGCTTTTCATCCAGGGCGATCACGTGCAGGTGAACGCCAAGAAGTACGCCGTCGATGCCGAAGCGGAGCTGGGTGCGCTGCGCAGTCTGATCGAGGAGGAGCTGCACGCCGGGTTCTACAATATCGACGTGGACACCTCCACCCTCGTGGACCTCTCGCAGCCCGATCTCGACTCGCAGCAGCGGGTCAACTACGAGCGCGCGGCGGAGTTCACCCAGTTCATCCGCGACCGCGAGCCCGCCGGGGTCACCGTGTCGGTGGGCGCGGAGATCGGCGAGGTTGGCGGGAAGAACTCGGACGTGCACGAGCTCGAGGCGTTCATGAACGGCTACCTCCGCACGCTCAAGCGGCTCGGCACGGATGTGGGGATCTCGAAGATCTCGGTCCAAACCGGGACGAGCCACGGAGGCATGGTGCTCCCCGATGGGTCGATCGCGAAGGTACAGCTCGACCTTGCGGCGCTCAAGGCGCTGTCCCACGACGCGCGCACGAAGTACGGGTTGGGCGGGGCGGTGCAGCACGGCGCCTCGACGCTGCCCCCCGACGCCTTCGGCAACTTCCCGGCGTGCGAAGCGGTGGAGATTCACCTCGCCACGAACTTCCAGAACCTCATCTTCGATCACCCCAAGCTTCCCGCTGACCTGCGCGCCGAGGTGAACGCCTGGGTGAAGGCCGAGTGCAAGGACGAATGGAAGAAGGGCGACACCGAGGAGCAGTTCATCTACAAGAGCCGCAAGAAGGCGATCGGTCCCTTCAAGCGGCGCATGTGGGACCTCCCGGCGGACGTACGGGCCGCGATCGGCGCCGATTTCGAGCGGACATTCGCCTTCCTGTTCGAGCAGCTCCGGGTGAAGGGGACGCGCCAAGCGACCGACCGGTTCGTGAAGCCCCCGCTCGACTCGCACGCCGCGCCGCGCGCGGCGCTCGTCGCGGCCCCCGACGACGCGGAGGCGGGCGAATGAGCGAGCGCGGCTCCGGTTTCGGGGCGTTCCTGCTCGGCGTCGCCGTCGGGGCGGTCGTGGGCTTCCTGTTCGCGCCCGAGACGGGGGAGGACACGCGGCGTAAGCTGTCGAAGCGCCTGCGGAATCTGCGCGACGCCGCCGGAGAGAGAGTAGGCGAAGTGCGGGGCCTGCTGCAGGCCGAGGTCGACGAGGGCGACGAGGGCGACGAGGGTGACGGGGATGAAGAGGGTGAGGAGGACGAGGGCTCGACCCGCGAGCGCTTGAAGCGGCGGCTCGAGGCCGCGCGCCGCCGCCGGCGGCGCGGATCACCGGCGGAGGTGGAGGAAGAGGACGATCCCCTCGCGTGAACTCCGAAGGCGGCTGGCATCGCTCGATCACCGGTGTGGTCCGGCGCACGGTCGAAGCGGCTTACGAAGACAACATTCCGTTTCTCTCGAGCGCCCTCGCGTTCGACTTCCTGCTGACGGCCATCCCGTTCGTCGCGGTCGTGCTCGCGACCGTGGGCTATCTCGTGCAGCACCAGATCGCCACGTACCAGGTGAACGTCCACGAGCTGCTGCAGCGCTTCCTCCCGGGCGACACCACCGCCTTTGACCGCGTGGAGGACGCCCTGAGCCAGCTCGTCGCCCACCGCGGGCGGCTCACGCTGTTCGGCGTGCCGCTGTTCCTGTGGTTCTCGACGCGCCTGTTCGGCGGCCTGCGCGCCGCCCTGAACGAGGTATTCGACACCGACGAGCGCCGCCCCTGGCCGGTGGCCAAGCTGCTCGACCTGTCGATGGTGTTGGTCACCGGCGTGCTGCTCGTGGCGAACGGCTATCTCACGACGGTCCCGGGCCTCGGCGCCAACGCCGGCGCGCTGGCGCTCGGGACGCTGCTCTTCTTCCTGATCTTCAAGTTCCTGCCGAGCCGTCGCATCTATTGGCGCACGGGGCTCGTCGCGTCGCTGTTCTGCGCCATCGCGTCCGAGCTCGTCAAACGGCTCTTCGCCTTGTACGTGGCGCGCTTCGCGACGTTCAACAACCTGGCCTCGGACGCGAACGTCGTCGGGTTTCTCCTGTTCCTCCTGTGGATCTACTACACGGCCTACGTCTTCCTGCTGGGAGGCGAGGTCGCGGAGACGTACGACCTGATGCGGATGCGGCGGCTGCAGCGGGTGCGCCTCGGGTGACGGCGCCGATCGACCTGCGGTCGGACACCGTCACCAAGCCCTCGGCGGCGATGCGTCAGGCGATGGCCGAGGCGGAAGTCGGGGACGACGTGCTGGACGGCGATCCCACCACGCGCCGACTCGAGGAGCGCATCGCGGGGCTGCTCGGCACCGAGGACGCGCTGTTCTTCCCCTCCGGCACCCAGGCGAATCAAACCGGTATCGCCCTGCTCACGCGCCCCGGCACGGAGCTGCTGCTCGAGGCGAACGCCCACCTCGTCCACTACGAAATGGCGGGTCTGGCCGCGCTGTGGGGAGTGCAGATCCGTTCCGTCGCGACGCCCGACGGGCTGCTCACGCCGGAGCTCGTGCGCGGGGCGGTGCGGCCTGCGTCTCCGCACGTGCCGCGCGCCTCGGCGCTCGCCGTCGAGAACACCCACAATGCCGCCGGCGGCCGCGTCCTCGGGCCCGAGGCGCTGGACGGTGTCGTGCGGGCGGCGCGCGCCGCCGGCCTCGCGGTCCACGTCGACGGCGCCCGCCTGTGGAACGCGGCGGCGGCGGCGGGGGTCCCGCCCGCCCGGCTGGCCCGCGGCGCCGACACGGTGATGGTCAGCGTCTCGAAAGGGCTCGGTTGCCCCGTCGGCTCCTGCCTCGGCTTCCCGACACAGCTGCGGCCCCGCGCCTGGGAGATTCGCAAACGGCTGGGCGGCGGGATGCGGCAGTCGGGGATCCTCGCGGCGGCGGCGCTCTACGCCCTCGACCACAACCTCGGGCGGATCGCCGACGACCACGCCAACGCGCGCCGCCTGGGAGAGCTCCTCGCGGACTGCCCGGCGCTCCGTCCGTCCGTGCCCGAGACGAACATCGTGATGCTCGATCTGGTGCGGGAGACCGATACGGCGGACACGGTGATCCCGCGCCTCGCCTGGGCGGGCGTGCTCGTCGTGCCGTTCGGCCCGCGGCGCCTGCGCGCCGTCACCCACCTCGACGTGAGCCGCGGCGACGTGGAGCGGGCCGCGCGGCTCATCGCGGAGACGCTGCGGTGACGGGCAAGCCTCCTTCCTCCCCCGAAATCCGCCCGGCGTCCCAGCCGATGCCGATGGAGCGCGCGATCCTCTGGAATCCGTCGGCGCAGGGAGGGGGACCACGGGCCTCCGGGCGCGCGCCCTACCCGATCTTCTTTCAGCAGGAGGCGGTCGTCGCGCTGCAGGACCACCTCAAGGCGTCGCCCGAGCAGGCGATTTTTGGCTTCCTCATCGGCAGCCTGTTCCGCGACCCGGAAACAGGGGTGCTCTACGCCGTGATCGACAAGACGCTGCGCCTGAACCAGGCCATCTACGGCGACAAGACCGAGGTCGTCGTGGCCCGGCTGTGGGACCGGATGCAGGAGCAGCTGGCGCGCACTTCGGGACGCCTGCTCGGGTGGTATCACAGCCATCCGGGCCAGGAACTCTCCCTCACGACGCACGACGTCGAGACGCACGAGAAGTATTTCACGGAGCCGTGGCAGGTGGCGGTGGTGGTGGCGGCCGAGGCGGAGGGCGTCGTCGGCGGGTTTTTCCGCGTGGGATCCAACGCCGCGTGGGCGGAGACCCCGCTCGCGTTTTACGAACTGCTGCAGCCCGACTCGATTCGCGCCGGCGGGAAGAAACGCTCGTTCATCATGTGGAAGAACTACAAGGCGTACAATCCGGCGGCGCCGAAACCTCGACCGTCAGCCCCGCCGCCCCCGCCGCCCCCGCCGCCCCCGCCGCCCCCGCCCCCCCCGCCACCGGAGCCGGCGGACGATCTGCCGATTATCCGGACCAGCGCGGACGACGAGGCGGCGCCCGCGCGGCCCCTGGTCCCGCGCCCGTCCCAGGCCCGGCCTGCGGCGCCGGTGTTCGTCCCCGACGAACCGGCAGCGATGGCGGCGCCGCCGCCCCCGCCCCCGCCCCCGGCCCCGCCCCCCGTGCGGCCGCGCGGGGCGCCGCACGCGCCGCGGCGCACGCCGGCGCCGTCGTTCCGCCTGCTGGACCAGAAGCCGCCGCGCCGCCGCTCGCGGCGCGGGCTCTGGCTCTCGCTGCTCGCGCTCCTGCTGATCGGGGGTGGCGGGGCGGCGGCAGGATACTGGTACTTCGTCCTGCGTCAGCCCGGCGCGGTATTGCCCTTCGGGCTGGGATCGCGGCAGGCGGTCCCCGCCCCCACGCCCGCCACCCGATCGTCGCCCCGTCCGACCGCGCCTCCTCCCACCCCGGCCGCGCCGCGGATCGACACGACCTTCGCGCGCTTCGACCGCCTGAGCGACACCCTGTCGGCGGCGGTGCGCAACTATCACGAGCGCGCGACGCTGTTCGCCAACCGGCAGATCGATTGCGCCGCGCTGGCGCGCGGGCTGGTCACCATCGAGAACCTGTGGATCACCTACAACACGGAGCGAACGGCGCGGATCGCGTCGTTCGACGCGCGCCGGGCCGCGCGCGATCAGGGATTGTACGCCGGCGTGGATTCGGTCGAGAGCCAATTCGAGCGTTCGCACTGTCAGCGCCCGTGAGCCTGCTCCTGGTCGTCGGGCTCGTGGTGCAGGGAATCGCCCCCCTGAGGAAGAGCGATCTGGTGCGTCTGCTGTCCGGATCAGTGATGACCCAGCAGGAAATCGCCCAGCTCGTGAGGCGTAACTGCCTCAGCTTCGACCCGACCGAACGCGATCGGCGGGACTTTCGCCGGCTCGGCGCGGAGGCCGCGGTGGTCGCGCAGGACAGCGTGACCGGGACCGTCGCGCTCAAGCCTGAGCAGGCGGGGACGACGAGCCTCGCGGTGATCGCGAATGGACTGCGCCAGTATCTGACCGTGACGGTGCCGCCGCGCGCGGCGCCGGGGAAGACGGACTGTCCGTAGGGCGCACGCCCGGCTATCTTTTCCTCGCCCCAGGTCCGCAGGCTTTCCGCTCGTGAACGGCGTCAGGCCCCCGCAGGGAGCAGCGCTAAGCGATGCCGGGATGCGTTGCGGGGAGCCTGGGGCATTCTACTCGTCAACCGTCAACGGTGAGCCGTGTACAGACGCACAGCGGTCAACAGTAGGCTGTTCCTGTCTGCGCGTCTGCGCGTCTCCGCGTCTGTGCGTCTAGTGGTATGATCGCCCTCGCCCGAAAGTATCGTCCCCGGCAATTCGCCGACCTCATCGTGCAGGATCACGTCGCCGCCGCGCTGCGGGGCGCCGTGGCGCAGGGGCGCGTGGCGCACGGCTACCTCTTCGCCGGGCCCCGCGGCGTCGGCAAGACGACCGCCGCCCGCATCCTCGCGATGGCGCTGAACTGCGAGCGCCCCCCCCGTACCCCGGCGGGGGAGCCCTGCGGCGCGTGTGACTCGTGCCGCCGCATCTGGAACGGGCTCGCGAACCTCGACGTGGTCGAGCTCGACGCCGCGTCGAACCGTGGGGTGGACGACGCCCGTGATCTGCGGGAGCGCGCGATGTACGCCGCGAGCGGCGAGGCGCGGTCCAAAGTGTACATCGTAGACGAGGCGCACATGCTCACGCGCGAGGCATGGAACGCGCTCCTCAAGATCCTGGAGGAGCCGCCGCCACGCGTCGTGTTCGTGTTCGCGACCACCGAGCCCCAGAAGATCGCGAACACGGCGGCGCCGATCCTGTCGCGTCTCCAACGGTTCGACTTCCGGCGGATCGGCCCGCATGCCATCGTCGCGCGGCTCAAGCAGGTGCTCGCCGAGGAGAAGCTGGCCGCCGAGGACGACGCGCTGCACCTCATCGCCAAGAGCGCCGACGGCGGGATGCGCGACGGCCTGTCGTTGCTCGATCAGGTCCTCTCGTTCGGCGAGGGGCCCGTCACTGCGGCGCGTGTGCGCGAGGTCCTCGGCCTCATCCCCGACGACTCCTACGGCGAGATGCTGCGCTCGATCGCCGAGCGCGATGCGGCCGCCGTCTTCCCCCTCGTCGACCGCCTGGTCGAGACGGGGGCCGACCTGAGCGAGTTCGTGAGCGGGGCGGGCGAGACGCTGCGCGCGCTGCTCATCCTCGGCGTGGGCGGGCAGCCCGAGGGTCTGACCGAGGGGATGCAGGCGCTGGTGCGCCAGTACGCCTCCCGGCTCCCGCCTCCCGACGTACTGCGGCTGCTCTCCGTGCTGAGTGAGATGGAGGAGCGCATTCGCCGCGGCGGCAACCCGCGCCTCGCGGTCGAGCTGCTGCTCTTGCGCTGGGCCATGATGGACCGGACGGTCGAGATCCAGCAAGTGCTGGACGCGCTCAAGGGCGACCGACGGGCCGCAGACGCCCCACCGGTGCTGCGGGATGTGGCGCCCACGGCTCCGCCCGCGACCGCCCGTACGCTTGATCGCCCGACCGCCGCCGCACCGAGAGGGCCGCTCTCCCTCGATCACCTGCGCTCCGTCTGGCCCCAGGTGGTCGCCGACGCGCGGGCCCGGGCACCGATGCTCGGCAGCCTGCTGGCCGAGGTGGTGGCCACGGCCGTCGCGGGCGGCGTCGTCACGCTGCGGCCCGCGAGTGCCGGACATGCCGAGGGACTCGAGCGCCAGCGTGATCTGCTCGCGCAGGTGATCGCGCGCTACGTCACCGAGCCGGTGCGGGTG
>Ga0326597_10006806_pt1 | contig 15599 bp, 12 predicted proteins | sample RVTome_12_FD_203789 | JGI IMG/M metagenome (GOLD analysis project Ga0326597, IMG submission 203789) | Soil microbial communities from uranium-contaminated site in the Upper Colorado River Basin, Wyoming, United States - RVT100D185 | ecosystem: Environmental > Terrestrial > Soil > Contaminated >...
GATTTTGGATTTTGGATTGGGGGATACCGAGGGAGCGATCTTCATTGCGGCGGAGTTTTCGAGTTTTGTTCTGAAAATCTAAAATCCAAAATCCAAAATCTAAAAGTAGTCGTGGTGGCGGTAGTTGTGGTTGTGGCAGCAGCGGTGTCATACGGCGGTGAGGCGGCGAAGTGGCAGCAAGAGTGGGAGCAGACCCTCAGCGCGGCGAAGAAAGAGGGAGAGATCACCTTCTACGGCAGCGAGGGCTACGACAAAATCTTCGAGGTGTTTCAGAAGCGTTATCCCGAGATCAAGGTCAAATCGAATACCAGCCGGCGCGGCAGCGAGCATGGGCAAGCGGTCATGACAGAGCGGCGGGCCGGGCAGTTTATCGTCGATCTTTTTATCAACGGCGTGGTGACGCCTAATGCGATTTTTTACAAGGCCAATATTTTGGAGCCGATCCGGCCCCAACTGGTGCTTCCCGAGGTTGTCGATGAGTCCAAGTGGTGGGGCGGCAAGCACCATTACGCCGATCCAGATGGCAAATACATTTTTGTCTTTCAGGGCAACGTGCACGGCAGTGAGAACGCTTACAACACCAAGCTGGTAAATCCCCAAGAGCTCAAATCCTATTGGGATTTTCTCGAGCCAAAATGGAAAGGTAAAATTGTCGCCTACGATCCGAGCCGGGTCAGCACCGTGGCCCATTCGCTGCGCTTTCTTTTCAATCACCCGGATCTCGGCGCCGATTACGTGAAGCGGTTGTTCAGCGAAATGGATATTACTTACTCGCGCGACGAGCGGCAGATGATCGATTGGCTGGGCGCTGGCAAGTATGCCCTGGCGTTTTTCGTGAGCGACGTGGAAGGCGCGGCCAAGCAGGGCCTGCCGATCCGCGACTTCGAGCCGGGTCAATTCAAGGAAGGCGCCTTCGTCGGCCCGTCCCAGGGGGGCGTGAATCTTTTCAAAAATGCGCCCCACCCCAACGCCGCCAAAGTCGCGATTAACTGGCTCTTGTCACGGGAGGGCCAAGATGCCTATCAGAGAATCTATGCGGCGCGCCATGATGTACGTCAGTCTATGCGCGAGGATATCTCCATGGACGTGATCCCCCCTTCGCAGCGGCGCCAGAAAAACGTCCGCTACATTTATGCGGGCCGACCCGAGTGGCTGGACATGGGACCGGTGGCGAAGTTGATCAAAGAGGCGCGCCAGGCGGTTAAGAACTAAGAGCGTAAGGGGTTAGGGGTGAAGGGTAAGGCGTAATAGAAAAGAGCCGCGGAGGATTTGTGAAACTATTTTGGATTTGCAATTTTGGATTTTGGATTAGAGGATTCGGAAAAGCTTCGAAACATAATTGTTGTCGCTTGGGATATGTGTCCGACAATCGAAAATCCAAAAGCGGCCCCGCGGACCGAAATCTAAAATCGGCGGGGTTGGCGATTCTGTTGTTGGCCGCAGGATGGGTACACGCCGCCGAAACCCCAAAATGGCAGCAAGACTGGCAGCGGTCGGTGGAGGCGGCCAAGAAGGAAGGCCAGGTCGTGCTTTACGGCAGCGCTGACTACGAAAAACTCTTTGCCGAGTTCCACAAAAAATTTCCCGAAATAAAGGTCACCGGGGTTTTCGGGCGTGGCGCGGATGTCGCCAAGCGCTTGATGGCGGAGCGCCGCGGCGACAAGCACCTGGCTGATATTTATGTAAACGGCATGACCACCGGCTACAACGTGTTTTACAAAGCCAAAGTTTTGGACCCAATCCCTCCGCTGTTGGTGTTGCCCGAGGTCGTCGATGGCAGCAAGTGGTACCAGGGCAAACTCCATTTCATCGATCCGGAAAGGCAATATTTGCTTAACATAAACGGCGAAGCGCGGATCGTACTGGGATACAATTCCAAGTTGGTAAAACCCGCTGAAATCAAGTCCTATTGGGATGTGCTCAACCCTAGGTGGAAAGGCAAAATTGTCGCCTACGATCCGAACCTGGGCGGAGCCGGGGACGCCATGCGGTTCTTTTATCACAGTAAAGATCTCGGCAAGGAATTCATCCGGCGGGTTCTCACTGAGACAGACCTGGTGATCAGCAGCGACACCCGACAGATGGGCGATTGGCTGGCGGGCGGCAAATTCGCCCTGTCAATTTTTGCGCCAATCTCGCGCATGGATCTCGACCTGATGCAGGTTCAAGGGCTGCCGGTGAGCTGGTTCGACCCAGAGCAGCTCAAAGAAGGAGCCTATATTACCGCGGGCTCCGGCGGCGTCGCCTTGATCAATAAAGCACCCCATCCCAATGCGGCGAAAGTAGCGCTCAATTGGCTGCTGTCCCGGGAGGGCCAAATTGCCTATCAATCAATATTTGCCGAGGGCAACGACGGGCCGGATTCATTACGCATCGATATCCCCAAGGATAAAGTGCCGCGCGGCAACCGTCGTCCGGAGACGGACCCGAACCGCTATCCGATCGTCGACCGCGCCGAGTGGATGGACATGACGCCGATCCGAAACTTTGTCAAAGAAGTGATGGCGCAGCGCAAACCTTGATCCTGTTAGTGCGGGGCAGCGAATTATAGTGATGGAGGGTACCATGAAGCCTAGCTTGCTGATAGTTGTCGGGTTGATCGCATGGCTCGGAGGAAACAGTCATGCGGCAGAGGTGTCGCAGTGGCAAAAACTCGTTGAAGCGGCCAACCAGGAGGGCCAAGTAGCGGTTTATGGCGGCCAGGAAATCAGCCATCCTGATATCATCGCGGCTTTCAATAAAGCCTATCCCGGCATCAAAGTCCTGGCGACCACTGGGCGCGGCTCGGAGCTCATGAATCGGGTGATCGCCGAACGACGGGCGGACAAATATCTCGTCGATATCATGGCGAGCGGCCCCAATGGGCCGCGCACGCTTTACCTGGCCAAGGCGCTCGATCCGATTGTGCCGGCATTGCTCCAAGCTGACGTGATAGACCCGTCAAAATGGTATGGCGGCAAACACTGGTTCGCGGACCCGGAAAACCGCTACATCTTCATGTTTGAAGGCACGACCGTGAGCTCGAGTCTGTCGTACAACACAACACTCGCCAACCCCGAGGAGATTAAATCCTACTGGGATCTGCTCGCGCCAAAGTGGAAAGGAAAACTCTTGAGTATGGACCCGCGCGGCACGGCGCCGACGCCACTGTTGATTCTCTACCACAACTCCGAAGTGGGCGAGGCTTTCATCAGGAAATTTTACACCGAGACCGGTATGGCGTTTTTTCGTGACCGGCGCCAAGGCACCAACTGGCTTGCCACCGGCAAATTTGCCGTTTGTTTCATGTGCCGGGATATCGAGAAGGTTAATAAACAAGGATTGCCTGTGGACACGATCATGCCCGAAGGCGTCAAAGAAGCCGACGGTATCGGCGGCGGTGGCAGCAGCGTCATTGCTTTAGTCAATAAAGCGCCCCATCCCAACGCGGCAAAGGTGTTTCTCAATTGGTATCTATCGCGGCAGGGCCAGATGGTATGGCAGAACGTGATGAACAAGAAGGAAGTAGAGGCGTCGGACTCGATGCGCATCGATATTCCGAAAGACGATGTGCTGCCGGAAGCGCGGCGGGCGCCAGGCAAAAAGTACAAAGTTGTTGGTTTTGTCGATCCCGAGCCGGTGCAGAAGCTGTTGCAGGCGATATTGAAATAACCGGAGAATTCACCACGAAGGCACGAAGGCACGAAGGACACGAAGGTTTTCGTAGGTTGCGCTTCGCGCACCATCGGTCTCGGAATATCTCTCGCAAAGGCGCCAAGGCGCAAAGGCCGGATAAGAGTAAGTGAATTTGTTTGAGGCCGGTATTTTTTTCTTTCAAACTTAGCGTCTTTGTGCCTTTGCGAGAGAAGAATCTTTTTGTACGGAGGTTTTAATGTCGGAAAACAAAATCATGGAGATACGCGGGTTTTATCGATCGCATTCGCATTTGCCGATTTGGGAAGTGATGGAGAAGTCGGGGATGTGGGAGAAAAACGGGCTCAAGGTCACGTTTGAGTTTTGCGATAGCTCGGAAGCCGCGGAGAAGGCGTTGTTCGGCGGTGACGTTGATTTCGTCTCGGGTAATCACATCTCGCCCTATCTTTTGGTCAAGCGCGGCAAGCCGATCGTTTGTCTGACTTCGCCGTCAAACACGACTAACGATCGCTTGGTGGCGAATTTCCCGATCCAGCAGGTCTCGGAGTTGCGCGGCAAGAAGATCGGCGACACGACCCTGGTAGATTCCATCGGCGGCTATCATCACCCGCGCGGCAATCATATGCTTTACGTCATACGCGGCGGCCTGAAATTGACCGACGTCGAGTGGGTGGAGCTGTCGGAATCGAATAACGAATTCAAAGCGATGCAATTGGATGCGCTCAAAAGCAAAAAAATCGACGCAGTGTTCGTCACCGGTAACACCGACAATCTCGAGCAGGCCGGCATGCAGGTGCTGGCATTGGACCGGTTGCCGATGATCAATGGACCGACGCTGACCTCGACGATCACGACGTTGCAGAATAAGCAAGGCTTGGCCGAACGGCTGGTCAAAGCGCAGGTAATGGGCATCCACTTTGCCCGCACGCGGCGGGGCGAGACCGAAGCGATTCTCGATGGCCTGCGCCAGCGCGAGCCGGAATGCCGCCATGTTCAGTATCGCGCGGTTGCCAAGTTGTTGCCGAAGCCGTATCCCGATCACGAAGCGGTGGCTAACGCGTACAAGCTTTGTTGCTTGAAGAACCCTGAAACCGAGGAGCAGAGCCCGTTGGCGCTGTGGGATTTGCACTATCTAAGGACGCTGGATCATTCGGGGTTTATTGATGCGCTGTATAAATAAGACCGAACTCGTTCCAGTCGTTCAAAACGTTCAAGTTGTTCAAAGCGTTTTCGGATGAAGATTCGGATTCGGCCTATCTCGCGCAAAGGCGCAAAGGTAAGAAAGAAACGAAATCCGATGACAAGAGTAAAGATGCTTCATTGCAGAATATTAGGTTGCGTTAGCGTTGCGATTTTTTTTCTCGGGATGGCGGGCCAGGGTGTCGCCGCGCAGGCGGATTGGCAAGCGGATTGGGAGCGAACCGTCGCTGCCGCCAAAAAGGAGGGGCAGGTCACCGTTTATATTTATCGTTACGGCGGCTTGCTGCAGGAATTCAAACGGGACTTTCCCGGCATCAATATTGTCTCGGTAACCGGGCGAGGCAACGCCTTGACCACGCGGATCATGTCGGAGCGCCGCGCCGGCAGATTTATCGCCGATGTTTACAGTGGCGGGCCGGGCGGCAATTACAACGTTCTTTACAAAGGCAAGGCACTGGATCCGATCAAGCCGGCGTTGATCCTTCCCGAAGTCGTGGATGAGTCCAAGTGGTTTGGCGGAGTGCATCGATACATCGATGCCGAGGGAAAGTATGTCTTCGCTTACCTTGCCAGTCCCAGCGATGCGCAGCTCGCGTTCAACTCGACCCTGGTCAATCCAAAGGAATTCAAATCCTACTGGGAGGTCGCTCAGCCCAAGTGGAAGGGAAAAATCGTTGCCCTCGACCTGCGCGACGGTGGCTTGGGCGGCACCATGCAATTTTTCTACTACAGCCCACAACTCGGTCCGGAATTCATCAGGAAGTTTTTTGGCACCATGGACATCCAGTTCTCCAGAAATTTTCGCCAGATGACCGACTGGCTGGCCCAAGGCCGCTACGCGATCTGCTTTGGCTGCAAGGACTCCATGAGGGCCAAGAACCAGGGTCTACCGGTGGATGATTTCCAGACGAGCAGCTGGAAAGAGGGATCGAGTTTTTCCTCGGGTGGAGGTTCGCTTAGCTTGCCAAATCAAACGCCGCACCCCAACGCCGCCAAGGTTTTTATCAACTGGTTCCTGTCCCGGCGCGGGCAGATCGCGCTGCAGAAACTTGGGGATGTCGACGATCCTCCCAATTCTCGGCGCGTCGATATCCCCAAGGATGACGTTCCGCCAGCCAATCGCATGGTGCCGGGCGCGCAGTATTTTGATGTAGTCAAACCGGAGTACGCGGATCAAAAGCCGATCGCCGATTTGGCCAAGGAGATCATGGGGGCGCTCGAGGCGAAAAAATAATGGCCTCCGCCCGAGGGATGCCCCGTCGTGCCCGCTAGGGATACGGCAGCCTGTGGCCGATGCCTCGGTTGACATCGGGGTCGCCATGGGAAATATTCTGCGGTGCACGGGGTCGGTCCAAAGTTCGACCGGATTGGAGAAACATCCTTATGATTAACCGTCAAATCGTGAATGTCAGTGCGCTTTTGGCTGGGTTGGCATTTTTGTTGTTATCGATGCAGGCTCATGCGGCCCAAACGGACTGGAATAAAGACTGGGAACAGACGCTGGCGGCGGCAAAAAAAGAGGGCCAGGTGACGGTTTATGTCTACCGCTACGGCCGGCTGCTCGAGAATTTTCAGAAGGAATACCCCGATATCAAGATAGTTAGCGTCAGTGGCAGCGGCTCTCAGTTGACCAATCGCATTATCGCGGAGCGCCGCGCTGGTAAGCACATAGCCGATGTCTATAGCGGCGGTGCCAATAGTCTCTTCCAGACGCTATACAAAGGTAAGGCGCTCGATCCCATCAAGCCGGTCCTGATGCTTCCCGAAGTGGTTGATGAGTCCAAATGGTATGGTGGCGAGCATCGCTATGTGGACCCGGATGAGAAATACATATTTGCCTTTCTAGCATCGCCGAGTTCGGCTCAATTGTCATTCAACACGGGACTTGTGGCTCCAAAAGAGTTTAAATCCTATTGGGATCTAACCCAATCGAAGTGGAAGGGAAGGATCGCGGCCCTGGATCCGCGTGATCCGGGGCTCGGGGCGACGATGCAGTTCTTGTACCACAGTCCCGAACTTGGTCCAAAATTTATGAAAGAGTTTTTTGGCGGCATGGATATCCAGTACGCGAAAAGCTTTCGTCAATTGACCGACTGGCTATCCCAGGGAAAATACGCGATATGCATGGGCTGCAAGGATTCGCTGAAGGCAAAAAGTCAGGGACTGCCCGTCGATGATTTCGAGACCGTCTATTGGAAGGAAGGCGCGAGCTTTTCGACCGGAGGAGGTGCCCTCAGCTTGGTGAATCAGGCGCCGCATCCCAACGCGGCGAAAATTTTAATCAACTGGCTTTTATCCCGCAAGGGACAACTCGCCCTGCAAAAACTGGGGGACGCCCACGACCCACCGAGTTCCCGCCGCATCGATATCTCTATGAATGATGTTCCCCCGGAAAACCGGCTTAAACCCGGCGGCAAGTACTTCGACGTTCTGAAGCCGCAGTATGCGGATATGAAACCGATCTTCGACTTGGCGAAACAAATTATGGCGGAAGTGGAGAAGAAATAGGAGCGCAATATGCTCACACGTGGGGGAAACGTAATGTTAACGAGTGTCGGCCGCGGCACACCTTGCGGCGAGCTGTTGCGGCGCTATTGGCTGCCGGTCGCCTGCGCCGGCGAATTGAGCGAGGAAAAGCCGATCAAAGCATTTCGGTTGCTCGGCGAAAACCTGGTGGTCTACCGCGACCGAAGCGACCGCTACGGCGTGGTCGCGGAACAATGCCCGCACCGCAAGGCGTCGTTGGCATTCGGCCGCGTCGATGAAGAGGGCATTCGCTGTCCTTATCATGGTTGGAAATTTGACTGTACGGGCAAGTGTCTTGAGCAGCCAGCCGAGCCTGAATCTGGCGGCTTCAAAGACAAAATCAAGCATATCGCTTATCCTTGTGAGCGCCTAGGCGGATTGCTTTGGGCCTATCTTGGCCCGGAGCCGCGGCCCTTGCTGCCGCGCTGGGACGTGCTGGTCTGGGAGCGGGGCCAACGCTGGATCGAAAAGCATGAAATCTATCACTGCAATTGGCTTCAGCCGATGGAAAATTCAGTAGACCCATCGCACCTCTATTGGCTGCACGGTGACACCGGTCACTTGGCGCCCACCGTGGACCACTATGAAGAGGAGCATGTGTTTACCCCATTCGAGCACGGGATCATGAAACGGCGCGTTACTCCCGGAAAAAAGCCCGGTGATGCTCCCATTGTCGACCAGCATCCGCTGTTATTTCCGATCACTCTGCGACACGTGTTTAGAGAGCGAGTGCTCGCGCGTCGGGTACGCCATAATTTGCAATTGCGGGTGCCCGTGGACGATGCCCATACCCAGGTGTTTGTGGTTTATTTTTCGCCCAATGAGGATGACCGCTCGCCGGCGAACGGTGACACGCCCTGGGAGTATTTTCCAATCCGCGACGAAAATGGGGAGTATCGTCTCGATCAGGTCTTGGTCCAGGACGCGATGGCCTGGGAAACGCAGGGCGCGCCCACTGACCGCACCCAGGAGCATTTGGGCGCCGGCGACGAGGGCATCATTTTGCTCAGGAAAATCCTCCGCGAGCAGATCGAGATCGCGCGTAGCGGTGGCGATCCGCTTGGCGTCCTGCGCGATGCGGGCAAGAATCGTTTGATCGAGTTCGAGGTGATCAATCAGCGAATCGGCTTGTTCGGCAAACGGCAAAAGGTGGCGTAGCGATTTTGCCGGCGCGGCTCCGGTGTTATTGAGGGTCGCCCGTCAAGGGCGGATGCGTGTGCCACCCCTTTTGCTTTCCGTGGCCATTTCCGAGTTTTTGATATCGTAGCTTTTAGGAGGAGCATTCCATGGCAGACACCCAGCAACAACCGGTCGATCTCAAACCGGAACGGCTCGACACTTACAAAGTTTGGCAGGCGGAGCAAGGGATTCCTTGCATCCGCGGTTTCTTCGTCGAAGATTTGAATAACGTCCCGGTGGAACCTTGGGACTTGAAAGGCGCGCCCTGTTCTTTCGTCGTGCTCGACGGCACCGGTGGCACCAACGACGGCTATGTTTGCGAGATTCCCGCCGGCGGCAAGACCAAACCGCAAAAACATATGTACGAGGAAATGGTCTATGTGAGCAAAGGGTACGGCGCGACGACGGTGTGGCAGCGCGACGGTAAGAAAAAGCACACCTTTGAGTGGGGACCGGGCAGCATGTTCGCGGTGCCGATTAACGCCGACTATCAGCATTTCAATGCCAGCGGCAGCGAGACGGCGCGTTATTTTGCCGTGACCAACTGCTGTTTCATGATGAATCTGTTGCACAACAGCGATTACATCTTCAACAGTGATTACGTTTTCGCCGACCGATTCGATCCGCACACCGAGGGTTACTTCAACGGTGAGGGGCAGATCACCGGGCGGTTTTTCATGACCACCAATTTCGTGCCCGACACCCATACCATCAAGCTGACGGATTACAGCGAGCGCGGCAAGGGCAGCACCAACATGAAGTTCGACTTGGCGCGCAATACTATGGGTGCGCATATCTCGGAGTTTCCCGTCGGCACCTACAAGAAGGGACATAAGCATGGTCCGGGTGCCCACGTGATCATTCTATCCGGCCAGGGTTATTCGGTGCTGTGGCCGGCTGGCGAAGCGCCGCAGCGGGTCGATTGGAAGCCGGGCAGCGTGGTGGTGCCGCCGGACCAGTGGTTTCATCAGCATTTCAATTCGGGCGCGGCGCCGGCGCGCTATCTGGCGCTACGCTGGAATAACTGGCGCTACAAGTTTATGCGCTCGCAGGACGGCGAAGGCGGGACTTTTACCAGTGTGAAACTCGGCGGCGGCCAGATCGAGTTCGAGGACGAAGACCCGCAGGTTCATAAAAGCTTCGAAGCGGCGATGAAAGCAGTGGGGGCCAAGTGCAACATGCCCTACCATCCTGGCTGTACGCAGAAATAATAAATGGGGGTTTCGCCGTTTAATAGGGAGGGTCATGTCGTGGCGCAAACTGGACAGCAGCCGGTGGATCTCAAGCCGGAGCGCGTCGATACTTACAAAGAATGGCAGGCGGCGCAGCGGATTCCCGTGGTGCGCGGCTTTTTCGTCGAGGATTTAAATAAAGTTCCCGTCGAGCCCTGGGATTTAAAAGGCGTGCCTTGTTCGTTCGTTGTCCTCGACGGCACCGGGGGCATCAATGACGGCTACGTCTGCGAGATTCCCGCCGGCAGCAAGACCAAGCCGCAGAAACATCTCTACGAAGAAATGGTTTATGTGACCAAAGGCTACGGCGCGACAACAGTTTGGCAAAAAGACGGTAAGAAGCATACTTTCGAGTGGGGCCCGGGCAGTTTATTCGCTGTGCCGATCAATGCGCACTACCAGCATTTCAACGCCAGCGGCAGCGAGACGGCGCGCTATTTTGCCGTGACCAACTCCTGCTTCCTGATGAATCTGTTTCACAACGTCGATTTTATTTTCAAGGACGATTTCCCATTTCTCGATCGCTTCGATCCCTCCACCGAAGGTTACTTTAGCGGCAAGGGCGAGATCACCGGGCGATTTTTCATGACTACTAATTTCGTGCCGGACACCCACACGATTAAACTGACGGACTACAGTGAGCGCGGCAAGGGCAGCACCAACATGAAATTCAATCTCGCCGGTCAGACCATGTGCGCGCATATTTCGGAGTTTCCCGTCGGTACTTACAAGAAGGGCCACAAGCATGGTCCCGGCGCGCATGTAATCATTCTCGGTGGCCAGGGCTATTCAGTGCTATGGCAGGATGGGCGGCCGATGCAGCGAGTCGATTGGAAGCCCGGCAGCGTGGTGGTGCCGCCGGATCAGTGGTTTCACCAACACTTCAATTCAGGCGGCAATCCGGCGCGCTATCTAGCGCTGCGCTGGGGCAGCTGGAAATATCGCTTCATGCGCATGCAGGACGGCGAAGGCGGGACTTATACTAGTGTTAAGAATGGCGGCGGTCAGATCGAGTTCGAAGACGAAGATCCGCAGGTCCACCGAGAATTTGAAGCGGCGATGAAAAAAGTCGGGGCGCACTGCAACATGCCGTATCATCCGGGCTGCACCGACCGCTGAGAGCTCCCGTCCGAAGAATTTTCGCGTTCTTCTAATGGCAAATGGAAACCCTCTTAGCCGCCGGCAGGTGGTGGAGAGGGTAGGTTTCCTTCTTGCTGTAATTCGAAGATTGCCGATGCTACCAACGGCTAAGCCAATCGATTGTTAAAGATTATTCCTTTCGTGTGACATTTTCCGGGGTCAAGCCGGCGGCCCAGGGATAACTCTTGATGCTATGGCTGGATTTGCCCATCACCATGGTTTCCGCTTGGCGAATGCCGACCAGCTTGGTGTTGATCACCGGTACTTTTAATTCGGCTTCCAATTCCAGCGGCTTGACGACATAGGGTACCAACCGACCGCCCAGGGGAATCAGGGCGTGGGCGCCGTCGGCGATCAGTTCTTTGCCGATCCCCACCAGACGCTCCAAGAGCATGTCGTGGTGTGGCGAGAGATCGCCGACCTCGTAGGTATTGATCGCCTTGATACCTGAGACGAATCTCTTCAAACCATAATGCTCGAGAATATGCCCCGCATAGAGCGCGTGGCTGTCGAGCGGCGCGATCAGGCCGAATCGGTCGCAGATGGATGCGGCAAAGTGGCAAGACGCGCGCAACACCCCGATCACTGGGATGCGCACCGCGCAGCGCGCCACTTCGACGCCGGGGTCGAAAGTGTTGCTGAATACTACGGCGTCGAAACCGGTCCGCTCGGCTTCGATGACTTTCTTGACCAGCGCCGGGACCTCTAAGGCATGGTGCAAACCGGCGAGCGCTTGGCTCTTGCGCAAGTGGCTTAATACTTCGGTGCCGCCGAGATCTTCCGGGCGATGGATTTCCACGGTGGTGCCTGGCGAAGCGTAGCTGTTCGCCAATGCGACGATGCGCGCTTCATACTCCGGGCTGCCCTCCCGTTTGGATGTGTGGTTCAAGTACATGATTCTCATGGTTGTGTCTCCTCGATATATGGATTACAGCGGCGCCAATTTCTGTCCAGTCAAAACCCCAAATCCGCAGCCCTCGCGATGCCCCGCTGAGCGAAATGATTACCAACGATCCTGAAGCAGCAAATGCTAAAACGGTTGTCTCGCGGTTCGCCTTGCCCTTGCGTCGCTGCTTGCGCCATGAGGGCAGCCTTATCACCTTTTCGGAATTTGGAAAACCTGAAAAAAGCCGGGGCAAGGACGCCCCGGTCGATGCTTGACGGGGCAGCGAAGATGCTCCATCGGCGTCTATATATAATTCATGCTTGATTGACAGGACCGGATGAATTTCGATACTTTCGCTGGTAAAAGACCAAAGGTCCAATCTAACATCAATGGGGAGTGGATCCCTCTAGTCCGCTTTAAGGAGGCGCTATGTTTCAGAGGACCCAGTTAATTCAGGCGATTTTGCTGCTGACGGTGTTCATGATTGATTCGGCTGGCAATGGGAGCGCGGCCGAAGTTAGTTGGGAGTCAGAGTGGGAGCGCACCGTCAAAGCTGCTGAGCAAGAAGGCCAGGTGGTCGTCTACAAGATATCCGGCGATACGGAGTGGCACGCCTTCCAGAAGAAGTTTCCCAAGATTAAAGTTGTCTTGGTGCCGGGCAGCGCCGCGCAGCTCCAGCAACGGCTGCTGGCCGAGCGCAGAGCGGGAAAATATCTTGCGGATGTGGTCCGCCTGGGCGGTGGCACGACAACCTCGCTTTTCAAGGCCAAGGCGCTCGACCCGATTACTTCGACGCTGATTTTACCGGAGGTCAAGGACACCTCGAAATGGCTTGACGGCAAACATCACTACAACGACGCGGAGAATCAGTTTGTCTTTGTCTATGCGGCATTTCCGCTGCATCTCCTCGGCTACAATCGTAAGATCGTGGACCCCCAGGGGCTGCGCGGCTATCGGGATCTGCTCGATCCCAAATGGAAAGGCAAGATTACTCTCAAGGACCCACGAGAGCCCGGCGGCGGTAGTCCGCTGCTGTTTCTCTATAACAATCCGCAACTAGGACCAGAGTTCATCAAGGAGCTTTTTGCGGTTGCCGGGCTCACGTTGATTCGCGATGAGCGGCAGCAGACCGACTGGCTGGCTTCGGGTAAATTCCCCCTCGCGCTGACCGCTAAAGCTAACCAAGTCGAAGAGGCCAAGACTCAGGGTTTACCGGTGGACATGGTGAACGCCCATGCCTTTAGAAAAGATGGCGTCGCTTTGGAGGCGGGCGGCACTATGATCGCTTTGCCCAACCGGGCGCCTCACCCCAATGCATCGAAAGTTCTGATAAACTGGTTCTTGTCCCGGGAGGGGCAAATGGCCGTGCAGAAAACCGGTCCCGGCGATCCGGGGCAAAATTCGTTGCGCGAGGATATTCCTAAAGAGCATCTACCCGCTTGGGCACAGCGTCAGGCGGGAGTCCAGTACATTCGCCTGTGGGGCCCGGAGGTCTGGAATCGCACTTCGATCCGCGATTTTGTCATCGGACTTGCGAAATAAGGGCTCGATGCTGCATTATGGCGCGCGCCGTTGGCGCAACAGCACCACGGTGGCGCGGTGGAGACCGCTTCCCTAACGGTGTAAAAATTGGATAGGAGATATTGCAGGTAAGAAAACTATGTTGAGCAAGCGGGAAAATGAAAAACTGACTCGCGTCGGGCCGGGTACACCGGTGGGGAAATTTTTGCGCCGTTACTGGCATCCCGTGACGGTGGCGGCCGAGCTCAAGGAACGGCCAATAAAGCGGCTGCGCATCTTGGGCGAAGACTTGGTGCTTTACCGCGGCGACGACGGCCAGTTCGGGTTGGTGCAAGAGCGTTGTCCGCATCGCGGCGCGTCGTTGGCTTACGGCAAAATCGAAGGCTGCAACATTCGCTGCCCCTATCACGGTTGGCTATTTGACCGCGAGGGTGGATGCGTCGAGCAGCCGGCGGAGCCGGCCAGCAGCACGTATAAAAATCGCATCCACCATCCGGCATACCCGGTGCAGAAGCTTGCCGGCCTGCTTTTCGCTTATCTGGGACCGCCGCCCGTGCCGCTGCTGCCTCGCTATGACGTTTTAGCGCGCGCCGATGGCGAACGGCGCATCGTTGTGCTGCCGCGGCTCGACTGCAATTGGCTTCAGCCGATGGAGAATTCGGTGGACCCGACGCACAATCACTATCTTCATCGCCAGGGCACCGGTCGGCCGGTGCATGGTGACAGTGCCGCTGAGACCCAAAAATATGAATTCGCAGTGATCGACTGCGGCATCATGAAAAAACGTTTCGCTGCCAATGGCAACGGCGAGCTCCGGGTGGTGAACGCGCACCCGTTGGTATTTCCCAACATGCTGCGCCAGCATCACGGCAGAGAGCACTACCTGCAGTATCGCGTACCCGAGGACGATGCCCATACGCTGTTCTTTGAAGTGTATTTGATCGAATCCAGCGACGGCGCGCCGGTGCCGCAGCCCGACAACCCGCCGGTCGAATACGCTCCGTACCACAAAAGCGATGGGGTCTATCGAATGGATAAAGTGTGGATGCAGGACTATATGGCATGGGAGACCGCGGGCTCGATCTACGATCGGAGCAGCGAACATCTCGCCGTGGGCGATAAAGGCATTCTCGTCTTCCGCAAGCTGCTCAAGCAGCAGATCGACAGGGTCCGGCGCGGCCGCGATCCGATCGGTGTGATCAGGAGTGAAGAAAAAAACCAAATGATTCACCTGGAGACGATTACCGACAGTCGGCGAGAAGTCAGAAGCGGGCGGTTGCGCTAGCGACGGTAGCGGGCTAGGGGGTAACAGACTAAACCGCCGAGGTCGCAGAGTGGACGATGTGGATTCTCAGAGTTTGCCGCAAGGAAACAAAAGGAAATCGGGCGGATCGTGGCAACCCCTGGGGTTGCCCTTATTAGGGTAAAGAAAAGAAAGATAACCATGTCACATCGTCAAAAGATTTATCGTGTCGTTGGCATCGTTCTGGCTCTCCTCGGAGCTTTCATTTTCGGCAGTGTCGGGTTAAATCCGGCGCGCGCGGCCCAGTCTGCGGAGGACTGGAAGAAAGAATGGGAGAAGACGGTCGCGGCGGCGGAGCAAGAAGGGCAGTTGACTTTCTACAGCCTCTCGGAAATCGGCCAGGCGATCAGCAACACGAGCTTTCAGAAGAAATTTCCCAAGATCAAGATTTCGCTGGTCACGGCGCGCGGCGGCGAGCATGTCACGCGCATCATGGCGGAGCGTCGCGCCGGCAAGTTTCTCGCTGACGTCGGCAATCTCGGTAACACTTCTCCATATCGGCTTTATCAGAGTAAGGTGCTCGACCCGATCGTCTCGGCATTCATCCTGCCGGAAGTCAAAGACGAGTCGAAATGGTGGCAGGGCAAGCAGCATTTCATCGATCCCGAGGGAAAATATATTCTAGTTTACGTCGGCGCGCCGCTATTTCTGGTGGGTTACAACACCAAGCAGATCAATCCGAGCCTATTCAAGTCGTACTGGGATTTGCTCGATCCCAAGTGGAAAGGGAAGATCGTGGCTTTCGATCCCAAAGCCGGCGGTTTCGCCGCCACCCGCGATCGTTTTTTCTTTCACAACCCGGAACTCGGTGCGCCGTTCTTGCGTCGTCTCTTCAGTGAAATGGCGTTGACATTATACGCACGCTACCCGCAGGGTGAAGACTGGTTGGCGACCGGCAAGTATGCTCTTTGTCTTTGCCGCCATCAGTCGATTAGCGAGGCGAAGTCGCAGGGCCTGCCCGTCGATCTCATGGAACCCG
>Ga0326597_10006807_pt1 | contig 15597 bp, 13 predicted proteins | sample RVTome_12_FD_203789 | JGI IMG/M metagenome (GOLD analysis project Ga0326597, IMG submission 203789) | Soil microbial communities from uranium-contaminated site in the Upper Colorado River Basin, Wyoming, United States - RVT100D185 | ecosystem: Environmental > Terrestrial > Soil > Contaminated >...
GGGCGGAAGCGGCGCAATTCCTGATGTCTCAGGGTCTCGCGCTCGCGCTCCTCGCCTGGCTCCAGACGCTCCCCGAGTTCGCGGTCGAAGCGGTGATCGCGTGGGAGGCGGGGAAAGACCCCGAGCGGGCGCACCTGGCGATCGCCAACCTCACCGGCGCGATCCGTCTGCTGCTGGGTCTCGGCTGGCCGATGATCTACTTCGTGTTCGCGTTCTTCGGCCGCCACCAGGGGCGAGGGCGGCTGCCGGCGATCCGGCTGGACCGCGAGCACGCGGTCGAGGTCGTGGGGCTCATGCCGCCGCTGCTCTACTTCGTCGTGATCCTGCTCAAGAAGTCGTTCGGGTGGATCGACGCCGTGGTGCTGATCGCGCTCTACGTGGCGTACCTCCTCGTGCTGTTGCGGAATCCCCCGCACGAGGTCGAGCAGCTTTCCCAGGCTCCCCGCGTGTCGCAGTGGGCGTATCGGCAGAAAGGGTGGCGGCAGAAGGCGGCGATCGGCGGGCTGTTCGCGGTGGGCGGCTACCTGTTATACGTCTCGGCCCATCCGTTTCTCGAGTCGATGCTGGCCGTGGCCGGGCTGCTCGGCGTGAGCCAGTTCGTGCTGGTGCAGTGGGTCGCGCCGTTCCTGTCGGAATTCCCCGAGAAGGTATCGGCGTTCGCCTGGGCGCGGCGCGTCACCCACGCGCCGATGGCCCTCATGAACATGGTCTCGAGCAACATCAACCAGTGGACGGTGCTCGCGGCCATGATTCCGCTGGTGTACGGCTACTCCCATCTGCGCCACCACGGCGTCTGGGTCGACTTCCACTTCGATGGCGCGCAACAGCTCGAGGTGCTGCTCACTCTGTTGCAGACCGCGCTCGCGATGCTGCTGCTCGCCAACATGGCGTTCGAGTGGTTCGACGCGAGCCTCATCTTCGTGCTGTGGCTGGCGCAGTTCCTGGTGCCGCATTGGCGCGAGGAAGTGGCGGTGGCCTACGGAGTCTGGATGGTGATCCTGGTGGGGCAATACGCCGTGGGAAACAAAAAGCTCCTGGCGTGGCGCTATTTCCTGGAAACCGTGCGAGCCCCGCATCGAGGCCCGGGTTGAAAACGCCCGATCGGCCGGCGTCGCTTGCGCGGGCCGGCCGATCGGGTACGACAGGAACGGAGAGGATTATTGAAGCCCGAAAGTAATGACTGGTCCCTCACCGTAGCGTTTGTCTTCCCCCCTTCGGGGGCATGACATTGGTCACAGTATCTGGGTCCACGATCGAGCTGTTGGCTCAATAATTAGACTCCCCGTTCCCGAGTCTAGGATACCCGGTTCGGGAGAAACGTCAAGGAAGAGTAGATGAGAAATTAGTGAGACGGAAACCGCACGTGACTCGCGTCACCGCAGACGGCCACGGAGGAATTCGATGAACCTGTCGCTGCTCATCGCTGTCGTGATGGTGATCGCTTGGGTGATGTTCGTGGTTGTGGCGCAGATCCCCACCGGGTGGGTGCACACCTGCTACGTGGCCGCGGTGCTGTTGTTCGCCCGCCGGATTCTCGTTGGAGCGCCGAAGTTCTTGTCCTGAGCGGGACCGGGCAGGTTTTTCAACGCGCCGAATCGCAGTGAGCCCGTGCTGGCGCCCATGCGGCGGGAGGCGTAGGATTGACGCCGATGGCCACGGTGAAGCGCTGGGACCCCGCCAGGGGCCCCCTGCAATTGTCTACCCTGCGGCTGGCCCTTCAACAGGAGGGCCTGGTCACCGCCTGGGGGTCGGAGGTGCCGGGCACCCGCGTGCCGCAGCACGAGCATCCTTTCCCCGAAGCGCGCTGGGTGTTGTCGGGATTCCTGCGGGTCCACATCGGGGACGACGTCGTGGACCTTGGCCCCGGCGACCGGCTCGATCTGCCCGCCGGCACCACGCACGGCTTCGAGGTGCTGGGCCTGTCACCGGCGATCTTCGTGACCGGAGCGGCGGATCGCACCCCTGGGTCCACGGGGCGCGACCGGTAGGGGCAGCGTGCGCCGGCGCGGGCCAACTCTCCTGGCCCTCCTCCTCGCCGGGTCCCCCGTCAGCCGGCCAGGAGCCGCTCAAATCTCCCAGTTGGAAAACAGCACGCCATCGCTCAGCGGCGCCTCGGGATATCCGTCCAGATGCATCCGCAAGTCGGTCCAGCGCACCTGGTAGCCGCGGGCGATCAGGGCCCGGAACGCCTGGTCGAACCGGCTCTGGCACCGGACCGCGACCCGACGCAACCCGGCGTGGGCGGCGCTCGCCTCGACGGCCGCCAGTACGGCCTCGAACGCCGCCGCGTCGCGGGCCGCGAGCTTCAGGACACGGAGCTCATCGGAGATCCGCTCCGCCGCCAACGAGGCCGAGTGCCACAGCGCGAACGCGGTCAGCCCGCCGGCGCTCGGCACGAGTGCCGTGTCGCCGAGCCCCAGTTCGGCGGTGAGCTGGATCTCCCGCGTGAAGTCGTAGCCGGGCGTCAACGACTCGACCAGGGCGTGGGCGGCCGCCAGCGCCTCCTCCCGAGCCGGCAGCGCCAGGCGGGACAGTAACCCGGGGGCGCCCCCGCCGCGGCGGCGCACCGCCAGCTCCCGCGTCATGGTCAGCGTGAGGTGTCCCGGCAGGAAGCCCAGGTGCGCGTAAAACCCGATGTTCTCCACGGTGCGCGGCATCGTCTCGAGGCCCAGGGTGGTGACGCCGTGGTCGAGCAGCCACTCGGTCGCCGCCCGCACGATCGTCTTGCCTACGCCGGAGCCCTGGCGATCCACCCGCACCGCCAGCGGCCCCATCCATCCCTCGCTGCCGCAGCGATGGGCAACGTTGAAGGCGACGAGGCGTCCGTCCTCGTCGCGCCACAGCATCGCCCCTTGGCCCGCGTCGCGCAGCGCGTAGCTCCAAACGCGCGGGTTGAGCGGCGGCACGCGAACGCCCACCAGGCCGTCACGGCGGTAACGGTCGGTGAACGCCTCCGCGAACAGCCGGTTCAGCGCCTCGATGTCGCGCTCCCCCGCGGGAAGCGGGCCGTCCACCCGCCGCTCAGGCAGCCACGCCCGCATCGAGCCCTCCCGCGCCCAGGGTCGCCGTTTCGTCGCGCGCCACGCTCACACCGCGGGCGGCATCGTACTCCACTTTGATCACGCGGTCCAGCCCCTCGCGGATCTGGTCGATGTGCGTGATCAGGATAACCTGCGGGAACCGGTCGCCGAGCCGCCGCAGCAGGCTCAGGACATGCTGGCGGCGCGACTCGTCCAGCGAGCCGAACACCTCGTCGAGGACGAGCAGCGACAGCGGCTGGCCTGCCCGCTCGGCGATCATCTGGGACACCGCGAGACGCAGCACCAGGTGGGCGAGATCCTCTTCGCCCCCCGAGATGACCTGCTTCGGCACGCCGTCGTCCACGATCGTCAGGGTATAGTCCTCGGTGAGGTCCACCGTATCGTAGCGCCCGTCGGTCAGGTCCGACAGGAAGCCCGAGGCGAGCTCGGCGATCTCCGGACGCATCGTGGCGTTCAGCTCGGCGCGCAGATCCGAAAACGCACGGTCCAGCTCGTCATGCAGCCGCCGGTGGCCCTTCAGCTCATCGATCTGCCGTTCGCGCGCCGCGCGCTCCGCCAGGCGCCGCTCCGTCTCTCCCACCATTTCCTCGGCGCGCGTGAGCGTCCCCCCCGCCTCCACCGCCGCCAGCTCGGCCTCGCGCAGCACGCCGGTGGCGCGGTCGAAGCGAAGCTTCGCCGCGCGGAACTTCTCCTCCGAGAACCCTTCGGCCCGGATCGCCTCGGCGAGCTGCTTCGCGTGCTGCTCGCGTCGCGACAGGCTCTGCTCGGCCCGTTCGGCTTCCTTGACCAGCGCCTCGGCCAGCCTCGCCCTCGCTTCGAGCACCGCCGCCTCGCGCGCCTGCGGCTCGAGCGCGGTCAGCTCCGCGCGCACCGTGTCATGCCGCGCCTGGTCGTAGCCGGTGGGCCGCGTCGAGAGCCGCGCTTCGAGCTCGGCCACCCGGCGCGCGTCGGCGTCACGCCGCGCGATCGCCCGCACCCGTTCCTCGGCTTGGGCGCGGAGCTCCCCTGCGCGTGCACTCGCCCGGAGGCCCTCGTCCCGCACCGCATCACGCGCCGTTTCGGCCTCGACGACGGGCTCGGGCGGCTCGGCCAGCTGCTCCACCCGCTGCTTGAAGAAGTTGCCGTTGATCGTGATGTCCTCGAGCTGACGGTCGAGCACGCCGAGCACGGCCGCGTATTCGGCGCCGAGGGGGCGCTGGCACGTGGGGCACACCCCTTCGGGCCCCCGCTCGGCGATCCTGTCTCGCTGCTCTTTGACGTCCCGCCACTGCTCGCGTAGCTGCTGCCGTTTGGTCTCGGCATCCTGCCGGTCGCGCGCCCACGCCGCACGCTGTTCCTCCACTTCCCGTTCGGCGGCCAGCAGCCGTTCTGCCAGCGCCCGCGCCTCCCCCTCGGCCCACTCGTGCGCCGCCGTCGTCACCTCGAGCTCGGCGATGCGCCGGTCGCGTTGCTCGCGCGAACGCGCCAACTCGGTGAGCTGCGCCTCGTCGGCCCGCCGCGCCGCCTCCTCACGCTGCAGCCGCTCGAGCCGCCCGAGCTCCGCTTTCAGCTCGGCGTGCGGCCGCAATTCAATGGACAGCCGTTCCAGCTCCGCGCGCGCGGCTAGCGCCTCCGCCAGCTCTCGGTCCAGTCTCTGGAACTCCTGCCGCGCTCCCTCCGCCGCGTGCTCGGCCATTGCCCGTTCGCTGTCGAGCGAGCGGATCCGGTCGCGGCGCTCCTCCCATTCCTTCCAGCGCGGCTCCTCCTTGGCGAGGGCCTCCCCGGCGGCCCGTTGCGCCGCACGCGCCTGCTCGGCGGCCAGGCGCGCCCGCTCCAGTCGTCCTCGCACCTGCGCCCGCTCGATCTCGAGCTGCCCTTTGTCCGGCAGCCCCGCTTCGAGTCCCTTCAGGACGTTGGCGATGTCGTTGCGCCGCTCGCGGACCCGTTCCTGCGCCAGCTCGAGCCGCTCGTAGCCCAGCACCCGCGCGAGAAACGCCGCGCGCTCCGTCTTGCCCTTCAGCCCGGCCATCACCGCGAGCTCTTTCTGCCCCGTGAAGTACGTGTTGAAGAACTCCTCGTGGGACATCCCGAGTACGCGCTCGAGCTTCTCCGATACCGCCTTGAGCGAGTTGGCGACGACCTGCCCGTCCTGGCGCAATTCGGCCCCATAGAGCGTGCGGGTGACCGCGTACGCGTGCGCGCCGAGCTGGAACTCGAGCGCGACCTCGACGCGCGACCGCCCCGGCGCGCCGAAGCGCCGGATCGATTCCTTGTCGCCGCGCACCGCCTGCACGCCGTAGATCGCCCAGGCCATCGCCTCGAGCAGCGTCGTCTTGCCCGATCCGTTCGGACCCACGATCCCCGTGATCCCCGGGCCGAATTCGATCTCGGTGTCGGCGAATTGCCGGAAGTTCTCGAGCCGCAGCCGCTTCAGCTCCATCAGGCCGGCTCTCCGCTGCCCGCCTGTTCCACGTACGCCACGCCGGACTGCACGAATTCTTCGCGCGGCACGTCGGCGTCGAGCAGCCGGCGAGAGAGAAAATCGCGCACCGTCTCGGGGAGCGTCTGGCGGCGCGCCGGGGCCCCCACGCCGATGTGGTAGCGCGCTTCGGGCCGGCGCAGGTCGAGCTGGAAGTGCAGCGCCCGCGCCTTGTAGGCGCGGACCGCCTGATGGTCGAGATCGTGCGCCGTGGCGCGCGCCACGTCCCACACCAGCAGGCGCACCACGTTTCCGTCGATCGCCGGCTTCGCCGCGCGCACGGCCTCAGCGATCTTTTCGTCCAGCTGCTTCGCGGTGAGCCCGGCGCCATGGATCGGCTCGAGCTCGATGTGTCGCCGCGCCGGCGCCACGGCGCGGAAATGCACCCGCGCCCCCGGAAGGTCCACGAGCAGATAGCCTTTCCCCACCCGGCCGCGCTCCAATTCATCCTGGAGCTGCCCCCACGGATTCGGCGGCAGGTACTCGAGCGCGCCGGCGTACCAGGCGTTCGGAAACACCTCGTGGGCGACGTGGAAATGGCCCAGCGCGACGTAGTCCCACTGCGCCGCGGCGAGATCGTCCGGACCCAGCAGCGCGCCACCGTACTCCATCGTGCCGCGTGCCTCGCCGAGCGCCTGGAACTGGAAGTGCGTGAGCAGCACGTTGAGCGTCGGGCCGCCGCGCTCCGGTCGCAGCGCGGGACGCTCGGCGCCCATGAGCGCCTGATGCGGAACCGCGAGCACCGCGCAGTCGAGCCTCGGAAACACCAGCCGACGCGGGGAATCGATCACCACCTCGGCGCCGACCGCCTCGTACAACCTGAGGATGCTGCCGGTCTCCACAGTCCGGGGCGTGTCGTGGGTACCGGCCAGCAGAATGACCGGAGCCTCGGGGAGCCCGACCCGGATGCGTTGCAGTTGTTGGAAGAGGAACAGAATCGCGGGGTTGGTGGGGCGGACCGAATGGAAGATGTCGCCCGCAAACACCACGAGGTCGGGACGCTGCTCCAACAGGTCGTCCACCGCGCGTGAGAATGCCAGGGCGACGTCGGCTTCGCGCTGGTTCCCGCCTTTCGGGGTCTGGCGGTCGAACTGGCGGAAACCCAGATGCAAGTCAGCGAGGTGGGCGAGTTTCATCTGATCAGGGCCCGGCCTCCCGCAGCCCGATCGTGCCCTGCTGCTCCACCCGCAGCGCCATTCCCTGCGGTCCGAAGAGATCCCCCGTCACATTCACCCGGATCGTCCCGCTGAGCGACGCGGTGACGGCCGCGCCGCGGGTCAGGGAAAACAGCTGCTCACCGGTGATGGCCCCCCGCAGCGCAATGGTGATCGGTTGTCCCCCCATGGTGAACCGCAGCGGACGCTCGGGAAGGCCCGTCTCCACCGAGAAGCGAACGGTCGTGTCCGAGCCGGTCACGAGGATCTCCCGCACGGTGAGCGTGGTGGTGGCGGTGATCGGTGCGCCGCCCGGAATCTGGCCGAACGGCAGCTCCACCTGGTTCGTCCACTGGTCCCCCGGGCCGACCGGCTGCTCGGGGAACGGCGCAGCCGCGGCTCGAAACCCGAGCAGCACCTGGTCTCCCACAATCGAGGGCAACCGGTTCAGCGCCGAGAAATCGTTCCGCACGAGGCGCAGCCGGTCGTCGAACACGCTCGTCAGGCGCACGCCGCGCAGCCGCCGGGCCGCGTCGTCCGCCGCCTCCGGGCTGAGCATCGGGCTCGCGACCCGCGCGGAATCGAGCGTCGTCGTCACCGGCACGCCGCCGGCCGCGGCGGCCTCGATCGTCTGGGTGAACGCGAGCGTCATGGTGTTCGCCGCGCCCGAGTCGGCGGTCGCCAACTCGGGCGCGAACCGGGACGACTGGTCGAGCACGTAGCGGTAGGCCGCGCCCGCCGGCGGATGATAGCGCAGCAAGACCTTGGTGGTGATGGGCGTCGGCGCCGGCCTGTCCGCGCCTTTGCAGGCGGGCAGCACGGCGACCACGGCGACGAGCGATCGGCGACTCCAGCGCATGCGAGGCATCCGTTGGGTGGTCAGTAGGGCTCTTCGGCGATCGGGTTGAGCGGCGGCACGGCCGTCCGCTCGCGGGCAGCCTCGGGAGCCACGCGCCCACCCAGCCGCTTTCTGAACAGCGCCAAGATGTCTCCCGGCCGTTCGCGCCGCACCGCGCCCACCGCGCGCCGCACGTCCTGCTCCTCCCGCCCCGCGATCAGGTCCTTGATCTGGTTAGGCCGGATGGCCGGGGCGACGCGCAGCAGCTGGCGCACCACCGCCTCCTCGAACGGCAGGTCCGGGGCCGGCGGGAACCGCTCCACTCCGTCCCGCCCCCGCAGCACCGGCGGGCGCGGGAAGCGCACGAAAATCGGCTGAGTAAAGTGCGGGTGGCGCACCATCAGCTCGCCGATCGGCAAGGTGGCGAGCTTGATCTTGGTCGCGGGCGACAACACCTGGTAGCCGGGCGTCGCCAACTCGTCTGCGTCCATGCGTCCGAACACCTGGGTGCCGGCGTTCCCCACGACGCGGCGATGCACCTGAGAGCGGAACTGCTCGGCCCCGAACAAGACCAGTCCCAGGTAGCGGCCACGCTCCGAAATGTCGAGCAGCATCTTCTTGACGTACGTCTCGGGGCCGTCCGCCGGCGCGTACTTGTTGAGCTCGTCCACGAACACCACCACGGCATCCACCCCGAGGTCGCGCCGCTCGAGGTGCTCGCGCAGCTTCGAGACCACGCGGGCGAAGACCAGATCCTGCCCCAGCGGATCGACGTTGGCGACGTCGATCACGTGCACGGTGCGGTCGGCGAATTGCCCCCACGGCAGATCGCTCGCGGGGCCGTCGTCGGTGACGAGCCCCTTGCAGCGGGTCGAGACGTTGCCGAGGCGGTTGCGCACCTTACGGATCGTGGCGATGTGGTGCGTGCGCCAGATGTCGCCGCGGCTCGCCAGCTCGAGCCCGTCGAAGATGCCGCGGAACAGGCGCTCGAGATCGGCGAATGTCTCGACCCGGTGCTGCCCGCCGAACCCGTCGTCGAAGTCGCGCCGCACCACCCGGTCCGACAGGAAGTCGATGAACGCATCGGCCTTGGCGTCGATGTCGTCGCGGTTGAGCAGCACTTCGGCGAAATCGAGCACTTCGGTGAGCCCCCACACCAGCGGCTCCACCGCGTCGGCCAGGTCGGGGTGGGTCCGCAGCGTATTGAGGTTCACCCCATCGGCCTTGAACGGCGCGTAGAAGTGCACCTGCGCGAACGGCACGGGCTCGACGCCCAGCCGCGCGTAGCGGCGCCGATCCTCGTCCTGGAGCTGGCCCGGCTGGTCGAGAAACAGCAAGTCGGGACCTTTCACGTTGAAGCAGACGGCGGCGACCTTGCCCCGGTGCGCCGGAAAGTGCTGGAAAATCGAGCCGAGCAGGAATTCGACCGCGCTCGTCTTGGTGGCGAGCCCGGAGACGCCGGAGATGTTCAAGTGCGCGGCCTCAGGGCCGACGAGAAAATCGGCGTCGAGGTAGACCGGCGACTCGAGGCCGCCCGACGTGTAGAGTCCGACGGGGATGGCCGTCGGCTTCGCGCCATGGACGTACGTGTCCATGCGCAGCGCCTGTGCCACGTCGGCATCGCTCGCCATATGCACGCCCCCGAGCGGCACCGGCTGCAGCGGCTCCTCGGGGATCTGCCGCAGCACCGCCGCCGTCCAGAGGCGGATCTCCTGACGCACCGTGGGCGCCGCGGCGGCGCGCGCCGGGTCGCCTTCGGCGCCGATCACGTCGTGCAGCGGCGTGGCCAGGTCGGAGTAGGCAAACCCATCCGTGACGACCCCGTATACAACCCTTTCCCCTTCCCCCTTCCCGCCTCCTCCCTCCTCTACGCGAACGATCGCGCCGATCCCGATGCTCGTCTCCGTCGCCGTCCAGAAATGGAACTGGTGCGGTGTGGCGGGTTTGAGCTCTGTGGCGACGACGCGGCCGATCGGGGCCGCTCGCATCGGTTCGGGCTGCTGGATCACGTTCCGGTTCGCGGGAGACGGGAAGCGGGCGACGCCAACAGGTCCCGCGGGGCGCGGCTCCGCAAGTAGTTCTCCACGTCATGTATAGGATACAGCAACCGGTCGAAGCGCGCGTCCGGAGCGGCGAGCGGCGTGCGCTCGCCCGCGAGCCAGCCGCTCACCGCCGCCGCGTCCACGGACGGGCGCGCCTCGATCCGCAACAGCCCATAGTGCAAGTCGTTCCCTTCCCACGGCCACAGCCGCAGGTACCAGGAGTCCACTGCGGTGCGCCCGTGCCCGCCGCGCACGCGAAACACGCTGGTGCGATGCGACGCGGGGATGGTGAGCGCTCGTTCCAGGTGCCGGCCCTCGAGGAACTGCGCCCCGTGACTCTTGATCACGCCGAGCGCCCTGGGGTGGCGCGCGAGCAACGCCGACACCGAGAGCTGCCCGTCCACGACGAGCCATTCTCCGCCCCCGAGCCGGTCGAGCGCCCGCTCGCCCAGCGCCTTTTCGAGCGATAGTCGGGCGCGGTGGACTTCGCGGCGCAGCGCTTCGAGCAGCTGCCCGGGTTGGGCCGCAGTCCCCTCCGCCGGTGGCACGACCTCCAGACCGAGCGCCTCGATCGCCGCACGACGGTCGGGCCGCAGTGCGGCGGGCGGGGCGATGACGAGCTCGCGTTCCTCCCAGTCGACCGTGTGCGGCCGCCGGTCGGGTCCCCGGCGGCGCACCGCCGCGGCCACGTAGGCGACGGCGATGGGAAGCACGCCGTCGTAGCCGATGACTTTCCACTGTTGGATGCCGTCGAGGAAGGCGACGCCGGCCGGCGGCGGGCCGGGCGCGACCGGGTGCACGGCAAGCTCCGCGTCCTCCACCAGCTCGATCTCCGCGCCCGGCGCCTCGTCGCGTTCACTCGCGCGGCCGACGCTCGCGTCCGGCACGAAGGAGGCCGGGGTGACGCCCGCGGCGTACAGGCCGGCGAGCCAATCTCGGCGGCCGCTCATGCGGCGACTTTCACGCCGACGACCACCCCATCGCGGATCGGGATCACCGCCGAGACCACCCGCGCATCGGTCGCCGCCAGACGATTGAACGCGCGTACCCCATCGGCCTGGGCCGAGCGGTCGCTCGGGTCCACGACCGCCCCGTGGAAGAACGCGTTGTCGCTCAGGAGCAACCCGCCGACCCGCAACAACCGCACGCTCTCCCGGAAGTACTCCGCCATCGGCTCCTTGTCGGCGTCAACGAACACGGCGTCGAATCCCGGCTCGAGCGTCCGCAGCACCCGACGCGCGTCCCCCTCGAGCAGCCGGACCTGCCCCGCCACGCCGGCTTCGGCGTACGCCTGGCGGGCGAGCGCCGCGTGCCGCGAGTCCTTCTCGATCGTGGTCAGCCGGCCCTCCGGCGGCAGCGCCCGGGCGAGCCAGATGCCGCTGTAGCCCGCGAGCGAGCCGATCTCCAGCACGGTGCGCGCGCCGGCGGCCCGCAGCAGCACGTGCAACAGCTTGCCTTCGTCGGGGGAGATGTGAATCGGGGGAAGATCGGCTTCGGCGTGTCGGGCGCGCACACGCGTGAGGACGGAATCTTCGACCGCGAACAGCTCCTCGACGTAGCGCTGGAGCCGCTCGTCCACCACTACGCGGTGGCCTCGACGTTCGGGAACGGTGGAACCTCGAGCAGCCACAGGCCGGCGAGGCGCGACTGTTTGTCCACTTCCACCAGCAGGTGATCCGCGATGCGCAGTACAGTTACCGGACGCGCCCGTCCGACGCGGATATGCAACAATGACTCGTCGGCGTTCTTCTCCACCGTCAAGGCGGTGTCCACCTCGACCGCCGCCACCGCGGGCTGGGAGCGACGGCTGGGAAACAGCACCCGGGCCTGCTTCGCCGCCGCCGGAGCCGCCAGCGCGTCGATCGTGCGGATGTCATCCGGCCACGTGACGACGTCGAGTCCGCGCAGCAGTCCCCCCGCGACGTCGAGCAGCACGAACGACCCGTCGTTCCCCTCGAGGTCGACCGTGCCGTCCATCCCCGTCCCTTTGGGGACCCCCTTGCAGGTCGCCGAGAGAATGTCGGTCTCGGGGTCCCAGCGGTAGCTCACTTTCGGGAGCTTGCCGTCGAGGGGCTCGATCTTGGCTTCGTAGTGCATGGGCGGTCGCGCCTTCCAGCATTCACCGGGGGCGGGTAATATAGCCCGGTCCCGACGAGGAGCCAGCGGATGGAGCGGCGTGAGTTTGTTTCGGTGCTCGGGGGCGCAGCGGTGGCCGGGCGGATAGTCGGATGGCCACTAAAGGACTCCCTGTCGGTCGCGGATGGCCGGATTGTCCATCCAACCATCCGTCAATCCGCCATTCCGCCTCAGGAGCCCTCCCTCGGCCCCGAGGTTTTCGCCCGCCGCCTCGACCGACTGCGCGCCGAGCTCACCACCCGTAAACTCGATCTGCTGGTCGCGCCGCCGAGCACCAATTTCGAGTACTTCACGGGCACCAACCCGGGGCGGAGCGAGCGGTTGATCCTGCTCCTCGTGCCGACCAAGGGCGATCCCGCGATTGTGTGCCCGGCGTTCGAGGTAGACCGAATCAAGGGCCATAGCGCCGTGCCGGACGTGCGCGGCTGGGAGGAGCAGGACGACCCCTGGAAGCTCGTCCGGACGGCTTTGCGCGCCGTGAAGCCCCCGAACCGTGGCGGTCAGGCGGCGATCGAGGCGAGTCTCGACTACGGCTCGTGGCTGCGGCTCGCCGACATGGGCGGCGGCGATTGGAAATGGCAGACCGGAGCCCCCGTCACCGAACGGCTACGGATCATCAAGTATCCCGAGGAAGTCGCGCTGATCCGGCGGGCCATCGAGATCACCGAGGCGTCTATCGCCGCGACGTTCGCGGCGCTCACACCCGGCGCCAGCGAGCGCGAGGTGGCGCGCAGGCTCTCCGATGAGATGCGCAATCGCGGAGCCGCGGGCGGAGGCCTGGTGCAATTCGGGCCGTCGAGCGCACTGCCCCACGGCGGTCCCGCAGGCGCCCGACTGGAACGGGAGATGGTGGTGCTGATCGACGCGGGGTGCAGGGTGAGCGGCTACACCTCGGACGTCACCCGCACCATCTGGTACGGGGACGCGCCGTCGGACGAATTCAAGAAGGTGTTCAACCTGGTCCACGACGCGCAGACCGCCGCCATGCAGCTCGGCAAACCGTTCACCGTGCGCTGTCAGGAGATGGACCGCGCGGCCCGGGCGGTAATCGCCACCGGCGGCTACGCGGAGTACTTCACCCACCGGGTGGGCCACGGCATGGGAATGGACGGCCACGAGCCCCCGTACATGGTCGAGGGCAACGACGCGCCCCTCGAGCCCGGGATGGTGTTCACCATCGAGCCCGGGATCTACCAGGCGGGCAAGTTCGGCGTCCGAATCGAGGACGACAGCCTCGTGACGGAGAGCGGGATCGAGGTGTTGAGCCAGCGACCGGCGAAACTCTAGGCGCCGAGCTTCCGGGCGAACCCGACGATCCGCTCCAGCGCCTGCGCGATGTCGGGCGTCGCCGTCGCGTAGGACAACCGTACCCAGCGGTCGTCGCCGAACGCCGCCCCGGGCACCAGCGCCACGCCGGTCTCCGTGATGAGCCGCGTGCAGAACTGCGTGCCCGAGATCCCGCCGAACGAGTCGACGCGGAAGAAGAAGTAGAACGCGCCGTGCGGCTCCACGAATTCCACGCCCAACAGCTCGCGGCGAAACGCGCTCACCAGCAGATCCCGGCGCTTGCGGAATTCGGTCACCATCCGCTGCACGTCCTGCTCAACGCGCTCCTCTGCGAACGCCGCGGCGGCGGCGTATTGCGCCATGTGGTTGGCCCCCGAAGTGGTGTGCGATTGCAACGCCGCCATCGCCTTCGCGACGGGGGCCGGCGCGAGCGCGATCCCGATACGCCAGCCGGTCATCGCATACGCCTTGCTGACGCCCGTCACCACCACCACCCGATCCAGCAGATCGTCCGACAGGTCGAGGAACGACGGGGCCGGACCGCCGCCGTAGTGGATACGCCGATAGATCTCGTCCGTGATGATCCAGACGTTTCGGTTGGCGGCCCACTGCGCGATCGAGCGCAGCTCGGCGATGGTGTACACCGAGCCCGTCGGGTTGCAGGGAGAACAGATGATCAACCCCTTCGGCGCGGGGAGAATGCGCTCCAGCTCCCGCACGCTCACCTTCAGCCCCCACTCCGGGTGTCCGGTGACGAGCACCGGCCGGGCGCGCGTCAGGTGCACGATCTGCGGATACGACACCCACGCCGGCGCGGGGATCGCCACCACGTCACCCGGGCCGAACAGGGTGAAACAGGCGTTGAACAACGACTGCTTGGAGCCGTTGGACACGACGATGTGGTCGGCGTTGATCGGCCGGCCGCCGGAGAGCAGCGCGAGATGTTTCGCCGCCGCCGCTCGCAGCTCGAGAATCCCCTCGTTCGCCGCATAGTGCGTCTTCCCCTCCTTGATCGCCCGAATGCCCGCCTCGGCGGGGATCACCGGCGTGGGGAAGTCGGGCTCGCCGGCCCCGAGGTCGATCACGTCCTCGCCCGCCGACTTGCGGCGCTTGGCCTCCTGCGAGATGGCGATCGTCGCGGAGGTCTCGAGGTGCTGGAGATTGGGCGACAGGCCGTCGCTCATGGGCGGATGGCTCCGTACCGCTTGAGGATGGTGACCGTGGAGTCGAGCGGCAGCGCGCTCACGGTGCCACGATATCCTCGCACCGTCTCCGCGCGCAATAACGAATTGTAGATCGCCTCCTCCGTCGCTTCGATCACCGCCTCGAACAGCGGCGACATCGCATCGTTGGTGACTACTTCTCCTGTGTCGGATAGACGGATGGCCGGATGGGCGGATGGGGCAATCCGGCTATCCGCCGATCCGACCATCCGCCGCCTGGTCGAGAACGCGATCACGTAGTCGCCGCTGCCGTTCGTCATGCTGCTGCCGGTGCGGGCGAGCCCCGCGAGCGCCCGGCGCCCGAGCCGCGTGAGCTGCCGGTGGTCGAGCGGGGCGTCCGTCGCCACCACGACGATCACGCTGCCGTCGCCCAGGTCACCCTTGAGGTAGTACCGGCCGAGATCGCGGCCGACCGGGGCGCCGTTGATCGACAACACGCCGCCGAAATTCGTCTGAACGAGGACGCCGACGGTCCACGAGCCCAGTCGCGTCGGGAGGCGGCGACTCGCGGTGCCGATCCCGCCCTTCCACCCGAACGCCACCGTGCCCCGCCCGGCACCCACCGACCCTTCGGCGACCGGACCGGGGGCGGCCAAGCGAATCGCCGTAAGGACGTCCGTTGCGGTGACGGGGCGGGCTCGGATGTCGTTCAAGAAGCCGTCGTTCGTTTCGGCCACGACGGCGTTCGCCGAGCGCACGTCTGTGTTCCCCGGAAGGTCCAACAGATACGTGAGCACGGCATCGGCGGCTCGGGGCACGCACAATGTGCACGTCAGCACGATTGGGGACTCGAGCTCACCCAACTCGTTCACTTGCGTCGAGCCGGTGAGCTTCCCGAAGCCGTTGCCGACGACGATCGCCGCCGGGACCTTTTCGCGAAACACGTTCCCGTCGTGCGGCAGCACCGCCGTGACGCCGGTGTTCACGGAGTCGCCACGAGCGAGCGTCACCTGGCCGACGCGCACCCCTGCGACGTCGGTGATGGCATTGAGTGGGCCGGGCGAGAGGACACCGACGACGAGCCCGAGGTCCCGAGCGCGGGGACGCTGGGCGCTGACCGGTGAGCACAGACCGACCAGGAGCGCGAGAATGCGGATTGCGGATTGCGGATTGCGGAATGGAAAGGCGGCCTTTGTGCTGGACACTCGCCAACCCAATCCGCAATCCGGAATCCGCAATCCGCACTTATGGCGCGCCATCGGCCGCCCCCCCACCGTTGCACTTTGGATGTCCCGAAGCTAGCATGGCACCGGGATTAGCGCCCTTTGACAACCGAGGTTCGCGTGACTGGTGTGAGCGAAGCGCAGGCCGCGCTGGAGCGCGGCCGGGCGGTGCTGGTGGTGACGCCGCCGGCGGTGGAGCAGGCGAAAGTGGTTTGGGATCTCGTCGCCCCGTTGACCCCGGAGCATGGCCCCGAG
>Ga0326597_10006808_pt1 | contig 15596 bp, 8 predicted proteins | sample RVTome_12_FD_203789 | JGI IMG/M metagenome (GOLD analysis project Ga0326597, IMG submission 203789) | Soil microbial communities from uranium-contaminated site in the Upper Colorado River Basin, Wyoming, United States - RVT100D185 | ecosystem: Environmental > Terrestrial > Soil > Contaminated >...
GGCTTCGAGATCACGGAGCTGTTCCCCAAGCAAGCCAAGGTGGCTGACAAATTCTCGATCGTGCGATCGCTGCACCACGACACAGGCGATCACTTTGCCGGCGGCCATCGCATGCTGACGACAAAGAATATGGGAGTCAGTGGAGCGAACAACTCGGGCCGCTTCCCATCGATCGGAGCCATCGTCGCACATCAACGACAACACATGCCGTCGACCGTACCGCCTTACGTTGCCGTTCCTGTTGCGTCGAGCATCGGGCTGCGTCCCGGTTACTTCGGCGGCGACTTGCTGGGTGTCCAGTTCAACCCGTTCGAGACGGGAGGCGACCCCAACAACGCCAACTTCAAAGTTCAAAACTTGCATCTAACAACCGGACTGTCGGTGGATCGGCTTGACGATCGACAAGGTCTGCTGTCGCGGCTGGATCAGATTCCACGTGTCGTCGAAGGACGCGGCGAGTTCGATGCGATCGATCGCTTCGATCAACAAGCGTTGTCGTTCGTGTCCGGCGAGCAAGCACGCACGGCTTTCGACATTGCCAGCGAAGACGATGCGGCGCGTGACATGTACGGACGGGACAACTGGGGACAAAGCACGCTGCTCGCACGGCGCTTGGTCGAGTCGGGAGCTTCGTTCGTGACGGTTCACTTTGGCGGTTGGGATCATCACTGGAACCTGCAATCGGGAATGGAGAACTACCTGCCGAAGGTCGATTCGGCCGTCTCGGCTCTGTTCACGGATCTCGATCGACGCGGACTGCTCGACACAACGCTGGTGATTTTGTGTGGCGAGTTCAGTCGCACGCCGCGGATGAACGACGGCGGCAACGGCGGCCCGCCAATGAGTCAAGGAACGCCCGGTCGTGACCATTGGGGCAACTCGATGTTCTGCCTGCTCGGCGGCGGCGGTGTGAAGGGCGGGCAGATCGTTGGTTCCACGGACAGTCGCGGCGAACGGCCGGCTTCGCGTCCCGTACGCCCGGAGAATATCCACGCCACGATTTACAATTGTCTTGGTATCGACCCGAAGTTACAGATCCTCGACCATAGCGGTCGGCCAACAAACGTCTTGGATGACCCGACTCCGATCGCGGAACTGCTGTAAAGCGGCTTCACGGAGTGAAATCCGGTATGATGTGTGGCTGGGGTCGAGTCTTCGAGCCCCCAGTTGCATCCGCAAAAGTGTCGAGGAACCACATCGTGCGCCATCTCCCGCTTGCGTCGCTGTTGCTCCTCTTGTCATTTGCCATTTCGGTCAGCGCGGCGGACGTTGATTATCTCCGCGAGGTGAAGCCGATTCTTCACGAGCGCTGTTTCGCGTGCCACGGAGCACTAAAACAGGAAGCCGGCCTACGACTCGATACCGGTACCCTGATTCGGCAAGGCGGCGATAGCGGCGGGGCGATCGAGCCAGGCAAATCTTCTGAAAGTTTGCTCGTCGAGCGAGTTGCCGCCGAATCGGAAGACGAGCGGATGCCGCCGGAAGGGAAACCGTTAACGCCGGACGAGATCGAGCTGCTGAAGCGTTGGATCGACGGCGGCGCGATCTCGCCAACCGACGAGCGACCCGACGAAGATCCTCGGCAACACTGGGCCTTTCAGCTGCCGACCCAAGGTGATGTGCCCCAGCCGAGAGATCCGCCGTGGAGTCATAACTCGGTCGACGCGTTCATCGCGGCACAACGGAAAGCCCGCAACCTCAAGCCCGTCCCGTCTGTCGATCGGCAACTGTTATTGCGGCGCGTCTATCTCGATTTGGTCGGGCTTCCGCCAACTCGTTCGCAGGTGCAGGCGTTTCTTGACGACACGCATGATGATGCGTACGAGCGTGTGGTCGACGAGTTATTGGAGAGCCCTCACTACGGCGAGCGTTGGGGACGCCATTGGATGGACGTCTGGCGATACTCGGATTGGTTTGGACTCGGCGCGCAGCTTCGCTACAGCCAAAAGCACATCTGGCATTGGCGTGACTGGATCGTCGAATCGTTGAACGAAGACAAAGGCTATGACCGCATGATCGTCGAGATGTTGGCTGCCGATGAAGTCGCGCCGACCGATCGAGATGCGCTCCGCGCGACAGGTTTCTTGGCTCGCAACTACTTCCTCTTCAACCGCACCACCTGGCTCGACGAGACGATCGAACATACGTCGCAGGCTTTCCTGGGCCTGACGATCAACTGTGCGAAGTGCCATGACCATAAGTACGATCCGATCTCGCAAGTCGATTACTACCGGATGCGAGCCGTCTTCGAACCGCATCAAGTGCGGTTGGACGCGGTGCCGGGGCAAACGGATTTCGAGAAGGACGGATTGCCGCGAGTCTTCGATGCTCATCCGGAGGAGCCGACGTACTTGCACATCCGCGGCGACGCCGCGAATCCCGACAAGGATCGCGTCATCACTCCCGGCGTCCCCGCGATATTGGCTGCTGAGGAACGAAACATCAAGCCCGTCGCACTGCCGCCCGAGTCGCACAATCCGGCCCTGCAGTCCTTCGTGCTGGAAGATCATTTGAATATAGCCAAACGAGCGATCGCGGTCGCCAAGCAGTCACTTGTCCAGTCGCGGGAAGTGTTGGCCTCGCTGGAACCAGCTTCCGCTGCGGCCGCCGCCTCCGCGGAAGTTGGCAAGCCAGCAAAGCCGAATCTGTTCTTGAGGGATGACTTCAAGCAGTTGGCCGCCGAGCAATGGGAAATCGGAGCGGGAGAGTGGAAAGTCGAAGGCGATATTCTGATTCAAACACAGATCGGAGCCAGCCGCGCCTATCTTCGCACGCGCCGCGACCATCCCGGCGACTTTCAAGCGACGTTGAAGTTCACAACAACCGGCGGCCAACAGTGGCGATCCGTGGGACTGGCCTTTGACGTGGCTGGCGATCACGAAAAGCTTGTCTATCTTAGTGCAGTCTCGCCGGGCTCCAAGTTGCAGGTCTCGTACAAGACGGGAGCCAACCAGAACTATCCGCCCAACGGGAAGCTTGACTTGCCGGTGTCACTGGATACGCCCTACGAGATGTCGATTCGCGTTCGCGACCGGCTGGTCAATGTTTCGCTCAACGGACGGCATCTCCTGGCGTACGAACTGCCGGTTGAACGTAGCGTCGGGCGAATCGATCTTGTCGCCTTCGACGCGGCGGCCAAGTTCCATTCGATCGAGATCATCGAACTTTCGCCGAGCGTCAAACTGATCCAACCTGCGCCAGATGGTTCCGCGCCCAACAAGCCGATGACCATCGATCAAGCGAAACTCGCGATCGCGGTTACTGAGCGAGCGTTGGCAGCCGCGGAAGCTCGGCCCGCGGCGTTGCGAACGGCTCACGCGGCCGACGTTGCCAAGCATCAACTCACTCCGCCGGAAAACTTGCCGCAGTTGATTCACGAAGCCGCTGTGGCAGCGCGATCGCTCGAGTTAGCGCAAGCCGAACAGGCGGTCGCCTCCGCGCAGCAGCTGCTAGCCGAGGCGGCCGAGCAAACAAAGGCGAAGGCCGAACAAGATCTCAAGACCGCGCAGGCAAACGTCGAGAAGGCGCGAGCGGCTCGGCGGCAGCCGGGCGAAAGCTACACTTCCCTCCGCGCTTCGCTCAAGGCACTCGAAGGCCCTGCGGAAAAAGACGATTCGCGTTTCGCTCCGTATCCAACGACCAGCACTGGACGAAGAACGGCGTTTGCCCGCTGGATCGCCGACGCGAAGAATCCTTTGACCGCGCGTGTCGCCGTCAATCACATTTGGACGCGGCATTTTGGGCAGCCGCTGGTCGAATCGGTGACCGACTTCGGGCGTCGTGCGCCAAAGCCGTCGCAACACGCTCTGCTCGATTGGCTGGCGGTTGATTTCATGGCGCACGATTGGAGCATGAAGCGTCTGCACCGGATGATGGTCACCTCGCAGACGTACCGGCTGAGTACGTCCGTTGCGGAGGCAGATGCATCGACGCGCGACAGCGACCCAAAGAACGAATACTACTGGCGGCGCCAGCCGATCCGGATGGAATCGCAAGTTGTGCGCGACAGCTTGTTGCAACTGGCAGGCGTATTGGACCCAACGCTCGGTGGCCCGACGATCGACCCGAACAAGGAAGACAACACGTATCGTCGCAGCCTCTACTTCACGCACTCGCGCGACGACCAGAACAAGTTTCTGACGATGTTCGACGACGCCGACATCGGCCGCTGCTATCGGCGCGACGAAAGTATCGTCCCGCAGCAAGCGTTAACGCTGGCCAACAGCAAACTGTCGTTGACGCTGGCACGCAAGATGGCCGAGAAGTTGGAAAACGAATTGGGTCAGGCCAGCGACGAACAGTTTGTTGCAGAGGCATTTAGGATGATTCTCGCCACCGCGCCCACGACGGATGAAAGTTCCGCATGTGTCGACGCGATGCAACAAACGCGAGACATCCTGACGAAAGCCAGGCACGCGCAGCCTGAGACGCGGTCTCGTGCTGATCTCGTGCATGCCTTACTGAATCACAACGATTTCGTGACGATACGATGAAGGCGACGACGAGTTGATTGCGATGTTGGTTCACATGATCAATCACGCTTCAGACGGGACGACAATATGAGCAAGCTATCACCCTCCTCCCCCTCTCCTTCCCGCCGCTGCTTCTTGTCCGGCGCAGGACTCGGCTTTGCCGGACTCGCAATGTCAGCGATGCTGCAAGGCGACGGCTTCGGGGCCAGCGTCGCGCAGCAACTGCCCGACGGTGAGCCGCACTTTACGCCGAAAGCAAGGAGTGTCATTTGGCTGTTCATGCGCGGCGGTGTCAGTCACATGGAAAGCTTTGACCACAAACCGATGCTGACCAACTATGCCGGCAAGACGATCAACGAGACGCCGTGGAGCGACGTGCAAGATCCGGAGCGATTGAAGAAGGTCCGCGTCGTCGTGGTCAACGATGCCAATGGCCAGCAACGCAACGAACTCTATCCATTGCAGATCGGCTTTCAGAAGCACGGCCAAAGCGGCATCGAGGTGAGTGACTGGTTTCCACACATTGGATCGTGCGCCGACGACATCGCCTTCGTTCGGTCTATGTGGACCACCGATGATAATCATGGTGCTCAAGTTCAGTTTCATTCCGGCCGTCACATGCTCGATGGGCGTTTTCCGACGATTGGCGCGTGGGTCAAGTACGGGCTCGGAACGCTGAACGACAATCTGCCTCAATTCATCACGATGGGACCTCGCTTCTTCGACACGCGCGACGGCCATTACCTCGGTCCGGCCAACGACGCCGTTCCGTTGAAAGTCGATCCGAACGACCCGTTGCCCTACGCCAAGCCCGAGCTGGATCTTTCGCACGACGAGCAGAAGATCGAGTTCGATCTGATCAATCGGCTGAATCGATTGAACGAAGCGAAGTACCCGGACGATGAAGCGATGCGGGCTCGCATCAAGTCGTATGAACTCGCCTTTCGCATGCAAGCCGCCGTGCCCAACGTCATTAGCTTCGATGACGAGACTCAAGGCACGCAAGACTTATATGGCTTCGACGATGCCAAGACGAAGCCATTTGGAATGCAGTTGTTGGCCGCTCGCCGCTTCGTCGAAAAGGGGGTGCGATTCATTCAGATCATGCACGGAGATGGAGCGGCAGGGGCCTGGGACGCGCATTCCAATCTGAAGACGAACCACACGGGTCTCGCCGCCCAGGTTGACAAACCGATTGCCGGGCTGCTGATAGATTTGAAGCAGCGCGGACTGCTCAACGAAACGATCGTCGTGTTCGCCACCGAATTCGGCCGCACGCCCGGTTCACAAAGCGGCAACGGACGCGATCACCATCCGTACGGCTTCTCGATCTGGATGGCGGGTGGCGGTTTGAAGGGTGGCATTGCCCACGGAGCGACGGACGAGATCGGCTTTCATGCGGACGAGCATCCGCACTACGTCACCGACGTCCATGCCACGATCATGCAGCTTCTCGGACTCGACGCCCGTCGTCTCGAAGTTCCCGGCCACAAACGGCTCGAAATCGATTTCGGTCAGCCGATTGAGCAAATCATCGCTTGACACACGAGCCTGTGGTCAGAGTTTCGTCAGCAGACCGATGATAGTGAGAGTCAGTCAGACCCGCTGTTCCTTGAAGCCGCACTCACCAATACGGCAACTGCCCCGATTAAGGCGGCAATTGCGATCAGTCCACCCGCGACGTATGGCAGGCTCCAATTCAAAAACGCTTCGTGGGCAGTCATGACAATCTCCTGTGGGTAGGGCTTCGATTGTGAGAACCGCCATTCAGCGAGAGCAGGCCATCTCCCAGTTGGGATAGGCCGGAACCGAATGGTATAAGGTGTGTGTGTCTTGTATTGTTGCGGGGAGAACTGTTGAAGTCAAGTTTCGTCATGTCTTGATGAGTATGGCGGCTCGAAGACTCGACCCTGGCCACACAAATCTCTATTGCGGCAGGACCACGGGCACGATGATCCGCGATGCATGCTGCGAGTTGTGGTGAACTGTGTTCTTGGCAACCACGACATCGTCCGGAAACTCAATCGTTAATGGCTCGCCGGTGTTCGGATTCGGCTCGTAGAACGGCGCGCCGGTGCTCGCCACGGTCACTCGAATGCGATGCCCGCGATTAAAGATCTGGCTCAGCCAGCCGATGTGGAACCTGAGCTTGTAGACCTCGCCCGGTTCCATGAACACTTCCTGTTCAAAGCCTGCGCGGTAACGAGCCCGTCGGATATAGTCGGCGATTAGAATCGAGCGGCCATCGGGATAGACATCGCTCACACGCACGATGAAGTCGGTGTCTTTGGCACTGGATGAAACATACAGTTCGGCATGAACTTCGCCGGTCCATTCGACCGGCTCGCTGAGCGGTTCAGTCGTGAAGGTACGAACTTCCTTCTGTTCCTCGAACGCCCGCGCGTCGCGAGCCCCTGGGAAACCAGTGCCTGCAATCTCGGCGGGCTTCAGCGGATCTGCCAGAAACGCCGTGTCGCCAACCTTGGCCGTAGGTTGATTGGTGGTGAGCTTGCCTTCGGATTGCAGGTAGTATCCGGTCGACTTGCCCGCGATTGGCCAGTCGTCTGTCGTACGCCAGACGTTCCCCGGAGCATCTGCCTCGCCGACCGCCCCCATCGTATAATACTTCACGGTCGCATCTCGATCGATTCCGTTGTCAACTCCTTTGAGGTGGTGATCGAACCAGCGGACCATGTGCGTGAGCATGTCGAAGGTGGCGTTCTCGGGATACTCGATGTCGCCAACTTTGTTCAGTTTGTTGAAACGCCCGTGCAGCCAGGGGCCAACCAGCAACTGCTGACTCCCGCGCGAGTTCGCTCCGCCATGATGTTGTCGGCCGATAAAGCTTTCAACGGAACCTTGGCACATGAAGTCGTACCAGCTTCCCACGGTGAAGCACGGAACGTTCATCTTGTCGAAGTGCAACGCACAGTTCTCGTCCGCCCAGTAATCATCGTAGTTCGGATGTTGAAACCACTCCGCGAGCATGCGCTGGTTGTCGACCGGGTCGCGACAAACATCGGCCATTCGCTTGAATCGTTCGGGCCGCGTCGCGCCGCCGATGCGATACCCTTCGTGGAACAGGCTCAAGCCGGTATCGATCATGTACTGGCAAACGAGATGCGGCGGCCCGGTCACGGCGAGAAAGTTTTGAGCATAGCCCGCCTGCGAGCTGCCGAACGTCCCAATCTTCCCATTGCACCACGCCTGAGCTGCTAGCCATTCAACGGTGTCATAGCCATCTTGCTTCTCTCCCCAGCCGAGCGCGCGATAGCCGACATAGCGTCCTTCGGAAAGTTGCGTCCCCCGAAAGTTCTGTAACGCCACGACGTATCCATGCGATGCCAGCTCCGCCAACTCTTGTCGAGTTCTCGCCGCGCGAGCATTCGCATAACGCTGTTCCAGCAACGCTGGCCAAGGCCCTTCGCCTTTAGGGACGTACAGATAGACCGACAGCTTAACGCCGTCTCGCATCGGCACCATCACGTGCTGTTCGGTCACATCTCCCAGATCGATGTCAGGCTCGGCGGCAAGTGAACGCGCACCCAACATCAACAGCCAAATGGCGAGAAACGACTTTGCTGAGGTTTTCATTCGAGACTCCGAGGGTGAGAAATCTTCTGCTCCGCGAGTTAACTTGTTTCATAAAGTGTAACGGGTTTATCGAATGTAGCGATTAGGATGCAACAATAACGGCGGCTTGCCAGGCGGTTTGAGAGCGCCGCCTTGAACATTTGTCTTGACCGGGCGTTATAATCGGAAGAAAGAGAGCGCCTCAAATTCCGGTTACGAAAAGGCAGATGCCATGAACGACGACCCTCAAATGAGTTCCCGTGACTATTCCGAATCGATCCAGGAATTGCGCGACGAGATGCGACGTGATGTCCGCGGGCTCGCCAGTGCGATCGAGCGTCGCCCGGAACAGAAGCCAGGCGTGTCGCCGCTGGCTGTGGTTGCGAGCGTATTCGGATCCTTGTTTGTGGGTGCGGCAGGAATGTCGCTCTACGACGCCAAGACGCAAGCGACCGCGGATGCGGCGGCTTCGCCGGTCGATGTTCGAGCCGATTTACAAGCGGCCATGGCTCCTTACACCCAGCAGTTGGAGAAAGTGGCACAGTCGCTCGTCGCGGCGCAGCAAGCCGAGACGGAAGACTCGAAAGCGCATGGCTTGTTACTGGACGGTCTGGCCGAGACGGTGACGAGTCTTCAGAAATCCGCCGAAGCGCAGAATGCGGCTTTCCATGAACGCGTTGATTTGCTCGCGGACGAACTCGCCGTCAAAATCGCACGCGCGGCGCGGGCCGATGGCGTGCCGACGGTTGCTGCTCGACAGCCAATTCCCAAGAGCGAAGGTTCCGCCGTTCAGCCTGCAACTACCGAGGCCGACGTAACTGACGCGGAAGATGATCTGGTCGCAGTTGACGAGACGCCGACTCCCCCCACGGCTAACGAACCTGAACGTGGCGAGTTAATCATCGATAATCCCAGCGAGTATGACCTGAAGCTGCTGATCAATGGCAAGTCCTTGGATATCAAAGCACGCGGTGTGACAACCATTGATGTCTCGGTTGGCACCGTCAAGACGCAGATCGCGAACCTCCCCGATTTGGTTCAAACTTGGGACAAGTGGGAGACAGTGGACGGCGTGAAGCGGCTGACGATCAACGTCGAATCCGGCAGCGATTACTACAAGTTGCGGTAGCGAGTGCTGCGGCACGCGATCGAGATTCTCTCACGCCTGAAGGTGGTGGAACTCGGGACGATGCTCGAACCAAGTTGGCGTGTCGGCGATGGAACTGGCGAGCGATCAGCGTCCACATGTATCCGCCCAAATACGCTTCGAAATTGGGGATCTAGTGGCACGATCAAGGAGCGGCGGAAGCCGATGCACAGATATCGCCTCGATGGAAACCTGAGTGGAAGGTTTGCTCAATAACATCGCACAACCCAAGAGCAAGCCACGGTAGCACGAAGTATCCACCAATGATCTCTGCATATCACGCCAAATACTTTGCACACGAGTTGACCCGGCAAGCGCAGCCGGGGGGCGTGGATCGTTTGTCGATGGCGCTGTTCGACGCCTGTGTGGATTTAAATCCGCATCAGATCGCCGCCGCCGCCTTCGCTCTCCGAAATCCGGTATCGAAGGGCGTGCTGCTGGCCGATGAGGTCGGCCTGGGCAAGACCATTGAGGCCGGGCTAGTGCTGTGCCAGTATTGGGCCGAACGCAAGCGGCGGTTACTCGTTATCTGCCCAGCCAGCCTTCGCAAGCAAGGGAGCCTGGAACTCGAAGAGAAGTTCAACCTGCCGACCGTTATCCTCGACTCTCGCACCTCCCGGCAGGCGCAGGCCGATGGCAACCCGAACCCGTTCTTGACCGACCGGGTCGTAATTACGTCGCTGAATTACGCCAGCACCATGCGGGCGGAAATTCGGGCGGTGCCGTTCAATCTTGTCGTGATCGACGAAGCTCACAAGCTCCGCAACGCTTATCGCCCCAGCAACAAGATGGGGCAGAACATCAAGTGGGCGGTCGATGAGCGCCGCAAACTCTTGCTGACGGCCACACCCTTGCAGAACTCGTTGCTCGAACTCTACGGGCTGGCAACGGTCCTGGACGACATGATCTTCGGAGACTTGAACTCCTTCCGGTCACAGTACGCCACGAACACCGCCGACACGACAGCCCTGCGTGAGCGCCTCAGACATTTTTGTCAGCGGACCCTGCGGCGGCAGGTAGTCGAGTACATCCAATACACCGAACGCCGGCCCATGACGTTCAAGTTCCACCCCACCGATGACGAGCAGAAGCTCTACGAAGCCGTCTCCGAATACTTGATGCGGGATAACACCTATGCGTTCCCGAAGCGTCAACGGCACCTGACGACGTTGATTCTGCGGAAGCTGCTGGCTTCGTCATCCCATGCGGTCGCCAGCACGTTGGATACTATGAAGAATCGTCTCGTGCAGCTTCAGGACGGCCTGCCGGTTCCCGATCAGCTTGCCGAAGACCTGATCGAGAACGAAGAGATCGAAGAGGATTTGCTGGACGAAATCCTCGGGGACGATCGAAGCGAGGAAGAAAACGACAAGCAAGACGGCGACAAACCCAGCCGCCAAGCACTCGAAGCCGAGATCACGGAGCTAACCCGCTACTCGCAATGGGCCATGAGCATCGGCATCGACACCAAGAGCCGGTCGCTACTCAGGTCGCTGGAAGTTGGCCTCGCCGAAATGGAAAAGATGGGGGCCAAGCGTAAGGCGCTGATCTTCACCGAATCTCGCCGTACTCAGGAATACCTCCGCAACTTTCTCGAAGCCAACGGCTACGCCGGTCAGCTTGTGCTGTTCAACGGCACCAACTCCGATCCGCAGTCCCGGCAGATCATTGACCGCTGGATCGAAGCCAACGCCGGGACAGGCCGAGTCACCGGCTCCCGTGCGGTCGATAGCCGCACGGCGCTCATCGAGCATTTTCGTGACAGCGCCACGCTGATGATCGCCACCGAAGCGGCGTCGGAAGGCGTGAACCTGCAATTCTGTTCGCTCGTGCTGAACTACGATCTCCCGTGGAATCCGCAGCGTATCGAGCAGCGGATTGGTCGCTGCCATCGATACGGCCAGAAACACGATGTCGTCGTTATCAACTTCCTCAACGAGCGCAACGAAGCCGACCGCCGTGTTCACGAACTGCTCTCCGAAAAGTTCAATTTGTTCAACGGCGTCTTCGGAGCATCCGACGAAGTGTTGGGCAGCATCGAGTCCGGCGTCGATTTCGAGCGCCGCGTCCTGGCGATCTACCAGCAATGCCGCACGCTGCAAGAGATCGACGCCGCCTTCCAGCAGCTTCAAGCCGAGATGGACGAGTCGATCCAGGTTCGCATGGACAGCAATCGCAAGGTCTTGCTGGAGCAGTTCGACGAAGACGTTCATGGACGCCTGAAACTGCGGCTCCGCGATGCAAAAGCCAACCTCGACCGGATCAGCCGACTCTTTTGGACGCTCACTAAGTTCATCTTGGCGCGCCAGGCCCGCTTTAGTGACGATGCCCTGGCGTTTGAGCTGAAAAGACCGCCGTCCGAAAAGTTCAAGCCGGGCCGTTACCACTTGATCGACAAACGGCAGATGAACTTGCCCGGTGATTTCTTGTATCGGCTCTCGCACCCGCTGGGCGAATGGGTCATCGACACGGGTAAGAACTTTCCCACGCCGGTTGCCAAAGTGATCTTCGATGTCAGCCACTACACGGCCAAGCTGTCGATGATCGAAGCCCTCAAAGGCCAATCCGGCTGGTTGAACTTGTTGCACCTGACCATTGACTCGTTCGACAAAGAAGAACACCTGCTGTTCTCGGCGTTTTCAGACTCCGGCAACTCGCTCGATCAAGAAACGTGCGAGCGGCTGTTCAATTGCTTGGCCACGGTGGAACCGTTGGGCGGCATCACCGAAGATGCTAAACTGCGACTGGACATGGAAACCAGCGTCCATGCCGAAGCCCGTGTCGCTGTCTCCTTGGAGGGAAATAACCGTCTGTTCTCCGAAGAGCGGGAGCGGCTAGAAAAGTGGTCCGACGATATGGTGGTTGCCGCCGAGAGAGAATTAAGCGACACCAAAGCACAGATCAAGGCCGCCCGTCGCCAGTCCCGTCTGGCGACCACGCTCGGCGAGCAGAACGAACACCAACAAAAACTTCGCGACTTGGAGAAGAAACAACGGAAACAGCGTCAGCAGATTTTCGAGGTCGAAGACCAGATCGCCGAGAAGCGAGATCAGTTAATCGACGCCCTACAAAAACGAATGTGTCAGAAAACGAAGCACACGCCCCTGTTCACGATTCAGTGGCGGGTCGTTTGAACTGTTCACAAAGGAGAAAAACATGTCCTCAACGATCACCGTGGAAGAGGCACAGGCGAAGCTGAAGGAATTGATTCACCAACTGGCCCCTGGCGAAGAGCTTGTCATCACGGAAAATCAGCAGCCGGTGGCGAAGCTGGTATCCGAGCAACCAGTACCGGCCAAGCCTCCTCGTCTCGGTCCCGGGCTGTGTAAGGGGATGATTACGTACATGGCACCCGATTTCGACGCCCCGCTGGAGGACATGAAGGAGTACATGGAGTGAATCTCCTTCTCGACACCCACACTTTCCTGTGGCATGCGGACGGCAACCCGCTGATAAGTGCCTCGGCCACGGCACTGCTGATCGACCCGGCAAACGAGTTGTTTCTGAGCATGGCGACCGTTTGGGAAATTGCGATCAAGATGGGGCTGAAGAAACTCGTTCTGTCGAGTCCCTACATCACGTTCATGACAAGGGCGATCACCGGATATGGCCTGACGGTGCTGCCCATCACTTTCGAAGACTGTGCGGAATACGAAGCGTTGCCGTTCCCTGATCCACAACACCGAGACCCCTTTGACCGCATGATCGTCACCCACGCTGTTCGCAACGGCTTGTCGGTTGTCGGCGTTGACGTGTCTTTCGACTGCTACGCCATCAATCGGCTTTGGTAATGATTTATGACCAACCTTGACAAGCTTCGGGGCCTACTCCAAGAACTGTTCCAACTGGATCAGGCTGATTTGGACTTCGGTATCTACCGCATCATGAACACGAAGCGGGATGAGGTCGTGCGCTTTCTGGAGAAGGACTTGCTGCCGCAGGTCAAGCAGGCCTTCGGTCAATACAAGTCGGCGGACAAGGCCGAGATTCAGAAGGAACTCGACAAGGCGATTGAGCAAGCCACAGGTCTTGGCGTCGATGCTGAGACGACAACCAAAGTGAAAGAACTACGTGGAAAATACGCCGACTCCAGCGTCGATGTGACGGCTCTGGAGAACGAAGTCTTCAGCCACCTGTTCAATTTCTTCCGCCGCTACTACAGCGAAGGCGACTTCATCTCGTTGCGCCGGTACAAGGAAGGCGTCTACGCCATTCCCTACGAGGGGGAAGAGGTCAAGCTGCATTGGGCCAACGCCGACCAGTATTACGTCAAGAGCAGCGAGACGTTTCGGGATTATAGTTTTCAGTTTTCAGTTTTCAGTGGTCAGGAGAAGACCGGCTCTTCACTGAAAACTGAACACTTCACACTGAAAACTAACCGCAGGGTCACGTTCAAGCTGGTGGCAGCCTCGACGGAGCAAGACAACAACAAGCCCGCTCAAGGTAAGGAACGCCGCTTCGTCCTGGCTGACGCTCCCATCGACGAAGTGAACGGTGAACTCATCATCCGGTTCGAGTATCGCGCCTACGAAGGCAAGGAAAAGCAAACCGACCTCAACACTCTGGCTGTCGAACACATCCTGTCCTTACTGAAAACTGAAAACCGAAAACTGAACACTGACGCCAACTGGCACGATGCCCTATCGCAGTTCGCGCCGACCGAGAAAGACAAAACCCGTTCGTTGCTTGCAAAGCACTTGGCGTCCTACACGGCCCGCAACACGTTCGACTACTTCATCCACAAAGACCTGGGCGGCTTCCTGCGCCGGGAACTCGACTTCTACATCAAGAACGAGGTCATGCACCTGGACGACATCCAGCACGAGTCGGTCCTGAAGGTCGAGCAGTACCTCAGCCAGATCAAGGTCATACGAGGCATCGCCCACAAGATCATCCAGTTCCTCGAACAACTGGAGAACTTCCAAAAGAGGCTCTGGCTCAAGAAGAAGTTCGTGATCGAGACGAACTACTGCATCACGCTCGACCGTGTGCCGGAGGAGCTTTACCCGGAAATTGCCAAGAACGACGCTCAATGGGAAGAGTGGGTGAGGCTGTTCGCCATTGACGACATCAAGAGGGACTTGAATGGGCCTGGGTACTCGAAGCCGCTCAAAGTCGAGTTCTTGAAGGCGAATCCGCATCTCATGGTGGATACGAGGCACTTCTCTTCAACATTTCGAGATGCACTATTGCGTTCATTCGATGACCTCGGCGCTCAGGTGAGTGGACTTGTGTTTCATAGCGAGAATTTCCAAGCGCTCCGCCTGATGCAAGGTCGTTTCGACGGCGCAGTGAACTGCATCTACATTGACCCACCCTACAACACAGATGCGTCCGCCATCGACTACAAGAATGGCTACAAGTCATCGAGTTGGATGTCGCTTATCCAAGACCGAGTTTCCGTCGCCAAGCGTCTGTTGGCGGGAAATGGCGTACTGGCAGCAGCGATCGATGATGAACAGCAGCGTGAACTTAGTTTCATTCTGTCTGGAATCTTTAAGGGTCGCCTTTTAGGCACATTCTGCGTTAGGGCGAACCCAAGTGGTCGCCCAACAAAGACGGGCTACTCCGTTTCTCACGAATACCTGCTCTTTGCCGGAGTAAGCGATGCGTCGGCAATCGGGAGAATGCCGCCAACCAAAGACCAGATGGCTCGGTTCAACCAAAATGACGACGAAGGTGTGTTCGAGTGGCGAAATCTGAGGCGTGAAGGATCGAATTCAGATCGGTCTGCTCGCCGTGCTTTGTACTACCCCATTTATGTGAGGCAAAGCAGCCTCCGGGTTCCAAAAATGACTTGGAACGCTAAGTCGGAAGAGTGGATTGTTGATGAGCAGCCCGCCGCTGACGAAGAAGTGGCTTGGCCGACAAATGAGGCAGGGGACGAGAAAACGTGGCGATGGGAATGGACAACAGTAATGGCATCATTGCCGCATCTCTCAGTGCGGCCAGACCGTTCGGGACGAAGGTATGTCTACTACAAGCGGCGTCCCAACGAAGAAGGTGTAGTGTCTGTGTCGTCGTGGTTCGATGCAAAATACTCTGCTACAGAACATGGGACGGCTGTTCTGAAGGCCATGTTCGGGAAGAGTCCATTTTCATATCCAAAGTCAATTCACGCCGTCGTTGACGCCATATACCTCGGCGGCGGTTCTCGTCAGGATGCGACAGTTCTGGACTTCTTTGGTGGTTCTGGTACCACAGCCCACGGTGTTGTGCGACTGAACCGTGAGGATGGAGGCAAGAGGTCATTCATTCTGGTTGAAATGGGCGAGTATTTTCATTCGGCCCTTCTTCCTCAAATCAAGAAAGCGATCTATTCTCCTACTTGGAGCGACGGCAAGCCCGATCCCTTGATTCCAAGCAGTTCACATCCTTCTTCCTCATCCTGCTTCAAGTACATC
>Ga0326597_10006809_pt1 | contig 15595 bp, 18 predicted proteins | sample RVTome_12_FD_203789 | JGI IMG/M metagenome (GOLD analysis project Ga0326597, IMG submission 203789) | Soil microbial communities from uranium-contaminated site in the Upper Colorado River Basin, Wyoming, United States - RVT100D185 | ecosystem: Environmental > Terrestrial > Soil > Contaminated >...
GCCCGCTCGTCGCCTCCCATCCGGGGCTCGCGAACGCGGAAATCCGCCACGCCGACGGCGTCGTCCAGATGACCGACAGCCCCATCCAGGTGTTGCGGCGAGGCCAGAACACCTCGATGTGGGCGGCGATCTCCGCGGTCCGGGACGGCGAGGCCGAGGCGGTTCTGTCGAGCGGCAACACCGGCGCGTTGATGGCGGTCGCGCGCAAGCTTCTGAAAAAGATCGACGGCGTCGACAAGCCGGCGATGACGGCGCTCTGGCCGACCAATCGCGGCCGCACAGTGGTGCTCGATGTCGGGGCCAATGTCGAAGCGAGCGAAACCCGCCTCGTTCAGTTCGCGATCATGGGCGAAGCGTTCTACCGGGCGCTCACCGGCAAGGAAAAGCCGACGGTCGGCCTTCTCAATGTCGGCGCGGAGGAGCTCAAGGGCCACGAGCTCATCCGCACCGCGGCGCGGACCTTGCGCGAAGCGGACCCCGAAATGGCGTTCCACGGATTCGTCGAAGGCAATGATATTTCTTATGGCACCGTCGACGTCGTCGTCACCGACGGGTTCACCGGCAATATCGCCCTCAAGACGGCGGAAGGCGCGGCGCGCCTGGTCGGCGCCTGGGTGAAGGAGGCGCTGAAAAAGTCCCTCAATTCCAAGCTCGCCGCGTTCATCATGCGCCAAGGTCTCAGGAAGCTTCGCGAACGCATGGACCCCTCGACGTCCAATGGCGGGCTCCTGCTCGGGCTCAACGGCGTCGTCGTGAAGAGCCACGGCGGGGCGGACGCCAAAGGCGTGAAAAGCGCCGTGGAGATGGCGGCGGGGCTCGCCCGCAAGCCGTTCCGCGAGGAAATCGCCGAAACCATCCGGAAAGTCAACCGGCGCGCCGCCGAACGCGCGATCGCCGGCGATCAAGCAATAGGTGATGTGAAGGCTGCCGCTGTATGAGTTTTCGAGCCGTCGTCGCCGGATGCGGCGCCTATCTTCCTGAAAAGATCCTGACCAATGCCGAGCTTTCCCTCACCGTCGATACGAGCGACGAATGGATCCGGGAGCGCACTGGCATCAGGGAGCGTCATATCGCGGCTGATAATCAGTATACGTCCGATCTCGCCGTCGAAGCGGCGAAAGCGGCGTTGCGGGACGCGGGCGCCCGTCCCGGAGACATCGATCTCGTGGTCGTTGCGACGACGACGCCCGACCTGACGTTCCCCGCGACGGCGGCGATCGTCCAGGCCAAGCTCGGCGTCACCCAAGGGGCGGCGTTCGATATCCAGGCGGTGTGCACCGGATTCGTCTACGGGCTGTCGATCGTCGAGAAATTCCTGACCTGCGGCCAGCACAGGCGCGCGCTTTTGATCGGCGCGGAGACCTTCTCGCGCATTCTCGACTGGCGCGACCGGGCGACCTGCGTCCTCTTCGGCGACGGGGCCGGCGCCTTCGTCGTCGAGGCGATGGAGGAGAAAGCCGCCGCCGGGCGCGGCGTCATTGCAAGCTACCTGCGCTCGGATGGAAATCTCGTCGATCTTCTCTATGTCGACGGCGGCGTCTCCTCGACCGGGACGGCCGGACACGTCCGCATGGAGGGCAACCGGGTCTTTCGCGAAGCGGTGGTTCGCATCTCCGAAGCGATGGAATCGGTCGCCAGGCAGGCCGGCATCCGGCCGGCCGACATCGACTGGTTCGTGCCGCATCAGGCCAATGAGCGGATCATTCAGGGCGTCGTCAAGAAGCTCGACTTGAAGCCCGATCAGGTGATTTCAACCATCGCCGGCCAGGGCAACACGTCAGCGGCGTCGATCCCGCTCGCTTACTGGCAGGGCGTGGCGGACGGGCGAATCAAGAAGGGCGACCTCGTCATGCTCGAGGCGATGGGCGGCGGCCTGACCTGGGGCGCGGCTTTGCTGCGCGCCTGAGGGGTCCGCCTCGCCCTTTCCCGGCGCTATTAAAACTGCTGAGGAAATTCAAACACTTGTTGACCGCCTTCGCGCTTGCGGATTAACATAATCCGAACAACGGCGCAGCATGCGAGGCTCGACGCCATGACCAGCAAGACGACAACGCGCGCGGATCTGACCGAGTCCGTCTACCGCTCTCTGGGGATATCGCGGAACGAGTCCTCGACCTTCGTCGAGCGCATTCTCGAAGAGATTTCCGCCGCGCTCGAACGGGGCGAAACGGTCAAGATCTCGTCATTCGGAACATTTTCCGTGCGCCGGAAGAAGCTCCGCATGGGGCGCAATCCGAAAACCGGCGACGAAGTGCCGATCACGCCCCGCCGCGTCGTGACCTTCCGCGCCTCGCATGTTCTCAAGGATCAGATCAATAATTCGCTGGCCCGCGACAGCGCGACGGCCGCCGAATAGATGACAATGGCTCTGGCGAAATCAGCAGACGCTTTCCGGACGATCAGCGAAGCCGCGAGCGAGCTCGACGTGCCGCAGCATGTGCTCAGGCATTGGGAGGAGGTGTTCGGCCAGATCCGCCCGATGCGCCGCGCCGGCGGACGGCGCTATTATCGGCCCGCCGATATCGACGTGCTGCGCGGGGTGCGCGTGCTCCTCTACGACGAGCGCTACACGACAAGGGGCGTCCAGAAAATCTTCAAGGAGAACGGCGTCAAATACATCGCCGAGCTTGGCCGTCTTGCGGCGGCCGGCCAAAGCGTGCCGCTGCGCGCGCTCTTGAACGACGAGGGTGCGGTCGAAATCGCCCAGACAAGCGGCGCCGGCCCGGCGCCCAAGGCCGGCCCGCCGATCGCCCATGGCGGCGTCGATGCCCCGGCGCCGAACGCTTTGCGGGCGCGCCTCGCCGCGCTGCTTGCGCGGCTCGAAAAGGTGCAGGATGGGCTCGACGAAGCGCTCATCGCGATCGAGGCGATCGACGCGGAAAGCGACGACGGGAACGCGTGACGGCGCCCCGCGCGCTTTTGGGATCGGCGGGCCGGCGCCAGCTATGGCCGGCGAAGGCCGGACCTCATGCTGAGCCTGTCGAAGGATCACTTTTTCGACCGGCGTGCGCTCGGCGGTTTTGAGCAGCTCGCCGAAGCGGCGCTTGGCGTCGGCGGCGGGGAAGGATTTCATGGCGCTTCTCCGGCCGGCGGTTTTGACCAAAAGTCGAAAGTCGCCAAATTTTCGGACCCGCCATTTTCCTCGTCTGCAGCCCGGTTTTGATCAAAATTTCCACCGCCGCCGGCGGAATTTTGATCAACAGCGCCCGCGCCCGAAGCCCCGGACTTGATCCGGGGGAGCGCCATCGCGGCCGAAGCCGGCGCCGATGATCCGTAAGCGATGCGATAAGTCATGATGCGGACAAGCTCCTTTCCACAGACCCTAATATAAGGCCGCCGGAAAAGGCGGGGATAAGTTTTTTTAATTTCCGGATTTCAGAGGCTTGCATGGTTAATGCGAAATCCGCCGCGGCGGCGGGCTCCGCGCCGCGGCTGTCCCCGGTCGCCGGTCGTTCGACATCGGAGCAAGTAGGGCGCCTCAAGCCAAGCGCGAGGCGCCATAGGTGTATGGCTATCGCCGCGTAGGGCGGGCTTCAGCCCGCCAATTCCTCTCTTGATGCTTCCCAACGGGAAGATCGCCGCGCCGGTCGTCAAGGCGGACGGTTACAAATATGGTCCGCCGTCCGCATAGAGCGCGTTCCCGAAAAGTGGATACCGGTTTTCGGAAAGAACGCGCGACAAAACAAAAATCTAGAGCAAGTTCCCCGACTCGCATTTCGGGGAACTTGCTCTAGATGCGCCGATCACCCGGCATGGCTCGACGAGCCATAACGCCCCGCCGCGCCAGGTCCTTCCCATGATTGGCGGGCCCCGCCCTTCCCCGCTACGCCTGCCTTCCTACTTCACCGGGCTGAGCTGCGGCGCAAAGCCGGCGCCACGCCGCGCTGTAGGGCGCCTCAAGCCAAGCGCGTCCCCCGCCCCCGCCCCCGACTTGATCGGGGGGATCGGGGGGATCGGGGGATGACGCCGCGTTTATGATCGGTCACGATCAGCGCAGGCGGGCATAGTGCAGGCTGGCATAAAGCGTTGCGGGGCGAGGGCCTCCCTCCTATAACGCTCCATCGCCGAAGAGGCCTCGCCTCGGCGGCCGGGTCGGAGCGTGGCGCAGCCTGGTAGCGCACTTGACTGGGGGTCAAGGGGTCGCTGGTTCGAATCCAGTCGCTCCGACCATTTTTTGTGTGTTTGAGCGGAGCGCTTATCGTGCCCGAACGCTGAGGCGCACGCCCTCGCGCGCCTGAAGGCGGCTGACGATCGCGAAGAGATTATCGGCGCGCGGATTGCCGGATTCGCCGAGCATCCGCATGAGGCTCTTGGGCGTCTTGTCGGTCAGGCGCGCCAGCTCCTCGAAACCGATTGTCGCATTGATATAGTCGCGCAGAAGAAGCTTCCCCTCATCCATCTCGCCGGCGAGAAAACAGTCGAGCGCTTCGGTCAGAAGGCCGCGGCGAAACTTTGCGTCGCGCATCGCGCGCGCCTGCACGGTTTCCTTGAAATCCTTTGTCAGAGCCACCGTCATTGTCCTTTCTTGCGGGCCTTGTAGGCCTCCCAGCATCTGTGCGCAGCTTCAATATCGTTCTGTTGGCGTTTCTTCGTTCCGCCGATCAGCAGTATCACCAGCTCCTCCCCGTCGCGGCCGTAATAGAGCCGGTAGCCGGGGCCGAAATCGATCCGCTGCTCGAGCAAGTTCCCCGAAATGCGAGTCGGGGAACTTGCTCTAGAGCGGGTTGTGATCGGATTGAATCACGCGTGCGACCTTGATCCTTCGTGATCCTTCGTGCTCTTTGTGGTTAAACACTAAGGACACCAAGGATCACGAAGATTCGGACTCGAACATTGGATCGATCTGGTCGCAACGCGCCCTGGACCAAAGTCCCTCACTCGCTTTTCAGGGAGCTTCGTCCAGCGCTATACGCCGGGGCTCACGAACGGCGCCGCCTCATAGATGATGTCGGCGATCTGATAGACAAAGACGTCCGGAAAGTCTCTACACTGAGTAAGAATGAACAGAGCGGTGCCGTCGCTGTCCAAAGCGGCGAGCTCCTTGCGGTCGGCGAGGCGAAGCTCGGCGTTGCGGCCGGAAAGATACCCGAATGTCCATTGTCCGACAGCCAGCAAAATCTGCCCGCGCTCTTCGTAAGTCGCCCCATCCCAGATGTTGACAAGATCGCCGCATTGCGCCGTGCCAAATCCCTTCAAGTCGCCTTGGGCGGCCGCCGCGCCGGAAAGCGCGAACGCCGCCGCCGCGCAAGCAAGACCGAATTTTTTCATGATCCCCTCCGCTTCCGGTCCCCGATGCTAACCCGGCAGGCGGGCCGGCGCAAAATCAATCCGCCGCGCCCGATCTTCCGCGAAAGAATCGAGGCCTTCCAATGAGATGGAGCAGGCGGCGTCTTCCGGGGATGGGGCGATCATCGGCGCGAAAAATGATCGAATCCGCTCTCGTCCACGGTGATTTCCCGGCCCGACCCGTCGAGCAGGCGGACCCCCTCGCCTCTCGCCGCGGCGCCGATGCGCACGACCGGCGTTTTCGAGACGGTCGCCGCCATCTCGATCGCCCGGCGGGCCCGCGGCGGGGCGGCGAAGAGGATTTCGTAATCGTCGCCGAACGAGGCGAGCCGTCCGTAGGCGGCGTTTTTGTCGATCTGCCGGTCGAGCCAGCTCCGCGCCGGCGGCGACAAAGGAATCGATTCGGCGGCGATCGTAATGGCGCAGCGGCTCGTCTCCGCGATATGGCCGGCGTCGGCGAGAAGGCCGTCGGAAACGTCGATGGCGGCGCTGGCGAAGCCCGCGAGCGCGCCGCCGAGCGTGATGCGCGGGTCAGGGAGACGATATCGGCAGACGAGAAATTCGCGCGCGGCGGGGGAAAACTTCTCGCTCTTCTGAAGCGCGGCGAGCCCGAGCCCGGCGTCGCCAATGGTTCCGCTCACGTAGAGATCGTCGCCCGGCGCGGCGCCGGCGCGCGTCACCATGCCCTGGCGCGGGGCCGCGCCGAAGAAGGTCGCCGAGAGCGTCAACGGCGCGCCCGCCGCCGAGTGACGCGTCGTGTCGCCCCCATAAAGCGCAACGCGATAGGTCTCCTGATCGACGGCGAGACCGTCGGCGAACAGTTCGATGTCCGCTCGCTTCGCCGCCGCCGGCCACGCGCAGGTCAGAAGATACCCGATCGGTTTTGCGCCTTTCGCGGCGAGGTCGGAGAGATTGACGCGCAGAAGCTTGCGGGCGACGAGATCGAGCGGGTCGGACTTCAAAAAATGCACGCCCTCGATCATCATATCGGCGGTGACGATATAATCGCCGGAGGGGAGCGCAGCCGCATCGTCGGTCAGCGAGAAGGCGCCGCTCGCGCCCTTTGAAAGCGGGGCGAAAATCGAAGCGATGATATCGAACTCGCTGTCGGTCACGGGGGCCCTAGGGCTCGCCCGGCCGCGCATCGCGCGCCGCCGCGTCGAGGACGGCGTTGATGAACCGCGGCTCGTCGCCTTCGCCGAAGAACGCCTTGGCGATCTCGACATATTCGTCGATCACCACCCGGAACGGAATGTCGGGGCGCTTAGTCAGCTCGAAGAGCGCGGCGCGCAGGATCGCGCGCGCCGTTGCGTCGAGCCGTGACAGGGTCCACTTCTCCGCAAGCTGACCTTCAATATAAGGATCGATCTGGCGCTGACCGGCGACGACGCCGCGCACCACGTCGGCGAAGAAGTCGGCGTCCGCCTCGTGGATGGGCGCGCCCTCGATGTCTGCGCCGAGACGGTGCGCGATGAACTCGCGGATCACCGCTTCGACGCCGGTTCCCGCCGCCTCCATCTGGTAGAGCGCCTGCACGGCGGCGAGACGGGCTGCGGTCCGGGCGTGGTTTTGCGCCTCGCTCATCGCCGGCGCATCACAATGAAGGCTTGGGCTCATCCCGGTCCTGCTCATCCATTCCGTCGAGGAATTGCTCGAAATCGCGCGCTTCCCGGAAATTCTTGTAGACCGATGCGTAGCGGACGTAAGCGACGTCGTCGAGATTGGCGAGACCTTCCATCACCAGCTCGCCGATCAGCTTCGACTCGATTTCGGCATCGCCCATCGCTTCCAGCCGGCGGGTGACCCCTGACACCATCTGCTCGATGCGCTCCGGATCGACATTCCGTTTGCGGAGCGCGATGTTGACCGAGCGCGTCAGCTTGTCGCGGTCGAAGGGAACCTTGCGGCCCGAGCTCTTGATGACGACGAGCTCGCGAAGCTGCACGCGCTCGAACGTCGTGAAGCGCGCCCCGCAGGCCCCGCACTGCCGCCGGCGGCGAATTGACGAGCCGTCCTCGGCGGCCCGCGAATCCTTCACCTGCGTATCGTCACATCCGCAAAAGGGACAACGCATGGAGAGCGCTCATCCTGATCAAATGAATCCGTGTCACCCGTATATCGGAAATCTCGCGGTGAGGCGCCTTGCTCTTTCGAGGCCGGCCTTCTCACGCGCGCTGTTGTCGCCGCCCCCGATCAGGTCGGGGGCGAGACCGTCGAGCACCTCGGCCATGATCGCCCCGACCTCGCGGAATTCAGCAACGCCAAGCCCGCGCGTCGTGCAGGCGGGCGAGCCGACCCGGAGGCCCGAGGTGACGGTCGGCTTTTCAGGGTCGAACGGTACGCCGTTCTTGTTGCAGGTGACGCCGGCGCGCTCGAGGCTTTCTTCGGCGGCATTTCCCTTCACCCCCTTCGTCCTCAGGTCGATCAGCGCCAGATGAGTGTCGGTGCCGCCCGAGACGACCGCATAACCGGCCTCGACGAGAGCCCCGGCGAGGGCTTGGGCGTTGGCGACGACGTCGCGGGCATAACGCCTGAATGAGGGCTGCAGCGCTTCGCCGAAGGCGACCGCCTTGGCGGCGACGACATGCATCAGCGGACCGCCCTGGATGCCGGGGAAGAGGGCCGAACGCAGCTTCTTGGCCAGATCGGGATCGTTGGTCAGCACCATGCCGCCGCGGGGTCCCCGCAGCGTCTTGTGGGTGGTCGTCGTCACCACATGGGCGTGATCGAGCGGGTTCGGATGAACCCCGCCGGCCACCAATCCGGCGAAATGGGCCATGTCGACCATCAGCGCCGCCCCGACCGAATCGGCGATTGCCCGGAACTTCTTGAAGTCGATGATCCGCGAATAGGCGCTGCCGCCGGCGATGATGACTTTCGGCCGGTGCTGGTCGGCGAGCCGGGCGACGTCGTCGTAATCGATCCGACAGTCGTCGCGCCGCACGCCGTAATGGACGGCGTTGAACCATTTCCCCGACTGATTGGCCTTCCCGCCATGGGTGAGATGCCCGCCGGCGGCGAGATCCATGCCGAGAAACGTATCTCCCGGCTTCATCAGCGCCATGAACGCCGCCTGGTTCGCCTGACTGCCCGAATGCGGCTGAACCAGCGCCTCAGCGCAGTTGAACAGTCGGCAAGCTCTTGAAATCGCTACATTTTCTACTTCATCAACGAATTCGCAGCCGCCATAATAGCGCCGCCCCGGATAGCCTTCGGCGTATTTATTGGTCAGCACCGAGCCCTGGGCCTCGAGCACGGCGCGCGAGACGATATTTTCCGACGCGATCAGCTCGATCTGATGCTGCTGGCGCTCCAATTCACGCCCGACGGCCCCGAAAACCTCGGGATCGGCGTCCGCAAGCGCCTGATTCGGCATGAACGCGGCGTGTCGGGAGGCGGTCGCGGTCATTGTCTCGTCCCTGTTCCGTAGGCTTCGGCTCTGAGGCGTCGGCTGCTTCGGAAAAGCCCGTCGCGCGCCGGTCGGGGACGGTATACGCGGCGTCCCCGAGCGCTGCAATGCGCGGGGGCCTGCGTTCGTATCAGCGCTTGACGGGGGCCGAGCCTGTCCGCGGCTGGATTACGCTCCAGTAATATTCGGCGCGTCTCACCTGCAAAGATGAGCTTGGCAATTCCCGCCTGCAAAATTACTCCCAACTATTTATCGACAAACTTGATCTTTGCCATGATACGCCGTATCTCTGCTGTACATCATAGCTGGCAGCGTTTTCTATAGGGCTTGTCGTGTCTTCCAATGCGGCAATGAAGACGTCCAGTTAAACGACCAATAAACACAGGCCGCCGAAGCCTCGCCCGACGGCTTTAACGCCTGTTTTCAGGAGATACTCATCATGGCGACAGAAAAAACCGAACTGGATGCAGCCGAAACACTGCATCTGGCGACAGAAATCGTGGCGGCGTTCGTCAGCAACAACGCTGTTGCTATAGATAAGCTGCCAGCTTTGCTTCAGGACGTGCACGACGCCGTGCGCGCCCTCGCAAAGGGGGGAACAGCGAGCGCCGGCAGCCAGGAGCCTGCCGTCAACATCAAGAAATCAGTGACGCCCGATTACGTCATTTGCCTGGAAGACGGGAAAAAGCTGAAAATGCTGAAACGCTATCTGCGCACGCATTACTCTCTCTCGCCTGAGGAATACCGGCGCAAATGGGGCCTCTCGGCCGATTATCCGATGGTCGCGCCGAACTACGCCAAGCGCCGCTCGCAATTCGCCAAAGACATCGGGCTCGGCACATCGAGGCTCGCGGCGGGCAGGAAAACGCCGGTGAAAAAACCGGCCAAGCGCCGCGGCCGCCCGGCCCGCAAGGCCGCATAACGCATTGAGAAAAAGGGGCGCCCAGACGGGCGCCCCTTTTTAATTGCGGTGAATTGTCGGCTACAGGCGGAACCGGACCTGATCGGCCCAGAAGCGTTCGAGGCGCTGCAGCGCCTTGTTGGTGTTTTCCATGAGTCCGAAATCGACGCCGCCGACCTGCTCGACCGAGCCGAGCTGGCGTTCGAAGAGCGCCGCGAGCCGGTCGCGCACCTCAAGGCCGGTGTCCGTCAGCGATACCCGTTTGGAGCGACGGTCGACGCTGGAGCGTTGATCCCGGATATACCCTTTGTCGATCAACTGCTTCAAATTGTAAGAGACGTTCGAACCGAGATAATGGCCCCGCGAACGCAGCTCTCCCGGCGTCAATTCCGCATCGCCGATATTGTAGAGCAAGAGCGCCTGAACGGAGTTTATATCGGTCTGGCCGATCCGCTCCAGCTCATCCTTGATGACGTCGAGAAGCTGCCGGTGAAGGCGTTCCACGAGGTGGAGAAGCTGAAGGTATGCCGCCTTCACCGTCTCACGCTCGACGACCGCGCCCGCGCCCGCGCCACATCCGATTACGTCCGCTTTTCTTGCCGCTTCAAACGCCGCCATTTGCGCCTCACACAACCTTTACGTAGAAAGCTGGTAACCCGGGAACCTCTAAAACGCCGTTAAGCGAGGCCGTTCAATTTGAAATCAAATTCTACCCGGTGCAGTAATGGAGCCGGCGCCGCCAGCCGCAATGAGAGCGCCGCCGGCGGCGCTGAGAGCGAGGCTGACATATGCCGTTAACTTTTACGCAAAGGTATCCTGCAACCCGCCTTCGCCGGCTCAGGCTGTCGGAATGGTCGCGGCGACTGACGGCCGAGACGCGCCTCGCGCCCGACGATCTCATCTGGGCGATGGTGCTTCGCGAAGGAACCGGGATGCGCGAGCCGGTGGCGTCGATGCCGGGCATCGACAGGCTGTCGATCGACGAGGCGGTCAAGGCCGCCCGCGAGGCCAAGGCGCTCGGCATTCCCGTGATCGCGCTGTTTCCCTATACGGGACGGGAGGAGCGCTCGGCGGACGCCAGCCAAGCGGTCAATTCGGATAATCTGATGTGCCGGGCGGCGCGAGCCATCAAGGACGCCGTTCCCGAGATCGGCCTGATGGCCGACGTCGCCCTCGATCCCTATACGGACCACGGCCACGACGGCCTGATGAAAGACGGGGTCATCCTCAACGACGAGACGGTCGAGATGCTGGTCGAGCAGTCGCTGGTCGAGGCGCGCGCCGGCTTCGACATCATCGCCCCGTCGGACATGATGGACGGGAGGGTCGGCGCGATCCGCAAGGGACTTGATGGCGAGGGTTTCCAGAGCGTTCAGATCATGGCCTATGCGGCGAAATACGCATCGGGCTTTTATGGCCCCTACCGCGACGCGATCGGCTCGTCAGGGGTGCTCAAGGGCGACAAGCGCACTTATCAGATGGACCCCGCGAACAGCGACGAGGCGCTGCGCGAGGTCGCGCTCGACATCGCCGAAGGCGCCGACAGCGTCATGGTGAAGCCGGCCCTTGCCTATCTCGACATCATTCGCCGGGTGAAGGACGAGTTCGCCATGCCGACCTTCGCCTTCCAGGTTTCGGGCGAATACGCGATGATCATGGCCGCCGCGCAAAACGGCTGGATCGATGGCGAGCGCATCATGATGGAGACCATCCTCTCCATCCGCCGCGCCGGCGCCGACGGCGTCATCACCTATTTCGCGCCAAGGGCGGCGAAGTTGATGGGAGCATAAGGGCCGGGAACGAATTGGCGGAAGGCGCTCTCCAATTCTAAGACTCGCCAACAGTCAACGACGCGATGAGCGTCGGTAGGTCACGCCTTTGATGAATGAAGTCGATCACCGTGATTTTGCCTCCATTCTCATGGAACACGATGAAATGGCCGCCTTCCTTCACATAAAGCAAATCGCCGGGAGCGAGGTCTCCTGCCAGCGCCGAACATGGCCGGCCATGAGGAGGACGTCCGTCGGCAAGCGCCTCAAGGCGGGTTATTATGGCGTTTTGATAGGCATCGGCCTGAGCTTCGCCGAAAGTCTTGAATGTGTATAGAAGAATTTTTTTAAGGCTCGCGTCAGCGCGATCCGTAAGATGAAAGCCGCTCATTAGCGGCTTTGCTTCTTCGCCCACTCAAACGCGGCGTTGACGGCGGCCCTTCCTTCCCGGACGCGTCCATGCTTCAGGTCATCAAGGCCCTCTTTCAGCCCCGCGCTGATTTCCTCAAGTTCGGCCTCGCGCTCTTCGACGAGCCGCAGTCCTGCGCGCATGATTTCGCTGGCGTTTTGAAATCGGCCGCGCGCGAGAAGCGTCTCGATTAACGTTTCCTGCGCCTCAGTTACGACCACATTGCGGGTCGGCATGGCTTGAACTCTCGTTTTGCGGCACGCTCCGCTTATGGCAATATATGCCAATGCAGTCGATTTGACAAGTTGCGGCGCTATGAACCGCGGTCGGTTTGCGTACTATGCGCCAAGCCGAAAAATCTTCTTTAGAGTGGATCCATGAAAGCCCTCATCAAAGCCAAGCCCGAAGAAGGCATCTGGATGGCCGACGTCGCCCGCCCCGCGATCGGCCCCAACGACGTGCTCATCAAGGTCAAGGCGTCCGCCATCTGCGGCACCGACATTCACATCTACAACTGGGACGACTGGGCGAGAAAAACCATCCCCGTGCCGATGGCGGTCGGCCACGAATTCATGGGCGAGATCGTCGAGATCGGCTCGGAGGTTCACCCCGAGCATTCGAAGATGAAGATCGGCGACCGGGTGTCGGCGGAAGGCCACGTCACCTGCGGCTATTGCCGCAATTGCCGCGCCGGCGAGCGCCACCTTTGCCGCAACACGGTCGGGATCGGCGTCAACCGTCCGGGCGCCTTCGCCGAATATGTCGCCGCGCCGGCGTTCAACGTCTATCGCCTGCCGGACGATGTCTCGGACGATATGGGCGCGATCTTCGATCCCTTCGGCAACGCCGTGCACACCGCCCTCGCCTTCGATCTCGTCGGCGAGGACGTGCTGATCACCGGCGCCGGGCCGATCGGCATCATGGCGGGCGCGGTCGCGCGGTTCGTCGGCGCGCGCCATGTCGTCATCACCGACATCAACGATTACCGGCTCGATCTGGCGCGCCGGATGGGGGTCAGCCGCGCCGTCAATGTCTCCCGCCAATCCCTGCGCGACGTCATGTCCGACCTCGGCATGACCGAGGGCTTCGATGTCGGCCTCGAAATGTCGGGCGTTCCCTCGGCCTTCGCCTCGATGCTCGAGACGATGAACCACGGCGGCAAGATCGCCATGCTCGGCATCATGCCGAACGGGGCCGGCGCCGACTGGGACAAGATCATTTTCAAAGGCCTTGAGATCAAGGGAATCTACGGGCGGCGCATGTTCGAAACGTGGTACAAGATGGGCGCGCTCCTGCAGGCGGGCCTCGATCTCAAGCCGATCCTCACGCACCGCTTTGCGGTGAGCGAGTATCAGGCAGGATTCGACATCATGCGTTCCGGACAATCCGGCAAGGTCGTGCTTTACTGGTAGGCGCATCGCGTACGGAACAATCAGCGCACAGCAGATCGAGGCCAGCGTGACGGTTCGCTTGCTCAAGCTCCTTATTGGTCTTGCGGGTGTCGTATTGATCGGCGCGGCCGGCATCCATTGGGGCGGCGGCGCGCGCCGCGTTGAGGCGCAGATCACAGCAAGACTGACGGATGCGTTGATATTCGAGGGCCTTTCGTGGGTCGCCGTGGAGGTCGACGGACGGAAGGCGATCCTGCGCGGCGTCGCGCCCGGCGAAAGCGAGATGGAGAAGGCCCTGAAAGCCGCGCGCAAGGCCGCGGGACGCGGCGGACTTCTGTTCGGCGCCATCACGGCCGTAGAGGCCGAATTTACCCTCCCGCCGTCCGAAACGCCGTTCGCCGAGGCGGCCGAAGAGGCGTCGGCGGACGCGCTTGAAATTGCAGAAGCGGCGCCGCCGGCGAAAACCGTTGAAGATCCGGTCACTGACGCCGCAGCCGCCGCCGGCGAACGGGCCGGAGAACAAGACCGACAGATTCGCGTCTGTCAGAGCGAGGTCAATCGACTGCTCGACGATACGCCTGTCAGATTCGCAAGCAACGGCGCTGCTATCGCGTCCGATCGGCGCGTAGCGCTCGACGCGATCGCGGCGGCGCTTGATCAGTGCCCGAAGATCGAAATCCTCGTGGGCGGACATTCCGACGCCGCCGGGCGATCTCAGGAGAATGTCGCGTTGAGCCAGCGCCGCGCCGACGCCGTCGCCGCTCGGCTTGCGCGATCGATGACGAGCGGAGCGGCGATCAAATCCATCGGTTACGGCGAATCCCGCCCCATCGCGTCGAATGCGACGCCGCAAGGGCGTGCGCAGAACCGGCGAATCGAGATCACAATAACCTCTGCGTCCCCCGAGGAATAGGGCCGAGGAATAGGATCGCCGCAGCGTCATGGTCTGGCTCATCGGACAAATGTGGTTTCTGCTGGTGCTGGCGTTCGCCCTCGGCGCTGCGATCGGCTGGTGGACGTGGGGCGGACGCGCTCGCGCGCGGCTCCTTCACACGGCCAACGCCGATGCGACCGGCTCGATCGCGGCGGACTATGCTTCGCGCGCTCCGGAGCTTTTTTCATCGCCGCTCCATGGTCCGAAGGACGACCTCACTCAGATCATCGGCCTTGATGGCGCAACCGAAACGCGCCTTAACGGGCTCGGGGTTTTCTATCTGCGCCAGATCGCCGATTGGGGTCCGGCCCGCACGCGTTGGGTCGAAGAGGAGCTCGGCATCGCAGGGCGCATCGACCGCGAACACTGGGTCGAGCAGGCCCGCTCGGCGCTGCGGTAACCAATTGAAGCCTCCCTTCGGCCAAGGCCGAAAACAGCTCTACTCCTCGACCGGAAAGCCGCGCTTCCTGAGGAGCGCCGCGGTGTCGACGTCGCGACCGCGGAAGCAGCGGAACTCTTCTTCCTGATCGACTGTATCGCCCTTCGAAAGGATGCAGTCGAGATAGCGCCCGGCTGTCTTCTTCTCGTACATGCCGGCCTCGGCGAAGGCTTCGGCCGCATCGGCGGTGAGCGCGTCCGACCACAGATAGCTGTAATAGCCGGCCGAATAGCCGTCGCTCGAAAAGATATGGCCGAATTGCGGCGTGCGATGGCGCATCACGATTTCTTTCGGCATGCCAAGCGCGGCGAGCGTCTCGCGTTCGAACGCATCCGGATCGATATCCGCATCGCCCGCAAGATGCAGCTTCATGTCGACCAGCGCGCTCGCCAGATATTCCACCGTCGCAAAACCCTGATTGAACGTCTGCGCGTCCTCAATCTTCTGGACAAGCGCGGCGGGAAGCGGCTCGCCGGTCTCAAAGTGAAGCGCGAAGCGGTTCAAAACCTCCGGCGTCGCCAGCCAGTGCTCGTTGAGCTGCGAGGGAAATTCGACAAAGTCGGTCGCGACATTGGTTCCCGCCTGCGACGGGTAGTCGACATTGGAGAGGAGCCCGTGCAGCGCGTGCCCGAATTCATGGAACAGCGTCTCGGCGTCGTCCCATGAAATCAGCACCGACTTGCCGTCTGCGGTTTTGACGAAGTTCGCGTTGTTGGAGACGATCGGCAGGACCGCGCCGTCGAGCTTCTGCTGCGTGCGATACTCGTTCATCCACGCGCCCGACTGCTTGCCCGGACGCGCATAGGGATCGAAATACCACAGGCCCGCTTTCTTGCCGGTTCTGTCGAGAACTTCCCAGACCCGGACGTCGGAATGATAGACCGGGACATTATCGATGGGCTTGAACTGAAGCCCGTAGAGCTCGCCCGCCGCCCACATCATCGCTTCGCGCAGCTTTTCGAGCTGCAGATAAGGCGTGACGGCGTTCATATCGAGATCGTATTTCGCCTTGCGCACTTTCTCCGCATAGAAACGATAATCCCAGGGTTCGATGGTT
>Ga0326597_10006810_pt1 | contig 15595 bp, 14 predicted proteins | sample RVTome_12_FD_203789 | JGI IMG/M metagenome (GOLD analysis project Ga0326597, IMG submission 203789) | Soil microbial communities from uranium-contaminated site in the Upper Colorado River Basin, Wyoming, United States - RVT100D185 | ecosystem: Environmental > Terrestrial > Soil > Contaminated >...
CAAGGTCAAGCCGGGGGACTCGATCAAATGGGTCAACGCGGGCGCGTTCCCGCACACGAGCACGTCCTATCATCCGGACCTGTACGGCAAGGCGCTGGGCATCCCGGAGGGCGCGGCCGGTTGGGATTCAGGCATGCTCGACGGCGGCAAGGAGTGGATCTACACCATCCCGGCGACGGCGCCCGCGGGCACGTACGCGTACTTCTGCCTGCCGCACGAGGCGCTGGGAATGGTGGGCATGCTCATCGTGGATGAGTATGCGCCGATGGCCGAATCGTTCATCAGCGCGCTGCCGCAATCGGCGCAGGATGCGTTCAAGGCCCTGATGGAGGAAGCGGCCAAACTGTGAACGCCTTCCCCTCCACCTTCTCCATCGCGGCTCATGATCCAGTGAGCGGCTGCTGGGGAGTGGGGGTGCAGTCCAAGTTCCTGGCCGTTGGCCTGGTCGTCCCCTGGGCGCGGGCGGGCGTGGGCGCCATCGCCACGCAGGCGCACGCCAACACAAGCTACGGCCCGCGCGGACTTGAGCTGCTTGCATCCGGTCTGCCGGCCAGAGCGGTACTGGAAAAGCTCACGCTGGAGGATCCCGACCGGCACCAGCGCCAACTCGGCGTGGTGGACTCCACAGGGGGCAGCGCCTCCTTCACGGGAAAAGCGTGTTACGAGTGGGCCGGTCACTTGGCCGGCCCACACTTCGCCTGCCAGGGCAATCTGCTCGCCGGTCCCGCCGTGGTCGAGAACATGGCCACGTCCTTTCAACAATCGCAACACGTGCCGCTTGCCGAGCGGCTGATCGCCGCGCTGCGCGCCGGGCAGGCCGGCGGCGGGGACAAGCGCGGCCAGCAGTCGGCGGCGCTGGTGGTGGTCAAGGAAAAGGGCGGCTACGGCGGTTACACCGATCAACTGGTGAACCTGCGCGTGGACGATCACCCCGCGCCGATCGAGGAGCTGGCCCGGCTGTACGGCTTGCAGCAGTTGTACTTCGGCCAAACGCGCGAGACGGTGGCGCTGCAGGGGGATGCGCTCACCTCAATCCAGAAAATGCTCAAGGCGCTTGGGTGCTATCGCGGCTTGGCGCACGGCCAACTCGACGCACCCACGCAGCAAGCGCTCGACGCTTTCTGCAACACCGAGAACCTGGAGATGCGCCGCCGGGGCGACCCGCAACACCTGGACGTGGAGATCCTCAAGTTCATGAAAGCCAAAATTCGACCACATCTGCGGTGACCCTCATGGTCAGTCAAGCCACGTTCGAGCGGTGGGTGGGGGAAGCGATCGGCTCCCTGCCCGCGTTCTTCACGGAGCGCATCCAGAACGTCGCCTTCGTGGTGGAGGACGAGCCCTCGCCCGAGGTGCTGGAGGAGCACCCGCAGGACTTGCTGGGCCTGTATCAGGGCGTCCCGCTGCCCGAGCGCTCCGTGTGGCAGGACCTGCCCCCCATGCCCGACGTGATCACGCTGTATCAGAAGAACATCGAGTCCATCTGCCGCAACCAGGCCGAGGTCAAACGCCAGATCGCGCTCACCGTCATGCACGAGCTGGGCCACTACTTCGGCCTGAGCGAGGAGGAGATGGACGCGGTGGAAACGCGGTGGGCGGAGGATGAGCCGGCGTAGTTTTTCAAGAAATACGCGCCCTTTTGAGGTGTTCAGCGCGACTTGACAACTCCCCCCCAGCGGTTCGATAATGGAGAGACGATTTGGCGGAAGGAGGCCCCATCATGCGCAAAGTAGAAGTCAAGGCGCTTGTCATGGATTACATCCAGAAGACACCGGTGGTCTTGCTCCAGGATCCAACCAGCGAAAGGGCCGTCCCCGTGTGGATCGGTCACAACGAGGCGCAGGCCATCGCCTACGGCCTGCAGGCCCGCGAGTTCCCCCGCCCGCTGACCCACGACCTGCTCAAGAGCATGATCGTGAGCCTGGGCGGAGAGCTGGAGAAGATCGTCATCGACAGCCTCCACGATTCCGTCTACTATGCCACGCTGTTTGTGCGGGACCTCGACGACGTGGTGCACGAGATCGACGCCCGCCCCTCGGACTCGGTGGCCCTGGCGGTGCGCAGCGAAGCGCCCATTTACATCGCCGAGGAAGTGTTCCAAAACGCCTCCATCGAGATGCCCGACACCGAGGCAGGCGAACCCGGCAAGGCGCAGAAGTTCGAGGAATTCGTCGAGGACAAGATGAACCTGTCGGATTTCAAGAGGTTCATCTCGTGAAAGGCGCCGTCCCGCAAAAGGACACGCTTTGGCAGGGTTGTCCCTACGCCGCCTCCAAGATCAGCAGGTGAGCCAGCGGCGCGTGCTTGCGCGCGTGGACTTCAACGTTCCCTTCAAACAGGGCCGGGTGTTGGACGACGGTCGCATCCGCTCCGTCCTTCCCACCCTAAAATATCTGCTCGAAAAAAACGCGGCAGTGGCCTTGATCTCCCACCTGGGCAGGCCCAAGGGCGTGGACGATTCGTTGCGCATGAAGCCTGTCGCCGAGCGCCTGTCCCAGTTGCTGGGGCGCCCCGTTCATGCCTTGCCCGATTGCATCGGCCCCAGCGTGCGGCAATCCGTGGAGCGCATGAAGCCGGGCGAGGTGCTGCTGCTGGAGAACCTGCGCTTCCACCCTCAGGAGACCAAGAACGACCCCGCCTTCGCCCATGCGCTTGCCGAACCTTTTGAATTGTTCGTGCAGGACGCCTTCGGCAGCGTGCACCGCGCTCACGCCTCCACGCACGCCATCGCGCAGTGCCTGCCCTCGTGCGCCGGGATGCTGGTGCAAGCAGAAGTGGAGTCGTTGAACCGGCTGGTGGATCAACCGCTACATCCGTTTGTGGCCGTCATCGGCGGCAAGAAAGCGGAAGAAAAGGTGGGCGGGCTGTTCGGCCTGCTCGATCGGGTGGACCAATTTCTGATCGGCGGGGGCGTGGGTAACACGTTTCTCGCAGGCAAACCGGTTGCGTTGGGCACCTCCTTCTACGACGCGGACTGGGTGCAGGAGGCCCGCCGCTTCATGCAAGAGGCCTACCAACGCGGTGCTGCCGTCATCCTGCCCACGGACGTGCAGTTGACGCAGGCGCTCACATCCCAGCCTGAAGCTGTGATCGCGCCGTCCCACAAGATCCCCGATGGCTGGATGGCCGTGGACATCGGGCCGCAGACGGCCAAGGAGTTCAAAGCCCGCATCCGCACGGCCAAGACGCTGTTTTGGGCCGGCCCTTTGGGGGCTTTTGAATACCCGCCCTTCGACAAGGGCACGGTTGAGGTGGCCAAGGCAGTGGCCGACAGCGGCGCCTTTGCCGTGGTGGGCGGGGGCGAGACGGCGGCGGCGTACGCGCAGGCCAAGGTGCGCGGCGACAACGTCTTCATCTCCACCGGAGGCGGGGCGTCGCTTGAGTTCGTCAGCGGCATGTCGCTGCCCGGCCTTGAGGTGCTGCGGGCTTAGCCCCCCCTTACCAACGCTTCGGTCGTTCCATCTCGCCGTGCCCGCCGACCCGGCGAAGCACGATCTGGTCGTCCTCCATCTGAAAGGTGAAGCGGCAGCCTCCGTTGATCTGCGCTTTCCAAATGCGCCGCTGTCGATCCACCACTCGCGCTTGAAGTGAGGGATGACGAGGATTGTCCAGGAGAAGTTCGAGCTGTTTATCAAGCTGCCTCTGACGATGTGCAGGGAGTTTGTGGTAATCGCGCGCAAAAGGCTTGGTGAAGACCAGCTTCATGGTTTCGTTTTCTTCAACGCTTTGATTGCTTCCTTGGCGTTCTTGAACGGCCCAATCACGTCTCCCTTGGCAAGCGCTTCATCTGCCTCCCGCTCTTTTTGCTGCCATTTCCTAGACCAGAACCATGCATCCTCGCGGTCAATGATGGCCTTCGGGGTGATGTAGACCGTGTTGTCCTTCAGACTGATCTCCACGTAATCCCCGGGCTTGAGTTTTAGCTTGTCCACGATTTTCTTGGGGATAGTGACCTGGTGCCGGGTGCCAACTTTTCCAAGGGGCATTAGAACGCTCCTTCCTTGGCCTTGAGAGTCGCTCATAAGATCATATTTACCTACTGACATATCATAAGACAACGAGCGGAAGGGGTCAAGAGAAACGCTCAATATCGCAGCACAAACTGAAAGCAGTAGGGCTAGCTCTGCCAGCCGCTGCGCACGCCGCTGGCCGGCGCAGCCGGCCCTACGCCTGAACACAGGGTACAGTTGTTAGGTCACGGTGGCGGTGTACCAGGTTGGTTTAATGTTCCTTCTTCGAAGCAGAATCCCACAACGGAAAAGCCAGTTGTTGACCTTCCTTTTCTTGCACGTGGTGCGGCGCGGGGAATTGGCTGATCCATTGCTTGAAGGTCTTCAGGGGGATGCTCATCAGGATGGGCTGGCGTTCCTTTGCGCTGAACAGCACCGGAATGCCTGACCTGGAGCGCTGCAACAAGCCATGGTGGGCAAAGCCTGCGCGCGCCTTGCGCCGCGGCGCCACGCGCGGGGTTTGACCGGAAAGCCATGCCTCCAGCAGCTCCAGCGAGAAGCTGGCCGCTTCGCTGCCGTCGTGCCGGTCCACCGTGATCAGGGCGAGAAAGGCCGACGGGTCCGGGTTTTCCGCCAACGCCTCCTCGAACAGCGTCCACAGCAGCCAGCGCCGCGCTTGAAAGCAGCGGATCTTCCACTGGGGATATTCCTGCAGCGCGAAGGCATACGCAGGATCTACACTGGAAAGCGGGGCCAAGCCGGCTTTCCAGAGGCGATTGGCGACGCGTCTGCGCAGGTTCGTGGTCGGGGCCACGTTTTTTATTTTGTGGTTTCTGCTTCCTCGGGCAATTCGGACGAGGACAGCACCTGATCTTCCTGGAAGGTGACCGTCGTTCGCCCCATGCGGCCGCGCTCGTAGACCCAGATCGTGCGTTCTCCTGAGTTGTCGTCGTACAGGGGAAGGACTTCCTTGGGTTTGCCCCAGCTGGCTTCCACTTCCTCAAAACTCATGCCGGGGGTGATTTCGCCTTTGCGGATCAAGCTGGCCGTTCGTTCGATCAGCCCTTCGTGCGTCAGCAGATATTCCAGCCGGCGGGCAAGGTCGTCGCCCGTGTCGTACGCGGAGCGTGCGACCAGCCAATCGCTGACCGTTTCCTCCTGGAAAAGGACCGTGGCTTTCGGATAAGTCCATAGCTCATACCGAGGTTGGCTCTCGCTGACCTTCACGCTCTGAGGGCTCCCCCAGCTCAACAGCACGTGTTCGGGCTCCATGCCCAGCGCCAACTCCCCTTCCAACAGGGCTTCGGACATTTCGGCGCCAAGCTCGCTGTGCGCTTCGACGTACGTCTGCCGGCGCGCTCTTTCTGCAGTACTTTGGTTGAGGCTGACGCTGACCCCGACCATCGCCGCCAGCGCCACCATGAGGATAAAGTTCAGCCACACTTGCATTTTGCACCTCCAAGGCTATTCTAGAGCGCCACATCCGTCGGGACAAGATGAAGGACCGCTTTCAGAGGTGAATTTTCGGTGGAAAGGACTGTCGGCGGCCGCTCGTCGCTGCGGACCCTGATGCGCTACAATGAGGAACTCGCAGTACTTGGTGAAAGGCGGTGGCGATGACGCTGTCTGTGCCTGACGGTGCGCACTACGACCTGCGCTTGGACTACACCTTTTCCGACGCTGAACTGGCCGCGGCGCTTGCAGTCACCCCGCACGACGTCCGCGCGCCGCAGACGCTGACGTTCAGCAAGAACGTCTTCCTGCCGCTGACCACCGCCTGCCGCTACGCCTGCGCGTACTGCGTCTATTACGACGTCCCCGGCCAGGAGCATCTCATGAGCGATACGCAGGTGCAGTCCGTGCTGGACCAAGGGGCGCGGGCTGGCTGCAAGGAAGCGCTGTTCACCTTCGGCGACGCCCCGGACGAGCGCTACGGCGCCATGCACGAGATGCTCGAAGCGCGAGGGTACGCCTCGCTCCACGACTTTCACCTGCGCGCCTGCCGCTTTGCGCTTGAGCGCGGCCTGCTGCCCCACTCCAACCCCGGAGACATGACCCTTGAGCAGATGGCGCAGCTGCGGGAGGTCAACGCCTCGTTGGGCGTGATGCTGGAGACCACGGCCCAGGTGAGCGCCCACTTGGGCAAGCGGCGCAAAACGCCGGGCCGACGCCTGCAAACGCTCGAGTACGCGGGCCGGCTCAAGGTGCCGTTCACCACAGGGCTGCTGATCGGCATCGGCGAATCGTGGGAGGATCGCGCCTTCAGCCTGCTGTGCCTGAAGCGGCTGCACGAAACGCACGGTCACATTCAGGAAGTCATCATCCAAAACGTCGTGCCCAATCGGCGCTGGCGCCACCCCATTGTCCCGCTGGACACGATGCGGCGCACGGTGGCCATGGCGCGCGCGGTGCTACCCGCGGACGTGGAAGTCCAGGTCCCGCCCAATTTGTCCAGCGTGGAGCTGCTGCTGGACTGCGGCGTGGGCGACCTGGGCGGCGTCTCGCCCGTGACCAACGATTTCATCAATCCGGATTACCAATGGCCCGCGCTCGCCGCGCTGGAAGCGCTGGCAAAGCGAGCGGGAAAAACGCTCAAGGAGAGGCTCGCCGTGTACCCACACTACCTGAACGACCCCGGCTGGTTCAGCCCCGGCATCTGGCGCACGCTGCAGCAGGAGCGCCGCGCGCAGCCGCTTGCGGTGGGAGGCTGATGGGATTGGCCGACAATTTTCCAGCGAGAATCCAGCGCCCCCGCTTGCGGGACCCCCGCGTGCGGGGCCCCCGCAAGCGGGAGTTTCAACACCTGCCCCGCACCGACACTCCCTTTGGCGAGGCGCTTGCCCGCGCGCGCGCAGGGGAGCGATTGTCGGTGGCCGACGGCGTGGCATTGATCACCACGGGCGCCGACCGGCCCGGCGTTGACCAAGCGCGTAAGGAACGCGTCATCGAGTTGGCGGATCAACGGCGCAAGCACGTCGCGGGCGACGACGTCACCTTCGTCGCCAACATGAACTTGAACCTCACCACCGCGTGCACGGTGGGCTGCCTGTTCTGCAACTTCAAGGACTCGGCCCATCTGTTTGAAAAGGGAGCCAAGACTGCGCACGACGGCTTCACCCGCACGGTGGAGGAATCCCACGCGCTGACTGAAGAAGGGGTGCGCCGCGGGATCTATGAGATTTGCTCGGTCAGCGGATTGCACCCGGCGCTTGTGCTGGATGAGGAACACCGCGCCCTGCTTGAGAAAAACCCGGTCAACTACAAGCCGCCCCGCGCCTACGACAAGGACCCCGGCACGTACGTGAGCCAGCTCAAGGCGATGAAGGTGCACGGCGTCCACCTCCACTCCATGACGCCGGAGGAGGCGTATCACGCCAAGCGCGGCACGGACTGGACGTACGCCGACGTGTATCGCCGCCTGAAGGCCGCCGGGCTGGACAGCGTCCCCGGCACCGCCGCCGAGATCCTGGTGGATGAGGTCCGCTCGGCGATCTGCCCCGGCAAGATCAAGACCGCCGAGTGGGTCAAGGGGATGGAGGGCGCTGCCGAAGCGGGGCTGCCCATGACGGCCACCATCATGTACGGGCACGTGGAAAACGCCATGCACCGCGTGATGCACCTGGACGTGGTGCGCGACCTGCAGGACCGCACGGGCAACATCACCGAGTTCGTCCCGCTCAAGTTCATCCACCCGGACACGCCGCTGTTCCAGCTGGGGTTGGTGGACGGCTCCTCCAGCGCGGAGGAGGACGAGCTGATGATGGCGGTCTCGCGCCTGTACCTGGACAACATCGCCAACATCCAGGTGAGCTGGGTCAAGTACGGCGACGAGTTCGCCCTGCACTTGCTCAACTGCGGGGGCAACGACTTCATGGGCACGCTGCTCAGCGAGGAGATCACCCAGCGCGCCGGGGGCGAGCACGGCACGTTCCGCTCGTTTGCCGATTACGTGCGCATGATCCGCTCGATCGGCCGGACCCCGGTGGAGCGTTCTACAGACTATCGCCTGAAACGAGTCGTGGACCCTGTACCGGGGCGTCTGCCCGGCCCCATGCTGGGTCCCTGCGCCGACGGCACTCCGTTGGAGAATTTTGAAAAACAAGCCGCACTCAGTGGGAGGACATGACATGAAACGCACGCGCCGCATCGTTTTGGGCCTCGTCTGGATCTTAGTCGCCTTGCCCGGCATGGCCGCGGTGGACCCGGTGGAACGGCTGGAGAAGCTGGCCGCCACGGACCTGTTTCTGGAGGTGCGGGCGGCGGCCGCCATCGGCCTGGCCACGCTCTGGGTGGATGACGACATTTCCAACGAGGCGCTCCAGCAACTGGCCGAGACGGGCGCAAGCCCTCAGCTGCGCGAAGCGGCCGCACAAGCGCTTGCCGCACGCCTGGTCACCCCGGCGCTTGAGCTCGAACAGCTCAAAACGCTCGCCGCCTCCAGCCCCTTTGCCGCCGTGCGCCAACGAGCAGCCGTGGCGCTCGCTCAAGTTCTGCTGAGCGCCGGTCAAACGCTCGAAGCATTGCAGCAGCTGGCCGTCTCGGGCGAAACGCTGGAGCTGCGCCAGGCGGCCGTGCCCGCGTTGGCGCAAGCGCTGCTGACCTCTGCACTCGACAACGCCGCGCTGTTGGCGCTTGCCAACGACGGCGACAGCGAAGCGCTACGCCAAGCGGCTTCGCAAGCGACCCTGGCGCGCCTTGCCCCCGAGTTGCCCGCCGACAGCGCCGGCCTTGCCCCCTTGGTGGAGGGAGTTTTCTACCAGATCGGGCGCGTGGTGGGCGCCGACAGCGCACCGTTGCGCCAGGCGGCAGCGCAGGGGTTGCTCGGGTTTTTCCAGGACCGCGCCACCTCGATCGAACAGCTGGAAGCGATTGCGGCCGACCCGCAAAACAGCGCCGAGCTGCGCCAGGCGGCGGCGTCCGCCCTGCAACAGCGCCTGCTGGGCGCCAAGCGCTCGCTGGAGCAACTGGAGCAGCAGGCCGGCTCAGGGGCCACCCCGCAGGTGCAAGCCGCAGCGGTGGATGCGCTGGAACAGGCGCTGGTCATTGCAGTCGGGCGCGGCCAGTTGACCTTGCAGCAATTGGTGGACCTCATCTCCCCCGCCGACAGCGATGCGCTCAACCAGGCGCGCGCCAACGCGGCGTTCACGCTGCTTCGCCCCAACTTGGTCTTCGTGACCGACCAGCCCCTGCTGGAGGCCGTGATCCGCGGCGAGAGGGCGACCATCGGCGGCGTATTGATCGACGGCAAAGACAAGTTCCTGCAAAGGGCGGCCACGGGTTTCCTGGCCGGATTGTTCCTGCAGTTCGGCGCGGTCAATCGCTTCGAGCACCCGCTCGAGGAGTTGCTGGCCATGGCTTCCGACCTGAGCGTGGCGCCGGGCTTTCGCATCGCGGCGGGTCAGGCGCTGGTGAAGTTCCTGTCCGCCCAGCGCGACAAAGCGCTTCAGCTGATCGATGAAATGGAACAAAAACTGGACCGGATCGTCATCCAGGGCCGGCGCGGCCAAACCGACGAAGCCTTGGCGCTGCTTGAGGAAGTGCGCCAGTTGCTGGAGGAAAACACCGCGCTGATCAACACCACGTCGGAGGCCGCCGGCGAGTTGGGTGCGGCGCAGCGCATCATCACCATCAAAGACTTGCTGGCGGAGTTTCCCGAAGCGATTCGCACTCGGGACACCCAAGACCTGCGCGACGTGAACACCGCGGTGACCGGCCAGCTCAGCCAGATCAAGGTCAGCCTCGACCCGGCGCCGGACACCAGCGACGAAACCCTGCAATCGCTGGCCGTCGACGGCGCAACCCCCGAAATGCGGCAGGCTGCCTCCACCGTGCTCAGCCAGCGGCTGCAAACCGCCTTGGCGCAGGGGGAGACTTCGGCGGAGATATTGCTGAATTTGGCCGAGTCCGGGGCCACCGTTGAGTTGCAGAACGCCTCGACCCCGGCGCTGTCCGCCGCTTTGCACGCCTCCACGCTGGACGACGATGCGCTGCTGGAGCTGGTGATCCAGGGCCGGAGCCAAGCGGCACAACAAGCCGCGGCCAACGCATGGCTCGCCCGACAGGAGCCTGACGCTTCCCGATTCATTGCGCTTGCCAACGGCAGCGGCGTGGACTTCGGCTTGCTCGGCTTTCAAGCCCGGTCCCAGGAGCTGATGGCAGCCTTGGCGGATCTGCTGCAGGCCCGCTGGGTGGACGAGAACGTCGGCACCCAATTCCTGCTCGACCAGGCGCAGACCCACCCCAACGCCCTCATCCAACAAGCGGCAGGCGCGCTGCTGGGCGAGCGGTTCGTCGCCGAGGGCAGGGCGCAGCAGGAGCTGATCGCGCTGTGCGTCGGCGCCGAAAGCGCGACCGTGCGCCTTGCCGCTTCCCAAGCGTTGACTCAGCTGCTGATCGCCCAGCAGTTGCCGGAATCGGCCCTGTTTGGGCTGATTAGCCAATACACGCTTGCGGCGGACAACCCGCTCAGCAGTCCGCAACTGGCGCAGGCGCTGGTGGATGCCCTTGCGGATCGTTTTCTAAACCCCTTGAACCCCGTGCCCCCACCGGGCCAGCCGCTGCAGTTCGGCGACAAGGGGTAAAAAGGTGGCGCGGCGGTTTCTATTCTGCCAGCGACATCCGTCGGCGCTTCATCAGATGTGCGAGCGCAATGCCGACCACCATCCCTATAAGGTATCCGTAAGGGAGTCCCACCGCGATGAGGCCGACCAGCATGATAATGGTGAGATCCCCCTTGGATGACGAAAAGCCGTGCACCAATAACATCAGCGCCAACCCTTCAAACAGCAAAATAACGCCCAAGATGGGCAAAGGGAAAACGCCGACAACGGCGTCAAACACCTGGCCGAAGAATAAACCCAGGAAAACGTAGAGCGCGCCTTCGATGATGACCGAGCCGCCCGTGCGCGCCCCGAAAGCGTAATGTCCCGCCATGCCACCGGACCCATGGCAAGTGGGAATGCCTCCGAAGAAGGGGTTGATCAAATTCATCAGGGCATACGTGAAACCGATCTTGCGTATCGTCAGCCGGCGATGGGGAAACAGGTCTTCGGCGATTTGCCGGGTCGCGAGAATGGAGTTCCCCAGCGACAAGGGGATTTGCGGCAGCGCAAGCAGGAGAAAGCCCGTGAGCACGTCCTGCCATTGAGGCACGTAAACTTGGGGCAGTCCAAAACCGACGCCTTCCAGGATGGAGGAGAACTGGAGTTTGAGGGCAACGGCATACACAAAGCCGACGACCACGAGAAACAGCGCGGCCGGGTACTTTCGGTTCCCCAGGAAGATGACGGCAAGCACAAACGCCACCCCCGCCAGCCAGTACCCAACTGCCCCATCCGCTTGAACATAGTCCCTAAGCGCCAGGGTAGCCAGTTGCAGGCCAAGCCCGAACTGAATGCCGCGCACCACGCTCTTGGGCACGATGCGCGCAAGCCAATCCAGCAAGCCCGAAACCGACAAGAGAAACATGATAATCCCAATGGCAAGCCCTGCACCGTAGAGCACGGGGCCACCTATTTTCTGAGCGATCACGATCGCGGCCATCGCTTTGAGCGGCTGCACGGGCATGGGAATTCGATAGCGCAATCCCGTCAGGATTTGCATGAGGCCGAACATGACCAAAACGCTGGTGCCGTCGAGGTTGGCCGCCAATGCGACGCCTATGACAAGGGGCAGATCCGTCCCGATATCCCCGAAAGCGCCTGCCAGCTCGTTACGATCGAAACGAATGGAGGGTGTGGAAGAGCCTCTTTCAACGCTCGATTGAGTCATTGCTAGAACCTCGCCCACTCGAAGTTCTCGCCAAAGCGCTTTTGAAAGACCTCGAGCAGCGGCGTGTCCGGATGGTCTTGAAAATAGAGCAGCGCCTCGCCGCGCGCGCGCTGCATCAGCTTCAGGTCGCGGATCAGATCGGCTGCGCGGAAGGTCGTGTCCAGCCCGTGCTGGGCCAATCCCAACAACTCGCCCGGCCCGCGAATTTCCAAGTCCGCCTCTGCGATCTTGAAGCCGTCCAGGTATTGTTGAAACACGCCCAAACGCGCGCGCGCCTCCTCGGTCTTGGCCGAGGCGATGGCAAAGCAAAGCGCCTTCTGTCCCGCCCGCCCGATGCGGCCGCGCAGCTGGTGCAGCTGGGACAGTCCAAAGCGCTCGGCGTGCTCGATCACCATGAGCGAGGCGTCCGGCACGTCGATGCCCACCTCGACCACCGTGGTGCTGACCAGCGCCTGCACCTGCTTTGCGCGCAGCGCCTTCATGACCTCCTGCTTCTCAGAATCCTTCATGCGCCCGTGCAGCAGGCCCACCGCAAGCCCTTTGAAATGCGTGGCTTCCAGCTCCTCCTTCATCTGCACGGCGGCCCGCAGGTCGCTGGTTTCCGTTTCCTCGACCAGCGGATAGACCACGTACGCCTGCGCGCCGGCCTTGATCTCGTTGGCCGCAAGCGCGTAGACCTCATCGCGCTTGTCCTCGGACAGCCAGTAGGTCTTGATCTGCTTCTCGAAGGGAAGCTCATCCAGGATCGAGACCTCGAACTGGCCGTACAAGGTGAGCATGATCGTGCGCGGGATCGGCGTAGCGCTCATCACCAGCACGTCCACCTGAGAACCCTTCTGCTCGAGCTTGGCCCGCTGGATCACGCCGAAGCGGTGCTGCTCGTCGATCACGGCAAGGCCCAGCTGCTTGAACGACACCTCATCCTCCAACAAGGCGTGCGTGCCAATCAAAAGGTCAACCATGCCGAGAGCGACCCGCTCGCGCAGGTCGCGTTTTTCAGATTCCTTCAGGCTTCCCACCATCAGCCCGCAGCGCACGCCAAGCGGCGTCAGCAGGGCGTTCAGGTTGCCCATGTGCTGCTGGGCCAGGATCTCGGTGGGGGCCATCAAGCAGGCTTGGAATCCGGCCTTGATCGCGATCAGGCAGGCGATAGCGGCCACCACGGTCTTGCCGGAACCCACGTCCCCCTGGAGCAGGCGGTTCATGGGGTGCGGTGTGGCCATGTCCTTGCGGATTTCGGCGATGGCTTGCGCCTGGGCCCTGGTGAGCTTGAAGGGCAGGGAGGCCGCTACATCGTCCATCACCTCATCGGCCACCTGGAGCGAGCGACCCTGCGCCGCCTGCGTCCGAGAACGGTGCAACGCCACACCGAGCTGAAACAGGAACAGCTCCTCGAAGGCAAGCGTGCTGCGCGCCCGCTCGAAGTCCTCGACCGACTTTGGGAAATGCACGCTCTCGATGGCCTGGGTGCGCGGCAGCAGGCCTTCGCGCTGGCGGATTGGTTCGGGCAGGATTTCCACGATGCGCTCGCGGTAGCGCTGCACGTTGTCGCGGATGAGGCGGATCAGGGCCGCCTGCTGGATGCCCTTGGTCGCCGGATAGATCGGCACCAGCCTGCCCGTGAACAACGACTGTTCGGCCGGCTCCCAGACCGGGTTGCTCAGCTGCACCTGGCCGAATTCGTAGCTGACCTCCCCGTACATGGAGACCTTCTGCCCCACTTTGAGCTGGGTCTTGAGCCAGGGTTGGTTGAACCACACGGCGTACACCAGGCCGGTGCCGTCCTGTACGGCGGCCTTGAGCAGCTCGATGTTGGGCCGCGGTTTGACCGCGTCCACGGCGCGCACCGTACCATGCACCGTGACCTTGTCCCCCGGCCGAAGTTGCCCAATCTTCTTGATCGTGGTGCGGTCCTCGATGCGGCGCGGAAAGTAGATGAGCAAGTCCTGGATCGTGTGGATGCCCAGCTTCAGCAATACCTTTTCGCGCTGCGCACCCACGCCCTTGGCGTAGAGGATGCCGGCGTCCAATGAGGGCAATTCGACGGTGGCCGGCGTTCTTGTTGGAGGTGGAGGTGAACCCGATGGCGCGATGGACGGGGTCGGTGCTGCCGCCTCGAATGCCGGGTCGCGCAGCAGGTTGAGCAGCTCGCGCACGGCCTCCATCCGTTGGGAGTGGCTCTTCCCCGCGTAGCCTTGGACCGGCTTCTGGAACGCGCTGACGCTTGCGGCATCCAGACTCCCACCCAGCTTCTGTGCAAAAAGCTCCAGCCCGCCGATGACGGCGCGGTCCTCGTAGCCTTGCTTGGCTTCCAGCTCCAGGATCTTGCGAAGCGGCGTCAGTGGATGTACGTCGGGCATGAATTCATCATAGAACCAGAGGCTTTTGTTTGCTAGAAGCGCAGGAGCGGTTGACCTTGCCCCCACTTGCGCGCTACCTTTAGGGAGTTTCGGATTTACGGAGGTTTGTGCATGTTGCGCCTGATCTTTTTCATTTGGACCGCTTTTTCCTGGGTTTTTCCACTTACCTTTTTCAACGCTTCCATCAGTGAGGCCAGCGTGCCTGTGACCGTCAACGTCACGGTGGACGGCCAGCCTGCGGATGCGATGATTCGGGTGCTTCGTGAAAACAAGCTGTTTCAAGTGGAGTACACCGACGTGCACACCCCCGGGCTTGCCGCCTTTGAATTGCCTCCAGGCCAATACACGCTCCAGGTCGAGCACGGCGCGCGCTTCACCGCGCTGCCGCAGCGGCGGGACGTCCGGGTCGAAGCGGGAGCGCCGGTCGAGCTTGCCGTGGACATCCAACGGCTGATCGTCCCTTCGGCGCAAGGCTATTACTCCGCCGACCTGCACACCCACACGATCGCCAGCGCCGAGTCCACCTTCCGCATCTTCGGCATCCCCAACCACGGCTCCACGCCGGTGGATCAATTGGTGGCCGTTCAGCTTGCCGCCGACCTGGACGTGATGTTCATCAGCGACCACAACAGCGTCAGCGGGCACGAGCTGTTCGCACAGACCGCACAAGCGCGCGGCGCCCCCTACCTGCTCAGCGAGGAGATCACGACCGTGCTCTGGGGCCACTTCAACGCCTATTCGCTGGAGCCCGGGAGGCTGGTCGAATTCGATTTCATAAAACTGCCCGGCCGGTTCTTCGCCGAAGCCCGCGCAAACGGCGCGCAGATGGTCCAGATCAACCACCCTTTGAGCACGGGGTTCGGTTATTTCTTCATCCAGAACCAGCCGCAGTTTGACCCCAGCTTTGACGCGGTGGAAGTCTTCAACGATCACTTCGAAGAAGACGACGCCCAAACCATCCTGCGGCTGTTTCAGTTCTGGAACCAAGGCAAGCGCTATGTTGCCACCGCTGTCTCGGACGATCACGACTGGAAGATCATGAACACGGAGTACGGCACGCCGCGCACCTACGTCCACGTGGGCGGGACCCTGTCCGCTCAAAGTTTCCTGGATGCGCTCCAAGCGGGCCATGCCTTCGTCACCTACGGCCCCCTGATTTTCGTGAACGCAGCTGGAAAGATCCCCGGCGACGCCCTGGAGGCGACCAAGGGCCAGACGATCCAACTGGACGTGCTCGTCCAGAGCGTGAACGCCCTGGAGGGCGTGCAGGCCGAACTCATTCGAAACGGCCAGAAGGTTCAAACGGTCGCCGTATCCGGCACGGATCAAGCGATCGCTTTTGCAGAGACGGCTGACAAAGATGGCTGGTACGTGGTGCGGCTGCTGGATGGCGCGCGGCGCTATCTGGCCATGACCAATCCGATCTGGGTGGACGTGAAGTAGGGATGTGGTTCCCACGCCTGCAGAGGCGTCAAGGTTATCCTGCTGCCCTAGCCCCTTCTCCACCCGTTGGGG
>Ga0326597_10006811_pt1 | contig 15595 bp, 14 predicted proteins | sample RVTome_12_FD_203789 | JGI IMG/M metagenome (GOLD analysis project Ga0326597, IMG submission 203789) | Soil microbial communities from uranium-contaminated site in the Upper Colorado River Basin, Wyoming, United States - RVT100D185 | ecosystem: Environmental > Terrestrial > Soil > Contaminated >...
GCGCAGCGCCCGTCACTGCATATTCCAAGGACTGATTATTGACCGTGGAGTGTATCGCCGAGTGGAACGCGATGCCGTACTTCCGGTCAATGACCATGTTTGAGGTATAGGGGGCGAGGTCGTCCAGCTGGTAGATCCCGGCGAAGCGACACTCGATGGCGCGAATTAGACCATCTGACGTAGTAGAAGATGCCCAACGCAACAAGCCGCCGGGCTCGATGCCATGATGCCTTTGTACAAAGCCGAATTCGCAATTATCACCCAGGCTCTCGAACTCTTCGACGATTTTCGCGTCCTCGGACATTAGCGCGTTACTCCCTTTTACAACGATCGTGGGTCGAGCTTCCGCGAGTATGAAAGTGCATTCCTGAAGCGACCCCCATCCGCGATTCGTGGACGACGCCGATCAACCGTTGAGCACTTTCTCGAAATACTCCTTCATCTCAATGGATATATGGCCCTGGCGCGTCAGTTTGACGTGGCCAATCGCTATCCGCCCATCAAAAGCGGCGCGTTCGTTCCAGATACGGATCTCAATTAGCTTCTCAAATTCAAAGGAATCGTCGACCGAGAAATTCAGTATGACCTCGACGAACCGCTCGCCTCCCGGCGGGACGACCTTGGCGAGCGCGAGCTGGGTCGTCCCGTTGAAGACTTCAACCAGATAGCTCATCTCCGCCGCCTCTGGGGAGATGCCGAGGCTCACCGCGGCAATCCACGCTCCGGCGGGCAAGAACACGCGAGGGCCATAGATCAGGACGCGCGCTCTGCCGGTGATGTCCATCGGGCGCGTTGCCGGCACGGTGTAAGGCGCGGGGACCGGCTCCTCGTTGATATAGAAGAGATCGCGTTGCCAGACGATCGGCCCGAGCTGACCGCCGAGAAAATGTGCCGCATACGGTTCTAACGCGCCCTCGACGGCCGCCCGCGTGGTGTCGTCGAGACGCGCCCACCACTGCCCGTCATCGTCCCCCGCGAGACCAACCGGCTCACCAACGGCAGAGAGGGCGCTCGCCAGATCCTCTTCGCTGGCCACCAGGCCCAAATAACGGGCGATCGCCTCTGCCGCAGCGACCGGGGCGCCGCGATACTCATCGCCGTGCAGAACGAGCGCCGCCGGGACGGCGTCCCAGCTGGTAAGCGCGGCACTGCTCCTTGCGACCACCCGCGTGGCCTCGAACAGAAAGTCGCTCCCGTGCTGCGCCACCATATCCCCGACCGCGCGTCGAGGATCTTCGAGAGCCACGACGAAGCGCGCGGTCCCTTCCAACAACGCGGTTCGCAGATGACCGACCGGATGGTACGAGAAGAATACAATATGCGGCGGCATAGCCTTGATCACTGCATGCCCGACATCCGCGATCGTGTTCGCGCCGACCACATCAACCGGCCCCAGCGTGCGCTCGACAATCCTCCCGGTCAGGTTCACGCACCACTCGGCAAAGCGACTCGGGATTCCGACAATGAAAAAAACCATGAATTCACCAAGCCGGATCGGATCACGGATCCTAATCGACCAGGCCAAGCGCGTCGAGACACCCATGAAAGAAATCGCCGGTCCGCCCTGCTGGCAACCCCACCAGCGCGGCCGGAAGGCAGCATTCCAGCGGGCGCCGGTGGCCCTCGCAACGTGTCACGTCGGACGCGTTGCGCTTGAGGAGAAATCCCGGACCGCGTAGTGTCCGGTCCGGACTGGGGTCCGGAGATCCCGCGACAGTTTCCAACTCGATCATGCTGAGAAAGTCGGAGTAGACGGACGATCAAAGCGTTGAGGAGCGGCGGCGATGGCCACCGAATTGCGCGCCGACGAGCTTATCAGGGCGCTCTACCGAACCCTGCTGCTGCGCGAGCCGGACGAGGCCGGGCTGCGCCACCACCTTCGGCTGTTCGAGAGCCACGCCGATTTCGACGCGGCGATCCGCGCCTTTCTGCGCTCCCGGGAGTTTTCGCAAAACCACCACAGGTTTCAGCAGCGGTTTGTCGACCCCAATGTCGATCCCGATCGTGACCAGCTGATCCGCGATCAATCGCAATTTGGCGAGGTGGGGCTGCTGATCCGCGCGATGGTCAATGACGCCGCCGCCCACCAGATCGTCGTCGATGTCGGCGCGCGCGGCCGCGAGCGATCGAATTCCTTCGATCTGCTGCGGCATTTCGGTTGGAGGGGATTGCTGATCGAGGCAAACCCGGAGCTGATCGAGGGCATCGAGCGAGAATTCGCCGGCCTCGACGTGACGATCCTCAACGTCGCGGTATCGGATTACTCGGGCGAGGGCACCCTCCATCTCGGCGTCAACGACGACGTCTCGGCAATCACGGAGGAAACCGCGCGCGCCTGGGGCGAGACGCGGGGTCAGGTTGCCGTCAGGATCGAGCGCCTCGGCGATCTCCTGCGGCGGCACGACATCCCGGTTGATTTCGACCTGCTGAGCCTCGATATCGAGGGCGAGGACATCCGCGTCTTCAACGACGTGCTAGGGGCGGGATACCGGCCGCGCTGGGTCATCATCGAGGCGGCATTCGACGGCGCCATCCGCTCGCTCGACGATCTGCCGCTGTCTGCAGCGACGCGCGAGACCTATAGGATCGTCGCCCGGACCAGGCCCAACCTTATCCTCGCCATGAATCCGGTGATATGCTCGCGGAGCTCCGGGTCATGAACCGGCGCGCGGCGCGCAGGTGATGCGCCGCCTGCTGAGGGTGTTGAGCAAGCCCCCGCGTGGCGACGCGCTCGAGCAACCATCGCCGGCGGCATCCGCAGAAGAAACCACGGCGATGGTCATTCGCGGGTCCGCGGACGTCGATCTCCTGTACACGCTTTTTCTTGGCCGCCTGCCGGAGAGCGATGGCGTGCGCGAGGGGCATGTCCGGCGCCCGGTTCTCGAAGTCGCCGAACAGATCCTGACGAGCGAGGAATTTGCGACGAAAATCCTCGACGGTTTTATCTTGCGGCAATGGCTGCCGCACCAGACCCTGTCGCTCGATCGGCTGTCGCCAGTGGCGGAATTCATCGCAGAGGCCGGGTTCGCGCAAATCGACGAGGCGCCGCCGCAAGCGGATTGGAAAAGCGTCCTGCGGTGGACCCTGGCGGGAGAGCCCTGTGGCGGCGTGCTCAAAGATCATTATGGCGAGCTGGCGGAGCAGTTTCTCGGCCTGCTCGGCGCACCGGATTCGCCGATTGTCGCGGGCATCGATGTGATCGCCAACACCCTCCTGCGCGGCTGGGTGGTCGACCGGAGCAATCCCGCCGCCCTGTTGCATCTCGGCGTGAAGCTCAATGGCCTGACCGTCAAAATTGTCGCGGCAGATGAGTTTCGCCGCGACATCCAGGTCCGTTTTGGCGGCGAGGGACGTGCCGGTTTTACCATCCGGGTGGACCGGCTGCCGGGTGCGGGCGCGCTGCGTCAGGCGAGCGTCGAAATCATCGAGTTGAGCCGGGGCGCCGTCGTGCTTCCTGAGCGCCTCGTCGAGTTGAGCCCCGCTCCCTCGCGTCACATCGAAGCGCAGATGCGGCAGGAGCTGATCAGCCTGCGGCGGGCTGTCGAGCGGCTCGAGCAGTACCTGCCGCGGCTTGAAGGCGGCCAAGCCTGGCCCCTCTCGGCCTACGCAACGGTGCAGCCTCTGGTCGATCTGGTGCCCAGCCCTCCAGCGCCGGGCGAGGGGGAGGGGAGTTTTTGCGTGCTGGTGATCGACGATCCCGGTCGACCGCAATCGGCGAGCGCCACCGTCGCATCGGTGTTGCCCCAAGTCACGGCTGCAGACCGGGTTTTTCTCGTGCATGCCGCCGATGCGCCGCGCCGGTCCAGCCCCGAGCCCGGTGTCGAGCTGGCGCGACAAGAAGCCGGCGAGCCCCCGAGTGCCGCGTTACGCCGCATCGCGAGCCGGACAACGGCGTCGCACCTCTTGGTCCTCGATGCCGGCGTAACCCTCGCGACAGAGGCGCTTGCCTGGTTCCGTGCCGCCATCCGGCGCAGCGGCGCCGCAGTGATTTATTCCGACGAGGATCATATTGCGTGCGATACGCCGGAACGTGAGGCCTTGCGGCCGGTGTTTCGGCCGGCTTTCGACGAGGAGCTGCTATTGCAGCGCAACTACATCGGCAACACTTTCTGCATCTCGCGCGAGGCTTTTGTCGAGCTTGGAGGCTTCGCCGGCGACCTGCCGGTCGATCCGCGCCACGATTTTCTGTTGCGCGCCGCGACACGGTATGGGCTCGCTGCCCTCGCTCATCTGCCCCTGGTTCTGGTCCACGGTCGGTCATCTCCGGCCGACGACGATGAAGCGGCGCGGGAGCGGCTGACCCATACGGTGCAAAGCCATCTCCAACGGACCGGGTCGGCGGCCCGCGCCGCCGCGCACGACGACGGGGTCGGCCGCCGGTTGCCTGATGCGGTCAAGATCGTTTGGCCCGAGGACCGGCCCCGGCCGATTTCAGTCATCGTGCCGACCCGGGATAGCGCGGAGATGGTGTCGGCGCTGGTACACAGCCTGCGGCGCCAAACGGTGCACTGGGACCGGATCGAGATCGTCGTCGCCGTCAATGGCAGCCCTGATCAGGCAGCCTGCGACGCGTTCGCAGAGCTCGAGAGCGCCTTTGAGCCGGTGCGGGTGGCCGATCGTCAAGTGCCCTTCAACTGGGGCGCGATCAACAATGCCGCAGCGGCCGAATTCAGCACCGGCGACCTCCTGGTGTTCCTCAACGACGATATGCTGTGCGTGACGCCTGGCTGGGACGTTCGGCTGCGCAGCCAACTTGCGCGACCGGATGTGGCCGTGCTCGGCGGGCGGTTGCTGTACCCGAACGGCGCAATCCAGCACGCCGGAATCGTTTTCGGCCATCACGCGCAGAACCTGCATGAGGGCGCGGGCGAGGCCGCGGCCGACGGGCTTTATCTGGACCGCACGCTGTTGGTGCATCAGACGGCCGCGGTAACCGGCGCGTTCCTCGCCTGCCGACGGGATACATTCGAAAGCCTTCGCGGCTTCGATGCAGAGCGCTTCACGGTGACCTGCAGCGACGTCGATTTCTGTGTTCGGGCGCGCGTCACCGGGAAAACCGTATTGTACGACCCGTTTCTGACATGGATCCACTACGAATCGGCGTCGCGCGGGTTCGACGATCACAACGAGAGCACCCGTCGCCGGTTCGATCTTGAATTCACCCGGTGGCGCGATGGCTCGGCCGCGCTCGACCTGGTGGATTTGAACCTCAATCCTCACCTCATCCGCTCGCCGCGCGCATTCGAGGTGTTTCATCGCGTCGACGCTCAAGCGGTCGATACCTGGCTTGCGGCACAGCGCCATCGACGCCAGCAATTGGCGGCGCAACCAGCACCGTGCCCGACGGAGAAGACCGTGGATGGCGCCCGGGCATCGGTCCATCCGCCGGGGGCGGAGCGGCCGCGAACGAAACCGGTATCGGGATGATGGAAACAGCGGTGCCGATGGCGACGACGGCCGCGACCATGAGGCCGCCTCGCCGGGCGCGGCGCATCCTATTCGACGGTATGAACCTGGCGCTCGAGCAGGGTACCGGGATCGCCACCTATGCCCGGGTTCTGACCCGGCTTGCCCGCGACATCGGGTATGAAATCGGCGCGGTATACAGCACGCCGTTCACCCCGCCCGGCGACCCGCTGTTGCGGGAAATTTCGTTCTTCGACGAACACTCAAAGCAAGATCGGCTCGGCACCCGACAAACGCCGCGGCGGGTGCTGAATTATCTGATCGACCAGGCCCATTGTCATTTTCCCGTAACGCCCATGCCGTTTGCGTTCAGCGGCGTGGTTAGGGCAGAAGAATTTTCTGACCGGCTTCCCGAGCAGGATTATGCATTTGTTTCACGTAACCTGTTTAGGAACTCATGCCATTTTTATCGGATGACGAAAAAATTCGTTGAATTAACGTTGGATCCGGCACCGGAGATTTTCCACTGTTCCTGTCCTCTGCCACTGCACGCGCGGTCATCCCGTAATATTTACACGATTCATGATTTGGCATTGTTGCGGTTGCCTTTCGCAACAGTTGACCGAAAGCGGCAAACCTATCAAATTCTGAAGAAAATTGCACTCGAAGCCGATTGCATCGTCACCGTCTCGGAAACTTCCAAGCGCGACATCGTCGAGCTTCTCGGGGTGGCTCCCGATAACGTCAACTGTACGTACCAAGCGGTGGATTTTCCGGCTCCCTATATCGCGCGATCGCAAGATTCCGTCGCCAATTATCTCGACGGGGCGTTGGGGGTTCCCTTGTATGGATACCTGCTGTTCTTTGGCTCGGTTGAGCCGAGGAAGAATGTCGGCCGTCTGGTTGAGGGCTATTTTCGCTCGGGCGTCGAGCTTCCGCTGATCCTGGTTGGGTCTGCCGCCCGGGGCGGCGAGGCCGAGCTCGCGCTGATCGAGCGGCACAAAAGCGGGGCCGACGCCTTCGCCGAACCCGGTTCCGGCCTGCGCTGCCTCGACCATGTCGGGTTGTCCACCCTCCTCACCCTGATCCGCGGGGCGCGAGCGGTGGTGTTCCCGTCGCTCTACGAGGGTTTCGGCCTGCCGGTGCTCGAGGCGATGACGCTCGGCACGCCGGTCGTGACGTCGCGCGCCGGCGCGCTGCCCGAGATCGCCGGCGACGCCGCTGTCTTCGTCGATCCGTACGATGTCGACGACATCGCCAACGGGATCAGGATGGTGGTCGACGACGCGGATTTTCGCCGCGAGTTGGCAACGCGCGGGCTTGCCCAGGCGGCCAAATTCTCGGTTGAGCGATATCGCGAGAGGCTGCGAACGCTTTACGGGGAACTCATCTAGCCTTTCGATATCGTGCGGGTTTGTTGAGTGATGACCACATGGGCACGGATGATCCCCCCCGATCACACGCCGCCCTCGCCGGTCGCCGGCGCTTGGCCACGGCACTGATGGACGAGAGCGGATTGTTGCCGCTGACCGAAGGCTCGGCCCCGAACCCCCAGGCCAAGCCGGTGGGCTCGACGCGGGCCGCGAGCGGGCGAACCACCATCGTGACGATAGCGACGCCCGATCGTGCGGCGCAAAGCCGCATCTTTGCCCGCTCCGCGCGCCGGTGCTATCCCGATGCGAGGCTGGTCGTGCTGGCTATCAACGCTGACCGGACGCAGCCTCTGTTCGAGGATTTGTACGACCTTGTCATCTCGCCCGAAGAACTGTCGCTCGGCTGCCTTGCCGACATGCGCTTCCGGTATTCGACCGCCGAGCTTTGCTTTGCGTTGAAACCGTGGATCATCAAGCATCTTCTCGATGAATTCCCCGACGAGCCAGTTTATTATTTTGATTCCGACATCGAACTTTTCACGCCTTTGGCCGAGGTCGAGACTGCGCTGGCCTGCGGCGCCAACCTGGTGGTAACTCCGCACATCCTGCAGCCGGCGCCCGATCTGGCCAGCGAACAGACGCTGCTGCGCTCCGGGTCACTCAACGCGGGTTTTCTCGCCGTCGCGCCGAGCGCCGAGGGTCGCGGTTTTGTCGACTGGTGGGGCGAACGGCTCAGAACCGGCAGCACCCTCGAAATCACCTGCGGCGACCAGAAATGGCTTGATCTGGCGTCGGCGATCTGTGACGGCGTCGCGGTCTTGCGGCACCCCGGCTACAATTTCGCCTTCTGGAACGCCCACGAGCGAAAGCTGATCTGCCAGGGCGATACCTGGACCGCCGCCGGACAGCCATTGCGTTTCGTGCATTATACCAAATGGAATCTACGGAAGGAGGATTCGGACCAGTATCTTGCGAAATATTTTTGCCGCGAATACCAGTCTTTTTCCGGTCTTTTCGCCGACTATCAAAGAAAAGTGCAGGGCGAGGACCGGTTCGGCGTGGCGCAGCCGCGGCGTATCTACGGCGAGGTACGGACACCCTCCGGCGAGCCGATCCCGGATTTGATTCGCGGTGCCTATGCCCGGCATGGCCCGACGGTCGATGGTCAGTCCGCCGAGGTGTTCGATCGCGTGGTGGCCGCGCTCAATGCGCCGAGCATCATCCGGGCGGATTTGCCGGAGTTGCCGATCACCGTTCTCAGCGATGAGATCTGGGAGCGCCATGCCGATCTGCGGTATCGCTTCAATGCCGACCAGATCGCCGGGCGCTGGGCTTATCTGCAATGGCTGGTCCACTCCGGCGCGGCAGAGCTCGGGATCCCCGCCGCATTCGTGACCCCCGTGCGGACGGCCCTGGGGCGGGAGCGGGTACGCCAGCTCGAGGCCGGTGAGGAACCGGCCGTGCCGCCCGCTTCGGTCGCCGCCCCCCACTTGCCGGAGCCGCTCGCATCGGCCGACGCCATCGCCGCGCTGACCGCGGCGCACGACGCGGAGCGCGACCGGGCACGCCGCCGGGACGACGACGTCCGGCTGTTGGCCGGCAGCAACAAGGCCTTGCGGCGCGAGGTGCAGGCCCTGCGGGTGCGGTGCTGGTGCAACGAGGAGACAATCCCGGCGCTCGAAGCGGAACTGGCGCAAGCCCGACGCGCGCGCGACAGCGCCGCACGGCGCAGCCAGCATCTGGCCGAGGAGGTCGCCGCCCTGCACTCCGGGTGGTGGTACCAGTCGGCATGGCGCCGGTTGGCAAGGGACCCGTCTGCCGACCGGTCGGGCTCGGGCCGGCGATCGATGCGCACAGAGACCGGCCGACAGCCGGTCCTTGCGGGCGACGGGCCGTTCTTTACCCGCGGCTTTCACCTCAGCGACGCGGCCGCGGTTGACGGCGCAACCGTCAAACGCGTCAAGGGCGCACCGTCGGGGACGATGATCTTTGGCCCCTACGTCAATCTCCCGGCCGGCACTTACGCGGTAACGGTGGATGCCCGGCTCTATCAGCGCCTGCCGATCGTGACCAGCTTCAGGCTCGATGTCGTGCGCGACGATACGCGCCAACTTGTCGGCCTGCGCAAGTGTCGCCTTTACGCGACCAGGCGCCGGCAGAGTTTCGCGCTGATCTTCACGGTTTACGACGGCGAGGATTACCCGGATTACGAAGTCAGGATCTGGGCCCGCAAGGGAACCCCCCTGGAGATCGGCCAGATTGAATTGTATCGGCTGACCGATGACCGGCCGCAACTCGGCACTGCCGCCGGTGGGGTCGGTGCGCTGCCACCCCGTTAAGCCGTGCTTGCCCGCTCAATAGAGCGTCGCGGCGGCATTCTTGACGATGAAGCGGATTTCGGCGACCGCCTTGATCACCGCCTGGCCGATCAAATCGAGCCGGCTCAGCTGCTCGACCCGCAATTTCGTCTCGGCGATTTCGTCCGGTGTCAGGACGAGGTCGAGCAGACCGCAGGCGTCGATCAGGCAGATCAGCACGACATCCCGCGGGTCGGGAATTTCATCGGTCAGCAGGAGCTGGCGCAGCCGCGCCTTGACCTCGCGCGGTTCGCGGTCATCGACAACCGGATACCGCCTGGTGTGAAACACCCACAGAAAACGGCCATCGTCCTCGCGCAAGATGCCTTTCGCGACCAGACGTTTCAGCGCCCTTTCCTGATATTTCTCGGCGTTGGCGCTGATGCGCTCAAGCGCCGCGGCGACGCTGAGCCCGGCCCCGGCCTGGCCGAGCTCGACCAGCACATCGTCGAGGATATCGTCGCCGGTCGGCGTCCGATCGACCAGGATCAGCTGCTCGAGATCGGAATCGACCCGGTTGTCGAGTGCAAGCTCCATCAGGGCGGCGCCGGCAAGCACGACATCGGCGGCCGACAACGGCAGGTCGATGAACCGGCCATGCGTGTCGTCGAGCTGCAGCAGGAGGATTTCTTCGACAAAGCCCAATGTCGCCTGTGGCATGGCCAGTACCCTCAACGCACCGCCGCGACAGCGGAGGCCGCATCCGCCTCAATCGAAAAAATCTTGTCGAACCCGCTGATCGAAAACACCTCGCGGACATTGGGGCCGAGCCCGAACAGCACCACCTTACCTTTGGCCTGTTGCACTTTTTTCGCGACCACCAGCAGGACCCGCAGGCCGGCACTGCTGATGTACTGCAACGCCGACATATCGATGGCGAGGTGCGGGGTGCCGCCGGCCAGCGCCCGCGTGAGGCTCTCCTCGGCGGGCTGCGCGGCGCTGCTGTCGAGGCGGCCGGCGAGCTTTACGATCACGACATCGCCCACCTGCTCCTGCGCAAATTCCATCGCCGGCCTCATGCCGTGTTTAATGCTTCGCAGCCTGCGTACCACGGCGCCGATTGCCGGGCAATAGACCGCCGGGAACGCCTTGCGGGCGCCTCACGGCCGGAAGATCAGGGCGAGGCAGGTGATGTCGTCGGACTGGTCGGCGCCGGCGGCAAACGCTGCGGTCGCGCCGAGAACGCCGCTGACGAGTTCAGCCGCACTGCCGCCCCGTCCGGCCTCCAACGCGGCTTCCAGCCGCGCGGCGCCGAATTCCTCGCCTTGCGTGTCGAAAGCCTCGGTGATCCCGTCACTGAACAGAAACAGCGTATCGCCGGGATGCAGCACTGTTTCGTCGATCCGGCATGGCATGTCGGCATCGATGCCGAACGGAATGCCGGTCGCGCCCAGCGTATCGTGCCCGCCTTGCGCGCGCAGCAGGTAGGGCGGGTTATGTCCGGCATTGCAGTAACGCAACACCCCGCTCGACAGGTCGAGCACGCCATGAAACATCGTGACGAACATGCAGGCGGTGTTCTGGGTGGCGAGCAGGCGATTGGCCTCCGCCATGCCGATTGCCATGTCGGCGGCGCTGCTGACGCTGCGCATTACCGTACGTGACACGGCCATGAACAAGGACGCGGGGATGCCTTTCCCGGAAACGTCAGCGACGGTGACCGCCAGCCGGTTCGCATCGATCAGAAAATAATCGTAGAAATCGCCGCCGATCTCGCGCGCCGGGTGCATCTCGGCATGGAGGTCGATCGCTTCGCCGGGGCCTTCGCGCACCAAGGGGGCCGGTAGGATCGATTGCTGGATCTCGGCGGCTGCCTGCATCTCCTCGCGGCGGTGCTGCTTGGCGCGAATTTCGGCGGCCATGCCGCCGAACACCCGCGCGAACGTCGCCAATTCGGCCGATTGGCTGGTCAGTTCGTCAAGAAAGGCCGGATCGTACTGGTCGTGCCCGAGCGCCTCCGCCGCATAGGTCAGGTAGGCGAGCGAGTGGTTCATGTTGGCCAGACGGCCGCCCAGCTCGCGGATGATCGCGACGCCGATCGACGGATAGTCGGCGCTGAGCTTCATCAAGCTGTCCTGCTCGATACGGATCACCATCGTATCGGTGCGCGCGACGACGGTCGCGGTGCGCGGCAAATCGGTAAAAACACCAAGCTCGCCGATGATCCCGTGGCGCCCGATTGTCGCCAAATGGATCGGTCCGGCGGGGAGCTCGACAAAGACATCGGCCTCGCCTTCGAGGATCACGCAGGCAAATGTGCCAGGATCGCCCTCGCGCATCAGGGCCGCCCCGGCCGGGTAGGTCGCGAACCCGCATTGCGCCGCCACGGCCAGCACCGACCCCCGATCAAACCTTGCGAAAATCGGGTGCGGCGTCAGGATGCGGGCGATTTCCTCGAGCGGCGGCGCCACAACGGCGGAGCCTGCATCAGGCAGAGACGGCAATTCGGCGGGCACCGCGAGGCGCCCTATCGTCCAGCGCGTGCGAGGAGCCCGCCGGCCACGATCACCCGATGCGCCGGCCCGGCCTGGCCATCGACCGCACCGCTGCGCTCGCCCTCTGTCGCCTCATCGCCGGTAACGGCGGACGCCGCGGAGCCGTCAAGGATGGCCCCGCCCGATATGACGATGTCGCGCATCAATGTGCCTCCGTCGCCCTAAACGGCGCTGCATTCCACTCCACCATGACCCGTGGCGAGAACCCGGTAGATGGCAGCAAGAAGCGGATCGGGTTGCTCGCGGCCAGGCTGCCGCCAGTCGGGCTACTCCCAGAAGACCATGACGATCTTATGCTTGTCGTCGAGGATCAGGTTGAGCCGGTTCGGGTTATGCACGATGCCGGCGACCCCGTGGGTCGGCGTGATCGTGCGGAAGCCGCGCGGCAGGTCTTCCTCGTGCACGATATTCGGGGTCCCGGGGGCCGCCTTGCCTTTTTCCGCGTATGTCTTGCCGATGCAGTCCTTGCAGTCGGTCGCCTTGACGGTCGCGCGCGCGACGCCGGGCACCTGCTTCAGCTCGATCGCGTTGGCGCCGGCGCGAACCCGCACGCCCTTGACGTCGTGCCCCGGATCGAGGGTGAACATTGCGCTGACCGGATAAAACCCCTCGGCCTTCTGCGATTGCTGGGGGCTGGTGGCGATCAGCTGCAGATCGAGCACGTCGTCGGCCGCCTTGCCGTAATAGAACGGCACCAGTTCCGGCGAACTCCAGCCTTGCGAGCTGACCAAGCCGCTGACGTGAATGATGTCGAATTTCTGATCGCCCGCGGAGCGCAGCACTTCGACGCTGGTTACATACATGACCGGCATTTCCAACGCCCTGGTGGCTCCCGACGGACCCGCGGCACCGCCTTGATCCTCCCCTTGTTGGGCAGCCGGCTGGGCGCCTTGCGCAAAGGCCAACCCGACCAGGGCACCGCTCATCATGACGGCCGCGATGGCGGCGCCGAACATCCGATGGATCTGTCTCATCCCAGCCCTCCCGAATTGAAGATCATCCCTAAATGGGCCAGCCACCCGCTTCACGCGGACGGCACCGCCGCATCCCTCGATCCGCCCGCGATCGCCGCCGCCCCCAGGTTGCGAGCGCCCTCTTCCGACCGGAAGGCTCCCCGTTGTCCGACCACGTCGAGCAGCCCGACCGTATCGAGCAGGTCGAGGATCAGATCGGTCGCCCGCATCTTGGTCATTCGGCAATAGGTCGTGTCGGTGCTAACGAAGCTGCCGTTTTCGGCAAGCTTGTTGACCGGCTCGCCACCGCCGCAGACGCTGAAATATTCACAGCTCTGCCGACACAGCTCGACCCCGGCATCGATGTCGGCCAGCAGTTTCTTCAGCCCCGGCTGTTGCGGCAGGTCGATCAGCCGGTCGCGATTGATGTTGCCGATGATGAAATCGCCATACGCCGCGTTCTTCAACCCCAAGAGTTCCGGCGAAAAGGTCGCCAGATTGCCGGTCCAGTCCATGCTGGTAATCGCAAACGGCTCAACCAGTTGGTTGAAGAACACGGCCTCCCGGGGGCGCACCACCTGCTGCGCCGCATCGTCGATTTCACGGATGTAGGCGAGCTTGTCGGGCGATGAGGCGGCCAATCGCCAGAACTCGCGCAGAAAGCGGTAATAGGCATCCGCGATATCCGGTTCCCCGAAGGACCGCGACACGTGATCCCCCTCGCTCTCCTCGACGTTGAAGCAGACCCGGTCGATCCCTTCCTCGGCATAGAAGTCGAACATCTCGCGGGGCGCCGCGAGGCTCTCGGCCGACAGCACCGAGATGACGTGAAACGGCACCCCCTGGCGTCGAAGCCGGCGGATCCCGGCGATCGTCCGATCGAAGGTGCCCCGCCCCGAGCGGGTCACCCGATTGATGTCGTGCAGCCGCTGCGGGCCATCGACACTAACCCCGACGTTGACCTGCTCCGCGGTGAAGAAATCGCACCACGAATCGTCGATCAGGGTTCCGTTGGTTTGGAAGGCGTGCGTCACCAACAGGCCCGGCGGCTTCAGCCGGTCGACCAGCCGAAACGCCCGGCGGTAGAAATCGATCGGCAGCACCATCGGCTCGCCGGCGTGCCAGACGATCGTGACGCCCTTCTCAACCCAACCGGAGGCGAAGACCTGCGAGAACAGATTGGCGAGGGTCGCTTCAGCGACCACCGCCTTGTTGGTCCGGTCCGGCAGGTAGCAATAGCGGCAGTCGATATTGCAGAACGGCGTCGGCTGAACCACCAGGAGCTGGATGCGCGGCATTAGCTGCGCGATTCCCGGCACGCCGCCCGAACGTTAGTTACCAATTGCCCCAGCCGTTGCGCCATTTGTTCCAGCCGTTGCGCCAGTTGCTCCAGTTGTTCCACGGCACGCCAAAGCTGAAATTGGCCCACGGCCGGCCCCAACCGCCGCCGCCCCAACCACCACCATTCCTCCAATTATGCCAGGCGACACGGGTCTCGCCGGCGGCCTCGCCAGGCTGGGCCTGGGCACCCGATACGGCCGACACGGCGTCGCGAATGGCGGCGAGCCTTTCCGACACTCGCTCGCCCGGCGCCAGCGGCCCCGCCGGATCCTGGCTCGCCGCGCCCGGCGCTGCGGAACCGAGCAGCACGGCCATGCCGATCGCGCCCGGGGTCATCAGCTTCGAGACGATTCCGAGGTATTTCTGCCGAAGCGACAACAGTTCCTCCATGATCATCGACCGGCGGCTTGCCGCGCCACCGATCGATTTCGATCGTGACACTGCCGCTCGCCAGACGGAATTGGCTCTCTAAATGTTCGCTGGATGCCCGCGTGGACGCGAAATCTTGACGGTTCCAGCCTAGCGCACAACCAACGGCGGCGTCAAATTTCGGGCGGCCGCGCCCAGGGTGGCGCCAGTGCCAGAACGCGCGTGTAGACCGGGCAGTCCGGCGTGTGCGCCCCCGGCAGATAGCCAAGGCTCATCAGAAACTCGCCGACGATGAGACCGCCGGTGAAACGGAAATTCTGCCGGAAGAGGCGGGTCCAGTCCTCCGGCGCCCTGGGATGATTGGCCTCGAGCCAGCCGTGGAACGAGCCGTGGGATAGCCGCAAATCCTGGATGCGGCGGGCATTGGCGATGACCGCCTCGATCTTCTGCCGGTTGCGCACGATGCCGGGATCGGCGAGGAGGCGCCGGTTCTCCGAATCGCCGAAACCGGCGACCCGATCGACATCGAAATCGGCGAAGGCGGCGCGAAACGCGGGGCGCTTTTTAAGGACGGTCAGCCACGACAGCCCGGCCTGGTTGATTTCGAGCACAAGGCGCTCGAACAGCACCCTTTCGTCCGCCGCGGGAAACCCGTATTCCCGGTCGTGATAGGGCCCATGCAAAGGATGGGGCGGGGCGGCCAGGCAATAGGCGGCGCTCATGCCGGCGATAATCGGCGATCACGACTCGCCGCGCCACCCCTCTTCACGCGCCGCGGAAGCTGAACCACGGCTCATGCACGACGATGTAAATCCCCAGCCAGATCACCGCGGCCACCACCGTGGTCAAGGCCAGCTTGCGCGCCAGCATCGGGTTTTGCGGCGCGCCGGCGGGGCCGCCGAAATCATCCGGCTCGGACGGCGTGATCCACAACGGCAGGACCGCGAACAGCGTCACCCACCACACCAGGATGTAGACGACGATTCCGGTCACCCAGCCCATCGAGAGATCAGCCGCAAGCCCCCTCTTCGCCCCAGGGGGCGGAGAGGGTTGGGGTGAGGCGGGGGATTCCAGAGCCGTTGGCCATACCCACCTCACCCTCCCCACCGCTCCGCGGTGGGTCCCCTCCCTCTCCCCCCTAAAGGGCGGAGAGGGCAAATTCCGGCGTATCCCGCCCTCACGCCTGCTCCAGCTCGATCAGGGTGCCGCAGAAATCCTTGGGATGGAGGAACAGCACCGGCTTGTCATGGGCGCCAAGGCGCGGCTCGCCATCGCCGAGCACCCGGGCGCCGGCCTGGCGC
>Ga0326597_10006812_pt1 | contig 15594 bp, 14 predicted proteins | sample RVTome_12_FD_203789 | JGI IMG/M metagenome (GOLD analysis project Ga0326597, IMG submission 203789) | Soil microbial communities from uranium-contaminated site in the Upper Colorado River Basin, Wyoming, United States - RVT100D185 | ecosystem: Environmental > Terrestrial > Soil > Contaminated >...
CCCCGGCGGCCCCGACCGCAGGAATGCGGCGGCCTTCGCCGAAGGTGATGAAGGTCATGTCGCGATCCAGCGGCTCCACCTCCCAGGCGGTGCCTGAACCGCCGCGGAATTTGCCGGCGCCACCGGAGTCTTCCATCAGCGAGTAGCGGTGAATGATGATCGGATAGGAATATTCCAGCAGCTCGATATCGCCGGAGGTGAGTGCCCCGAAACAGCATTCCGGGCCGCACGCATGCCAGCCGTCCTGTTGCGGCGTCGCGCCGGCGCCGGAAATAATGGTGGCCAGCACCATGGTCACATATTCTTCGTTGCTGCGCGTATCCCAGCCGGCGATGTTGAGGCCGTTGGCGTGGCCCCAGGAAGCGGCCACCTTCGACGGCATCGCTTTTTCAAAGGCGAGCCGCACCGCATCTGTCAGCGTCTCCATCGGCGTGGTGGTGCAGTTCATATGCGGCGCCGGTTCGGTGGCGTTGCAGAGCGTGCCCTTGGGCCCGAAATCCACCGTCACGCAGCGATACAGCCCTTCATTGTAGGGAGGCGCCAACTGCGCGAACATCATCAGCCCGAGATAGACACCGGAGTGCGAATTCCCCTCGTAGGAATTGATGAAATAGGGAATCTGCGGCGGGCTCTTGATGGCGATATGACAGGTATCTTTCTTGATCGTTACCGTCGCAGTGATTTCGAAATCGCCGAAACCGTGCCCGGCATCCTCCAGGATCGCCATGCCTTCGTAAGTGCCATCCGGCACTTCTTTGATCAGCGAGCGCATATGCCGGTCGGCCATATCGAGCAGTTCCCCGACACAGGCATCGACCTGCTCCAAGCCATACTTATCCAGCATGCCGATCAAATTACGCTCACCCACCTGGCAGGCGCCGATCAGAGCGTTGAAATCGCCTTCCTGGTCTCGGCGTGCGCGCAAGTTGGTGAAAATCATGTTGAGCAGATCGGACCGCGGCTTGCCGCGGTCCCAGATCTTCACCGGCGGAATGCGCAGGCCCTCGGCATAGATTTCCTTGGCGTCCGGGTTGTATCCCGCCGGCACCGGCCCCCCGATATCGGTCAGATGCCCCTTGCAAATCGTCCAGTAGCGCAGTTTTCCCTTATAGAATACAGGCTTATAGAGGCACATGTCGATCGAATGGCTGCCGCCATAGGTCGGATCGTTGTGCAGGATCAGATCGCCCTCATGCACATCGTCGCCGAAAAACTTCGCCACCGCCTTCATCGCCGGGATCAGGGAGCCCAGATGGATCGGGATGTCCTGGCCTTGCAGGATCATCTCCGGCTCGGCGTTGAACAGGGCGGTGGAATAATCGTGCGCCAGGTTGAAAACGCTCGAACGGGCGGTCTTTTCCAGCGATAGGGTCATCTCCCGCTGCGTCGTCTCCAGCACACCGCGTATGACCGAAAGGGTGATCGGATCGACTTTCGACCGTCCCTTCGGCTTTCTCGTGGCACTCGAGGCCTTGGAACGCGGAGCCGGCTTGCGCGCCGTCTTAGCGGCAGATTTCGCCTTTAAGTTGTGTTTAACACGCATGGAAACCCCACCCTGATTGCATCCGCCAGCCAACCGGGCCCATGCCACACCGAGGGGGCCTGGGTTCCGGTCCTGGCGGAGGCGATTTCGCCATATTTGTCCCAATCTTAGTACCTGCTGGCCAACCCGTCTTTGCCGCCGGGGAACGCTTGCTTGATCCCCTGTGCATCAGCGCCCCGGCTGCCAGGCGATTGCAGAAGTGATCGGCACCGCCTAAAGTGGTCATATTTGGTGGAGGGGCCGATGCCGACCACACATACCACCAGGGGGATCAACGCTGCAGAACGCAGCCGCCGCTGGCGCGAAGTCATTGCCAGCACTTACTTTCCACTCGAATTGCAGTTCCGGCAACCGGATCGATTTCGCGGCGACCTGTCGATCTGGCAGATTGGCGATGTATCCCTCACGCGCAACACTTCGGACGCGCTGCTGTACCGGCGGCTACCGCATCATTTTGCCGAGGAACGCGAGGAACAGTTCCTGGTCACCGTGCCGGCCCGGGCCCAGGTCAGATTTCTCCAATGCGGCGTGGAGGTTCACTGCAATCCCGGCGGTTTCATCCTGGAGCGCAGCCACGAGCCTTATGAATTCAGCCATGCCGAGGCGGCGGATCTCTGGGTGCTCAAAGTCGGCGCCAAGGCGCTCGACGGCCGCATCAGGGCCCCCGGCCGGTTTTGCAGCACCCAGTTCGACGCCAGCAGCGGCGCCGGCGGGTTGTTCGTTGACATGTTGCAACTGCTGCCGGCGCGGTTCGAGAGCATGTCGGAGGAGGTTCGCAGCGCGGTCGGCCGACAATTGACCGAGCTGCTGGTCTTGGCACTGCACGCCGACCCACGTGCTCTGACCTCCGGGTCCACCGCGGTGCGCGAGGCGCATTTAACCCGCATCGATGCCTTTGTCCGCCAGCACCTGGAGGACCCTGAGCTTGATCCGGAGCGCATCGCCGCCGCCTGCGGCATATCGATCCGCTATCTACACGAATTGTTTGGCGATACCGATCTAACCGTCGGGCAATGGATACGGCGCCAGCGCCTGGAGGCCTGCAGAACCAGCCTCGGCAATGCCGCCAGCCGTGAGAGCATTGCCACCATCGCCTATCGCTGGGGCTTCGCCGGCCAGTCGCAATTCTCCCGCGCCTTCAAGGCCGAGTTCGGCCTATCCCCAAAAGATTTCCGCGAACGCACCCGCCAAGCCGTCGCCAGTTGACCGCCTCCGTATGTCCTCCGGTGTCGGGCCGGAAAATGTACGCCACTGAAACGGCTCAGTCTCATCTCAGACTTTGGTTGCGGGGGCCCGAAGTCACCGAGAACCAAACTCGCTGATTGTGGCTATCTGACCAAGTCGGGGGCGCGCATCTCGGGGCTTGGATCGATGGCGATGACCTGTCCGGTCTCACCAACGGCGCGGGCCAGATCGAGCGTCAAGAGCCCGGTTCCGGCGCCGATATCGGCAATCACATTGTCGCGTTCGGGCGCGAGGGCGGCAAGATTGGCCAAACGCCGCTGCGCGATATCGGATCCCTGATAGCCGTCGTCGAGAAGCTTCGCCGTCTCGGCATCGAACTGAAGCATGTGTTTCCTCTGTCGTTCGCAAGTTTATGGGCGATAGCCGAAACCAATCACTCCGAAACGATCGCGTCTGCCTCGATTTCGACAAGCCATTCCGGGCACCTCCCTTCGTCTCATCCGCGATCGGCGGGCTCGACCATTCCCGCCGGAGCGGTGATCTGTGACAGGCGCTGGAATTTCCTGCGATAGGCGGCGGGCGTCAGACCCACCCGGCGCTTGAACACCCGCCGGAACGAGGCCGCATCCTCGTAGCCGACCGAAGCTGCGATGTCCTCGATCGGCACCATGTCGGTTTCCAGTGCCTGCTTCGCCTCCTCGATCCGAAGCGCCTGAACGTAATCGATCGGCGCATAGCCGGTGGCGGCCCGGAAGCGCCGCGAAAATGTTCGGGCGTTCAGGCCCGACCGCGCGACCATGGCTTCGACAGGGCTGGGCTGGGCGTAGTTGTCGGCGATCCATTCCTGACAGCCCATGATGGCGGCGTCGTTGGCCTCCATCGGGCGGGTCATCACGGAATAGGGCGACTGGCCTTCGGCATGCCCGGAGATCAGGAACACCTTGGCGGTCTCGATCGCGTGGCGGTAGCCGCAGAACCGGGCGATAAGATAGACGGCCAGATCGTGCCAGGCGCTGACCCCGCCGGCGGTGACAATACGGTCGGGCGCCTCGGTCAGGCACAGGACGGATTCGTTTCGAAACCGCACCTTTGGAAAATGGCGCCCGAACATGTCGCGATAGGCCCAGTGGGCCGTTGCCTCGCGCCCGTCCAGGAGGCCCGCCTCGGCCAGAAGAAGCGCACCGGAACAGACCGACGAAACCAGCGCGCCGCCTTTATGCACCTGCCGCAGCCAGTCGCGCTCGCGCGGGTGGCGCCCAGAGGGCGTCGCGTAGATCGACGTGTACATGTCGCAGACGACCACGGCGTCGGGCGACAGGGTGTCCGCGACAGAGGCGTGGGGTTCGACCGGAACGTTGCCGACGCAGTGAAACCCTTTCCCGTCCGCCGAGATGATGCGGATGTCGAGGAGTTCGCGGCCCGGCTTCCCGGCTACCATGTCCAGATAGACGGCACCGACCGAGAGCAGCACGTCATAAAGCCCGTACAGCACCGAAGCCGATGTTTCGGGTGTCGCCAGCAAGGCAATAACGGGCCTTTCGTTCGTCTGCATCCGACGCTCCTGTCAGATCTGGCCCGGTTTCGTCCGAACGTGCCTCTATTGCTGTCCAGTATGCCACTTTTCTGACGCTTTCGCCACTCTCGGAGCCGATGGCGGGCCTGTTAAGCTTTACCCAGATCAGAATGGGAGGTCGATATGGACGATCTGAACGCATCCTTTGGCGACCTGAGCAGCGGGTTTCGCGGAGAGATCTTCCTCCCCACCGACTCGGGCTATGACACGGCGCGCGCGGTCTGGAACGCGATGATCGACCGCCGGCCAGCGCTGATTGCACGCTGCCGTGGCACGGCGGATGTGATTGCGGCGGTCAACCATGCGCGTGCGCATGGATTACCCGTCTCGATCCGTGGCGGGGCGCATAACGTGGCAGGCCACGCCGTGGGCGATGGCGCGATGATGATCGACCTGTCGCTTATGCGTGCGGTGCAGGTGGACCCGGCGCGGCGGATCGCGGTGGTGGAGGGCGGTGCGCTCTGGGGCGATGTGGATCGCGAGACGCAGGCCTTCGGGCTTGCCACGCCGGGCGGGCTGATCTCGGACACCGGTGTTGCCGGGCTGACGCTGTCGGGCGGGATCGGCTGGCTGCGTGCGCAGCACGGTCTGTCCATCGACAACCTGCTTGCGGCGGATGTTGTCACCGCCGACGGCCGGTTGGTGCGGGCCAGCGCCGAAGAGAACCCGGACCTTCTCTGGGCCTTGCAAGGGGGCGGCGGCAATTTCGGCGTCGTCGTGCGCTTCGAATTCGCCCTGCACCCGGTCGGCCCGGAGGTGATGTTCGCCGCGCCGATCTATGCATTGGAGGACGGTTCCGGCCCGATCCGCGCCTGGCGCGACTTCCTAGCGGAACATACCGACCGGATCGGATCGCTGTGCGAATTCTCCACCGCCGCGGAAGGCGAGGATTTCGCGCCCGAGCATTGGGGCAAGCGCGTCTACACGCTGGCCTGCGTCTGGAACGGCGATGCGGAAGAAGGAGAGCGCGCGCTCCGGCCTCTGCAGGAGCTGGGGACGCCGGTGGCGGATTTCTCGGGCCGGATGCCCTATTGCGAGGTGCAGCAGCTGTTTGACACGCTGATGCCCGCTGGTGAATTCCGCTGCTACTGGAAGGCGCGCTATCTGGCCGACCTGCCCGACGAGATGATCGATCTCGCCATGAAAACTGCCGCTGATGCGCCCTCTGACAACTCGCTGTCCTCGCTTTGGAACTTTGGCGGTGCGACGGCGAATGTCGCGGCGAATGCGACCGCCTTTGGTGACCGTTCCATGGGCTGGATGTATTCGCTCGATGGCGTGTGGGCCGACGCGTCCGATGACGCCGCCAACATGGAATGGTCGCGGAAGGGCTGGGACAGCGCGGCCAAGTTCGGTCACGAGAGCCGCATCTATCTGAATTTCCCCGGCCATGGCGAGGATGGCACGGTCCTGACAGAAGCCGCCTTCGGCCCGAACTACCGCCGGCTGGTCGAGATCAAGACGAAATACGATCCCGCCAACATGTTTCGCTTCAATCAGAATATCGCACCGGAGAGATAAGATACGGATGCTGTCACCCTTCCCGCCGGCCGGAACGGGAGAGATATTCCTCACCGAAGCCGGGACCGAGACCGAAATTCTCTATCGCCACGGATTCGAATTGCCCGAATTCTCGATGCTACCACTGCTCGATGATCCGCGCGCCATGTCTGTCCTGCGCGATATGTTCCGGTCGCAACTCAATGTCGCGGCCGAGTTCGGGCTTTCGGTCATGCTCACTGGACTCGACTATCGTGCGAGCCCTGACTGGGGCGCCAAGCTGGGCTATTCGCCCGCGACGCTGGCAGAGGCCAACATGCGCGCCATCGCGTTTCTGCGGGAAGTGGCGGAGGGCTACGCGGGCCAGATCCCGCGTATCCTGATCGGCGGCATCGTCGGCCCGCGCGGGGATGCCTACGGGCTGAACTCCGACATCACGCCCGACAGCGCCGAGGCCTATCACGCTGTGCAACTGGAAACGCTCAAGGCGGCAGGGGTCGATTTCGCCTGTGCCATGACGTTCAACTCCGTCCCCGAGGCGGTCGGTACTGCCCGCGCCGCGGGGCGCATCGGGGTGCCGCTTTCGATTTCGCTGACGCTCGACAGCACGTCGCGGCTGAAATCCGGCCCGGCTCTGGCGGACGCGATCACCGAGATCGACGCGCAGGCCGGCCCGGACGCCCCGGATTTCTACCTTCTGAATTGTTCGCACCCGGTGGAATACGACCCCGCGCTGGAGCCGGGCGACTGGATATTTCGCCTACGCGGGGTGCGGCCCAACGCCTCGAAGATGGAAAAGATCGCGCTCTGCACGCTGGGGCATATTGAGGACGGCGATCCGGTCGAACTGGGTGGGCAGATCGGCGATCTGGCGCGCCACTATCCGCATATGGACATCTTTGGCGGCTGTTGCGGAACCGGGGCGACGCACCTGCGCGAGATGGCATCGGTGCTGTCTCGCACGCGGGCGGTCCAAAGCAACACTGCCTGACGGGATCCGGGGACAAGACAGGCCGGACGTACCCCATTGATCGCCCCTTCCCTTAGCTCGTTGACCGTTAAGAAGCGGCTTTGAAGGCTGGGGAGGTCGGTGTGGGGAGCGCCATGTGGGCGAGGTGGGTTGAATCCCATGGGGCCCAACAGGCCGTAAATGCTTGCGGTGCCTGCTACCTTATATCTCGGTTTCGAGCGAGTTATAACAAAAGTGGTTGCGGGGGTTCGCTACCACCTCTACCGATCATTCTGTAATAGGTGAGGAAAGTTTCGTAAAATACTGACTCAGAATATATTTCAACCTACTGCCATGGGTTCTCAGGCGACGGCCGCCCTCACCAGGAGTTCCACGTATAGCTGGCGGGCTTCCTTGGTCACCGGTCCCGGGAGCGGTGCGGACAGCGACCGGCCGTCGATCTCGGAGACGGGGGTTACTCCACCGAAGGTGCCGGTGACGAAGGCCTCGTCCGCATCGTAGACCTCGGCCAGCGAGAAGTCGTCCTCCTCGGCGGGGATGCCCGCCTCGCGGCAGACCGCCAGCACTTTTCCGCGGGTGATGCCCTTGAAGTTGTAACGGCCGGTCGAGGTCCGCACGCGCCCGTCCTTCACGAAGAAGAAGTTGGTCGAGTTGCAACTGGCGACAAAGCCGTGCGGGTCCAGCATCAGCGCCTCGTCGGCGCCGGCCTTGACCGCCTGGATCAGGGCCTGGATCAGCATCAGGCGGCTGTGCGAGTTGAGGCGCAGGTCGAAGACGTCCGGCTGACTGCAGCGAAAAGTTGAGGTAAATAGCTTGAGGCCGCGCGCCTGGATCCCGGGGTCGGGGATCTTGTGCTCGGCGACAATCACGATGGTGGGTTGGCCCAGCGCATTGCGCGGGTCCTGGTTGGGCGTGCTCTTGATGCCGCGAGTCACCATCAGGCGGATGTGCACGCCATCGGTCATGCGGTTGGCGCGGCAGGTTTCCATCAGCGCCGACTTCAGGCCGGCACGATCAAGGCCAACGTCCAGGTCGATCGAGCGGGCGCCGGCGAACAGCCGGGAGATGTGCTCGTCGGCGAACGGGATGCCGCCCTTCACCAGGCGAAATCCTTCCCACACCCCGTCACCCAGCACGAAACCGGCATCGAATACCGAGACGACGGCGCGCTGGCGCGGCACCATCTCGCCGTTCAGGTAAATCAGCACAGTGTCGTTGCGCGGATCGTGCGAGGGAGTCTGTGCACCCGGTATCGACGCGCCCTCGGCGGTCTTCGTCACTTCGCTTTACTCCTTTTCGCCGCCGTCGAGCGCGGTTTCGATAGCCCGCTGATCGGAACAGACCCAAAAGACATCCGCATCCTCCAGACCCACGGCCACGCAGCCGTGCGCCATGGTGCTGTCGAAGAAGGCACAATCGCCCGCCTCAAGCACAAATGGGACGTAATGTTCGGTATGCAGCTCGATCCGGCCAGAGATCACGTAGATCACTTCCTCGCCCTCATGCGCGATCAAGGGGCCGAAGGCATGGGTGCTCTTCGCCTTGATGCGGGCCGTCAGCGGCAGGAATTTCTTGTGCGCCACATCGGTGCATAGCATTTCGTAGTCATAGTTGGCCGTGACGTGACGCACACCCTTGCCGCGCCTGGTGATCGAGACTCGCGCCGCCGCCGCGGTTTTCTGATCATCGGTGAATAGCCGCGTCAAGTCGACGTCCAATCCCTTCGCCAACTGAACGATCTTGTCGTAGGTGGGGGAGAGCTGAGCGTTCTCGATTTTCGAGAGCGCCGAGATGGATATGCCCGAGCGGTCGGAAAGCTGCTGCAGAGTCAACCCGGCCTGGCCGCGCAAGCGGCGGACCCGCCGGGCCAGCGAAGGCTTGTCGGCCGGCGATTCAGGCGCCCGGCCCTGAGTCCGCTTCATTCGATTTTGTGTGGTGCGCATCGCCGGTATTATATCGTATCCTGCAAATGAATCTAGGATACGAAAATAGAGCCCATGAAGATCACCGCCGTCCGTGTGTTCATCGCGTCCAACGACCTTGCCGGCAAGGTCTGGAACCCGAAAATCCGCTGGCACGTGAAACACTCGGTTTTGTTGGAGGTGGCGACCGATAAGGGCCCCGTCGGCGTCGGCGAATGCTGGTGCTTCGACCGGACGCCGGACGCATTGGTCGCCTTCCTGGCCAGCGAGGTGACCCCTCGGATCGTCGGCCTGGACGCCCTCGATCCGACCGCGGTAGCGCGGGTGCTCAACGACAGCACGACCCTGAGCGCCCGCCACGGCATCATGGCCTCGGCGCTCAGCGGAATCGACATCGCCCTTTGGGACATCGCGGCGAAGGTGCGGGGACTGCCGCTGTGGCGGCTGCTGGGGGGGACGAAGCCGGTTGTGCCGGTCTACGCCAGCGGCGGTCTCTACGGCGAAAACAAGACGCCGGACCGGCTCGCGGCCGAACTCGAGGGCTATGTGGCGCAGGGCTACCAGCAGGTGAAGATGAAGGTCGGCGCGCTGCCGCCGGACGAGGACGAGACCCGGGTGCGGACCGTGCGCAGGGCGCTTGGCCCGGGACCGGGACTCATCATCGATGGCGTTTACAGCTTCGACACTGACTCCGCCGCCGCGTTCCACGCGCGTGTTGCCGACTGTGACATCGCCGCTTTCCAGTCCCCGGTGCCGGCCGACGACATCGACGGCATGGCCGCGCTAGTCGCCGGCAGTGTCCCCGTCATGGCGCTGGAGGCCGAGTACCGGCCGATGGTAGTGCGTGCGCTGCTCGACCGGCCCTCGGTTGCCATCTTGCAGTTCGCGCTGGTGGCGTGCGGCGGCATCAGCGCCGGCCGGACATTTGCGGCCATGGCCGCCACCGCGGGCATTCCCTGCTCGCTCGAGGTCTCCTCGACGGCAATTGCCCAAATGACGGCGTTCCACTTCGCCGCTGCCCATCCCCAGGTCGCCTCAACCGAAGTGCACATGGTCCATCAGGTGCTGTTCGACCGGTTCCCGTTTCCGCCCGGGGCGATCCGCGACAGCCGGCTCACGCTCCCCGATCAACCTGGCCTCGGCATCGATTTGCCAACGGACCGGCTGGAGCGGCGGGCGTGACACGCCGGCCGCTCGTCGCCACGGCGTTGGTGCTGGCCGCGGCTGGTTTGGTCGTGGCCGTGTTGGCGCCGGTCGAACGCCTGATGCCGGACTCCCCGGCGGACGATCCGGTGCGGGAACAACTCTGCTGGGCCGGATCGCACTATGCCGACCTGTTAGCCCACGTTGCGCGCCTGCATCTGGCGGGCGGCGGGACGCAAACTCCGGCGGTGCTGGTCGGCCGGATCGAGCGCCTGCATCGGCTGTGTGGGGCCGCGATGTCCCTCCCCGACGGATTTGCGGCGCTTGCCTGTCAGGTGGGCCACGATCCGCCGCCGCCGGCCAATTGCCCAAAGCCCTAATCGCTCAGAGTCCTGAGTGATCGCCCAAAAATGAACCCTGCCACTTGCCCATTTTTCCTATTCGAAATAAACTCTCGGATACTACTCAACACATATCCGCGCAACCGCGATATCCGGACCGTCCGCCAGCCAGCGGCGGCCCGGTCGACAACAGGGAGAGAGACTATGATAAAGCGCATTTCCTTCGCGCTCTGCGCCATTGCGGCGGTCTTGCTGGCCGTTGCTCCGATCCAGGCCGAAGCCCGGACGCTCGACGAGATCATCGCCGACGGTACCGTGCGGATCGGCGTACATCCGAACATTCCGCCGCTCAGCTCCCAGGACGCCACAGGCGAGTGGCAGGGCTTCGACATCGAATTCGGCCGCATGCTTGCGGAGAAGATGGGAGTAAAGCCGGAATTCGTCGCTACCGAGTTCAACGCCCGGGTGCCGAGCCTGGTCAGCGACCTGATCGACTTTTCCATGGCGGCCCTGACCCGCAACTCCGAGCGGATGAAGGTGATCGACTTCACCTTCCCGGTCTACACCGAGAACCTGGCCGTGCTCACCACGGACAAGGCGGGCAAGATCACCAGTTGGAAGGATCTCAATCGCGAGGATCTGACCATGGTCGGCTGCCGCGGCTGCTATCCAGTGAAATGGATGGAAGAGAACATGCCGAAGGTGAAGATCCTGATCGTCGATTCCGGCTCCGACATGGTCCGGACCATCGCCCAAGGGCGTGCCGACGGTATGGTCGCCAACCTGGAATGGCACAAGCGCTTTACCGACAACCATACCGACGTGAACTGGGTGATCATAGACGATGTGATCCGTACCGCCTATTGCGCGATCGGTGTGAAGAAGGGAAACACGGCCCTGCGCGACTACCTGAACGCGGCCATTTACGAGTTGCAATCCGCGGATGCACATAACGCGCTGTGGGAAAAGTTCTGGGGCGCACCGCCGCTGGCCAAGGTGGTGGCCAACCCGTACTGGTGACTTTAACTTGACGGCGGCCGCGCCAGACACGACGCTGGCGCGGCCGGACATACGGGCGCCCGCATGGACTATACCTTCCAGTGGGGTGTGGCCTTTAAGTACCTGCCCGATCTCCTGGGTGGCGCCTGGGTCACTTTCCACCTGACCTTCATTGGCTTCTGGATCGGCCTGGCCGCGGCCGTCTTCTTGGCGGTCGGTCAGACCTACGGCGGCCGCGGGCTCAGGCGCGCAATTTCCGCCTACGTCGTGTTCTTCACCAATACGCCGAGCCTGGTCACCGCCTTCTTCATCTTCTATGGGTTGCCGGAAGTGGGGATTCTCTGGTCGCCGTACGTCTGCATCCTGGTGAACCTGATTCTGAACGCCGCCGCATTCCTGACCGACGTGATCCGCGGCGGTGTCGCCTCGGTCCGAATCGCGGAGATGGAGGCGGCCGAGACACTCGGCTTCTCCATGCTGCAAAAGATCCGTTACGTGATCGTGCCGCACATCGCCAAGGTGCTCTATGCCCCGATCTCAAACCTCTACATCGTGTTCATCCTGGGCTCGGCACTGGCCGCCATCTTCGGCGTCGAGGAACTGACGGGCACGGCCTTCAACATCGCGTCCGATACCTTCCGCACCATTGAAATCTATACCCTGGCCGCCGGCATCTACGTGGCCATGACGATAATCGCCAGCACCATCCTGGCGCTGGCCGGGCGCTGGGCCTTTCGTGTCAAGGCGAGGATCTTCTGATGTTCCAGCACGCGCTCGCCCAGATCGATCTTTTCTTCACCTGGCAGAACGGCATCTTGTGGCTCAGGGCCATGGTCACGACCCTTTCGATGGCCGCGCTCGGCTGCGGCCTCGGCTTCGCCCTGGCGTGCGTACTGGTCTATCTGCGAAGCTGGCCCAGCATTGCGCTTCTGCCGGTGCGTATCCTGCTCATTGCCTATGTCGAGATCTTCCGGCGCATTCCGTTCCTCGTTCTCATTTTCCTGGTGCTGTTCGGCACCCGCGCGCTCGGCTTGCGCATGCCGCTGTTTTGGATTGCCTGTATCACGGTGACCGTCATGGCCACCGCCTTCATTGCCGAGATCGTGCGCGCCGGCTATGAGTCGGTGCATCGGACCCAATGGGAATCCGCGACGGTTATGAACTTCGGGCGCTTGCGCACCGTGCTTTTCGTCGTGCTGCCGCAAGCCTGGACGGTGATCATACCGCCCGCGTTTTCCTATTTCGTCATGTTTATCAAGGAGACGTCCCTCGCCTCGCAAGTCGGAGTCTACGAGTTGATGCAGACCGGCAAGTATTTTAACAACGTTGGCATCTCGCCGTTCTTGGCGTTCGGCACCTGCCTGCTGATCTACTTTGCGCTGAGTTACCCATTGACCCGGCTCGGCTGGCACATCGAGCGGCGCCTGAAGCACCGCTTCCGCCGGATTGCCGGGCCAGTGCTGCCATCCGCCAGCGTGACCGCCAGCCTATGACCGCGCAAACGAAGAACAAGACGGACGTGCAGCTCGCGGTGCGCGGCATCTCGGCCGCCTACGAGCGTGGCGGTCTGGTGCTGGACAACGTCACTCTCGAGGTCAGAAAGGGCGAGATCATCAGCGTGATCGGGCCTTCGGGCTCGGGCAAGAGTACGCTGCTGCGCGTCCTGATCGGCCTGTTGAAGCCATCTGGAGGTGAGATTTTCTTAGACGGCCGGCGCATAGATTACGACAGCCGCCGCGATCTCAAGGAAATGCGCGACCGTCTGGCCATCGTGTTCCAACAGTTCAACCTGTTCCAGAACATGACCGCGTTGGTGAATGTCAGCATCACGCCGACCAAGATACGCGGCGAGCCCAAGGCCGAAGCGAAAGCCCGCGCCAGCGCGTTGCTGCGCCGGGTCGGTCTAGGCGACAAGCTCGCCTCCTACCCGGACGAGCTTTCAGGCGGCCAGCAGCAGCGCGTGGCGCTGGCTCGGGCGTTGGCCCTGCAGCCCGAAATCCTGCTGCTGGACGAGGTAACTTCGGCCCTCGATCCGGAAATGGTTAACGAGGTGCTGGATGCCATCCGCGCGCTTGCCCAAGACGGCATCACCATGCTGATCGTTTCCCACGAGATGGCCTTCGTACGCGAAATCTCTGACCGGGTGGTGATGATGGCGGACGGTGCGGTTGTCGAGACCGGCCCTCCCGCCCATATCTTCGACGCGCCGAAGACCCAACGCTGCCGCGAGTTCGTCAGTAAGATACTGAGGCACTAGCCTGCAGAGCCTGGGGGAACTCCCGCGCTTGACGCCGCCCGCCGGACTGGTCGAGTTTGGCCAATTGGTGCTGATGACGGCTGTTTTGGTGCCGGATCCGCGCCGGTCAGGGGTGTTGCGCGTTTGCACGCCGATAGTGCTATCATCCGCCTTATCCAGCAGTCCGCGATGCGCGGAGAAATGGCGGAAGGATGATGGTGGTCACCTACGATCCGCTTCTGGTTACACTATCTATTGTGGTAGCAATTCTCGGCTCCTACACGGGGTTGAGGATGGCACGGCGGATGACGCCGGAGAGCGGGCCGGTTCGCAAGGCCTACTTGTCCGGGGCGGCGGTCACCATCGGTGTCGGGATCTGGTCCATGCACTTCGTCGGCATGCTGGCCGTCAGAATGCCGGTCACCATCAATTACGACGTCCTGCTCACCCTGATATCGGCCCTGGTGGCCATTCTGGTCACTGGACTTGGGTTGTTTATCGCCAGTTTCGGCGTCCTGACACCGCGAAAACTGGCGGCGGCGGGGCTGCTCATGGGCTTGGGCATTTCCACCATGCACTACGTGGGCATGGCGGCGGTGCGGGCCAACGTCGTCATGGGGTACTCCAGCGTCCTAGTCGTCCTGTCGATCCTGATCGGCATTTGCGCCTCGGCTCTGGCGCTTTGGCTGGCGTTCAATCCAATGGGTCTGCGGCAAACCGTTGCCGCAGCCGTGGTCATGGGGTTGGCGATCTCCGGCATGCACTATACGGCCATGTCGGCCATGTCGATGTCCCCGGCCACGGACGTCATTGCCTATGCGGCACCGGCCCTTAGCCCGCATCTTCTGGCCATTGTCGTGGCCGTCACGGCGTTTCTCATCTTCGGCTTCACCCTTCTCGTGGCCCTGCCGGACCGGCCGGGGGACTCCGCGGATCAGCCGGCGGCCAACGACCCCGAGATACTGGCCGCGGCCCCGGCTGAATTGGCGTCAACGCAGCCAAGTCAGGCCTCAGGCTACCTGGCCCGGCTGCCGGTGGAAAAGAACAAGGCGACCTTGTTCCTGGACCTGCAGGGGATTGTCAGCATTCAGGCCGAGGCCCACTACACCCGGGTGTACGACGGCAGGGAGAGCTATTTTTGCTCGATTTCCCTTTCCGACCTCGAGGAACGGCTCGATCCCGCCGTGTTCCTACGGGTGCATCGCAGCCACATCGTCAACCTCCACCATGCCAAGTCATTGGAACGGCATAACGAACAGGCGCTTATCCGGCTGGATGGGGCCGCCGCCCCCAGTGTTCCCGTCAGCCGCCGCAACGTCACCAAGCTGCGCACGGCCCTGGGCCTGTAACCCTGATCGCGCCGTTCGTGCGCCCTGGCTGCCATTCGTGCACCTCTTAAGCCGTTGGCGCGGTTCCGCTGGCGCCCCATAACCACTGGCATATCCTCGATTCAGACCAGCCGGGCTTCAGCCCCTGGCCCAAGAACGAATAGCGTTCGCGGCATGGACGTGTGCCCAGCGATCGCTGACTTTATGGGAGGGTACCGTGATTCCGGGAGCATTCGAATACCACCGGCCGGCCTCGCTCGACGAGGCGGTATCTCTATTGACCAAACACGGGGATGAGGGCCGGGTGGTCGCCGGCGGGCACAGCTTGATCCCGATGATGAAGCTGCGCCTGGCCGTGCCGTCGCACCTGATCGATCTGGGCGGCTTGGCGGATCTGAAAGGCATCCGGGCGGTTGGCAAGGCCGTCGAGATTGGCGCCATGACCACCCAGCATGACCTGATCGCCTCCGACCTGCTGGCCGAAACCTGCCCTATCCTGCGCGAAGTGGCGCTGACCATCGCCGATCCGCAAGTGCGCTATTGCGGCACCGTGGGTGGCAATGTCGCCAACGGCGATCCCGGCAACGACATGCCGGCGGTGATGCAGTGCCTGGGTGCAAGTTTCGTGCTGCGCGGCCCCAAGGGCACACGCCAGGTGGCGGCGCGGTCGTTTTACGAAGCGGCCTATTTCACGGCCCGCAAGGATGACGAGATCCTGACCGCGATCAGCATCCCGATGCCGGCCGCTGGTCATGGGTATGCCTATGAGAAGCTGAAGCGAAAGGTGGGCGACTATGCCATCGCCGCGGCGTCCGTGGTTTTGACCATGGACGGCGGCAAGTGCAAGAGCGCCG
>Ga0326597_10006813_pt1 | contig 15592 bp, 12 predicted proteins | sample RVTome_12_FD_203789 | JGI IMG/M metagenome (GOLD analysis project Ga0326597, IMG submission 203789) | Soil microbial communities from uranium-contaminated site in the Upper Colorado River Basin, Wyoming, United States - RVT100D185 | ecosystem: Environmental > Terrestrial > Soil > Contaminated >...
GCGCTATTTCATGTCGATTCCGGAGGCGGCCCAGCTGGTTTTGCAGGCCGGCTTGATGGGCAATGGCGGGGAAATCTTCGTGCTCGAAATGGGCGAGCCGGTAAGAATTATCGATCTCGCTCGCGACCTCATCAGGCTGTCAGGCTTCGCCGAGGGCGACATCAAGATCGTGTTCACCGGGCTGCGTGCCGGCGAAAAACTGTATGAGGAGCCGCTCGCCGACGACGAGCACACGCTGCCGACGCCGCATCCGAAGCTCCGCATCGCAAAAGCCAAGCCGGTTGCGCCGGAATACCTGGCGGAGCTGTTGAGCTGGATCAATCAGCAGCATCCGGGAAGTGACGATGAAGTCCGGTACCGGTTGCGCCGCTGGCTGCCCGAGTACCATGACCCCACGCGTGCGGCGTCCCCGGCGCGGGCCGCCGCGGGCTGATGCGGTGCGAAGCACGCGCTTTCTTACCCCATGCCGCCACTGTCGATGCGCTATCAGTCCATAGCATCTGGCGCCACCACGGCGGGCCGCTGGGGCGTGATTGCACTCGGCCTTTCGATCCCGGTCTCCGTCGCGCTCGACAATGTATTGATCGGCCTGATCGCCATCTTGTGGCTGCTGGGCGGTAATTTGCGCGACAAAGCGACGGCTGTGCGACAGCATCCGGTAGCCGTTTCCGCGCTGCTGCTGTTCGGTTTACTTGCGATTGGCACGTGGTACAGCAACGGTGACTCCGGCACGCTTTTGAAATACGTCGATTTGCTGCTGATCCCGGTATTCCTGGTTTTTTTTCACGATGCCAGAATCCGCGAACGGGCGTTGTTCGCATTTATCATCGCCGCCCTCGCGTCTGTCGCCGTGTCGCATCTGGACTACCTGCACCTGCTCCCGCCCAACCCGTGGCTGCCGCTAAGCCCCACGTACTCGACGGGATTCAAGCATCCAATTACTCACGGCTTGATCGTCGCGTTCTCAGCCTACCTGCTCGCGCTGCTCGCGCGGGGCCAGAGAAACAAAACATTCCGCATTGGCTACATCGCACTCGCGCTCGCCGCCGCGCATAACGTGGTGTTCATGACTTGGGGCCGCACCGGCTACCTGGTGCTGGCAATATTGTTTCTCTATTTTTTTGTCGTGACCTTCGGCCGCCGCGGGATGGTTCTGTTCATCGCCGTAGCGGGCGTAACGCTCGTTACCGCGTACGCGGCCTCGACCACCTTTCATCAGCGGGTGAATGACGTTGCCCGGCAGTTCATGGCATGGAAACCGGGACAACCATCCAAACCGAGTTACGACTCGGTTGGGAACCGGATCGAGTTCTACGTCAACAGCCTCCAAATCATTCGTAAACACCCGCTGCTCGGCTCGGGCACGGGTTCGTTTCCCGCCGAATATGCGCGCATCGCGGTCGACCAGAACATGCTGGCGACGGTGAACCCGCACAACGAGTACCTGTTGATCGCCGTGCAGATCGGCCTGATCGGCCTTGCCAGTCTCATCTACCTGTTCTATCGCCAGTGGCGCTACGCGGGCGAACTGGAAGATCCTATTTACCGCGACCTCGCGCGCGGATTGGTGCTGACATTTGTCGTTGGTTGTCTGTTCAATTCGCTGCTGCTCGACCATACCGAAGGGCTGTGGTTCGCGTGGCTGAGCGCGCTTGTGTTTGCAGCGCCGGCGAAATTGCCTCCGTTAGCCGCAAGACCGGCACCATGACGCTTCCGGTCGCCATCATTACCAGGAATGAGCCGCGTGAGTGACAAGCCTTCCGAGACTTACGGCCGGTCAGGACAATTCGGCACCGGCAAAGAGCGCGATGGAGCAAGCCTGTCCGTAATCGTCATCACCAAAAATGAAGAGGCCGTGATACAGCGCTGCCTGGGCTCGGTGCAGTGGGCTGACGAGATCGTCGTCGTGGACTCGGGAAGTACGGACCGCACGCGGAAAATTGCCGAGGCGTTAAACGCCAAAACCTACGTGACGCTAGATTGGCAGGGACCGGGTCCGCAGAGAAATCGCGCAATCGCGTATGCCACCAAAGACTGGATTCTCGCTCTCGACGCGGACGAGTGGGTCAGCCCCGAACTGCAGCGCGAAATTCAGGCTGTTCTCAGGAGCCCCGGCCACGAGGCGTACCGAATCCCCCGCCTTTCGAGTTACTGCGGGCGTGCGATGCGCCACAGCGGCTGGTGGCCTGATCATGTATCGCGCCTGTTCAAGCGCGGCAGCGCGTGTTTCGGCGGGGGCATCGTGCACGACCATCTGATCGCGCAGGGCCCGCTCGGCACATTGAAAAATCCACTGCTGCATGAGGCTTTCACCGATTTCGAGGAAGTTTTGCACAAGCTGGACAGCTACTCGTCCTGGGGCGCGCAGACCTTGTACGAAAACGGCACTCGCGCGGGGCTAAGCAAAGCGGTCGGGCATGGCTTGTGGGCGTTTGTGCGCACCTATATTGTCCGCGCTGGATTTCTCGACGGACGCGAGGGCTTCATGCTCGCGGTTTCCAACGCGGAAGGCACCTACTACCGCTATCTCAAGCTCATGCTGCTGGCTGAAAGGCGGTGACTGGTGATTGGTAATTGGTGTTAAAGGCGGTGACTGGTGATTGGTGACTGGTGACTGGGAAAACCTGCTTTTACTAATCACCAATCACGAATCACGAATCACTAATTACCATTATGCGTACAGCTGTCGTCATCACCACTTACAATCGTCCGGATGCGCTGGCGGCGGTACTCGCCGGCTACGGGGCGCAGCGCGATGCAAAGTTCGAGCTGATCGTTGCCGATGACGGCTCGACCGAAGCCACGCGCGATGTAATCGAGGTGTTCAAATCGCAGGCGCCGTTTCCGGTTGCCCACGTCTGGCATGAGGACCGGGGATTTCGCGCCGCGGCGATCCGCAACCGCGCGCTCGCCGCGACGGCCGCGGAGTACATCGTGTTCAGCGACGGCGATTGCGTGCCGGCGCCGCGCTTTGTCGCGCAGCATCAGCGATTCGCCGAGCGCGGCTGGTTTGTCGCCGGCAACCGCATCCTGCTGAGCGAGCGCTTCACCCGGCGCGTGCTCGGCGCCGCGCTGCCGATCCACGAGTGGCGGTTCGCGCAATGGCTGGGCGCCTGGTTGAGGCGTGACATTAACCGCTGGCTGCCGCTCGTGACGGTGCCGGAAGGCGGCTTCCGCAACGCGGCGCCGCAACGCTGGGAAGGCGTCAAAACCTGCAATCTGGCGGCGTGGCGCGACGACCTGCTGCGCGTGAACGGTCTGGACGAAACCTACGAAGGCTGGGGGCTCGAGGATTCCGACCTGGTGATCCGGCTGTTGCATGCCGGCGTCAAACACAAGAGTTCGCGCTTCGCCGCCCCGCTGTTTCATCTCTGGCACGCTGAAAACGACCGCTGCCGGCTGGCCGAAAACCAGCGCCTGCTCGACGCAATCCTCCACTCCGGCCGCGTGGCCGCGCGGGCCGGGGTCAGCCAGTACCTATGATTTGCCACGGTGGGTGCTGGTGATGGCACGAATTACGAGCCGCGGGCCACCGATCACGAATCACCAATCACCAGTTACGGGGCTCTTGTGATTCCGCCGCGGCAGGTTCTGGTCGTGGTCACGCGCCGTATCGGCGACGTGCTGCTGGCGACTCCACTCATACGCGCGTTGCAGCGCGCCTGGCCGCAGGCGCGCATCGACGCGCTGGTGTTCGCCGGCACCGAAGGCGCGCTGGCCGCCAATCCGGATGTCCGGCACGTGATCACGATCGCCGAGCGGCCGCGCTGGCGGCAGCATTTCGCGCTGCTCGCGCGCATTGCGCGGCGTTACGATGTCGCGCTCTCGCTGGTGCCCAGCGACCGGCCGACCTTGTATGCGGCGATCGCAGGCCGGTGGCGCGCCGGGCTGGTGGTCGACACGCCGCAGCACCGCTGGAAGAAATGGCTGCTCAACCGCTGGGCCGCCTTCGACAACCTGAACGTGCACACCGTACTGATGCATCTCGAGCTGGCGGCGTTGCTCGATGTCCCGCCCTGCCACGAGGTCGTCGCTGCGTGGGATGCCGCGGATGAGTCGCACGTGAGCGCGCTGCTCGCCGCCCGTGGGAGCAACCGGCCGTTTACTGTCCTGCACCTCTACCCGAAGTTCAACTACAAGATGTGGCACGACGAGGCGTGGCTCGCTTGCGCGCGCTGGCTGGCCGCCCGCGGGCTTGATCTTGTGCTCACCGGCAGCAGCGATGCGCTCGAGCGCACATACGTCGGGCGGCTGGCGGCCGCAATGCCTGGCGCGTTCAATCTCGCCGGTCGACTGACGCTCGCGCAGGCGGCGTGCGTAATTTCGCGTGCACGACTCTACATCGGTCCCGACACTGCGCTCACCCACATGGCGGCGGGCCTCGGCGTGCCGACGATCGCTTTGTACGGGCCCACCGACCCGGTAAAATGGGGGCCTTGGCCGCGGCTGTACGCGGGCCCGGAAAATCCGTGGCGCCGCGTCGGCAGCCAGGCGTGCGGCAATGTGCGCTTGATTCAGGGCCTGCAAGCTTGTGTGCCCTGCCGCAAGGAAGGCTGCGAGCGCCACGTGGCAAGCTTCAGCGATTGCCTGCTCGAACTGCCGGCAAGCCGCGTGATCGCCGCCGCGGAAAACCTGTTAGGCGGCAATCAATGATGCACGCAGCCGATACCTCACCCCCTGATTCAGAACTGCCCGGCCGGCTGCGATGCGCAGCGCGTAATGGCGCCGCCGTTCCGCCGGGTATCGCGGCACGCTCATGGCCTGCCTTGGCATGCGTCGCCGCGGCACAACAAATAAAGCGTATTGCCGCCGAGCCCGTAGCTGGCTTTGACCTGCCCCAACTCAACATTGGGCGCATAGCTCAACACAAATCCGCTGTCCCACCGTGGCGGCGGCCACCGTAGATAGGATTGCGGATACCGCATTGCGTCCAGGTGCGCGGTGACGCTCAAACCGGTTGCCGAAACGTCGGTCGCGTACAGCGGGAAACTGCGCGTTGTGGCGGCAATCTGCGCCGCGGTCCCCGCATAGTCGCCGCGGTAATTCTGCTGGTACCACGGAAACCCCCACAGCCCGATCACATACCGGAGTGCGATCACGGCCGCCAGAAAGCGTACTGCGATCACGGCCGGCCGCTCGCCGCAGCGCCAGATCACCGCCGCGAGCAGCAGCGAAATCAGCGGGTAGAGCGGCATGATGTAGCGGATGTGGGTCTTGGGTCCCAGCCAGTACGGCAGGTAGTTCACGATCAGCATCGCCAACAGCACGCGCCACGGAAATTCCGCGCCGGCGCCAGCCGTTACCGGCGCCGTGCGCCTGCGCCAGACGTAATAGATCGCGACCAGGCTCGCCGGAATGAAACGCAGCACCGTTTCGAGCGGGAACGACCACAGCTGATTCAGGTAATCGCCGAGTTCGACCGTCATCAGTTTGTGCGCAATCTCGCTGACGGTTTGGTTCTGCAAACCATGGGTCAGAAGCGTGTTCCACGCGAGCAGCGCGCCGAGCGCCGCAGCGTGCGCGAGCACTGAATTCACGCCGATCAGATGCTGCCGCGCGTCGCGTTGCAGCAGCAGCGCGGCCAATGCTACGCCGTAGAACAGATACGCGGTCTGCGACTTGGTCAGAAAACCGCACGCGAGCAACCCCGCCGCAAACCACAGCAGCACTCCCCGCCGCCGCAGCACACTGATCCACAGGCACGCAATCGCGCCGAACACGCACAGCGTAAACAGCGGATCCGAATACGCGAGCCAGCCCCGGTAGAACAGCGCATCACCGCTCAGAAACACCAATGCGCTGAGTGCAGCCAGACCGCTATTTCGGGTAAGATTCTGCGTGAGCCACGCGAGCACCAGCCCGGTCGTCACGCTCGCGGCTGCCGCGACCAGCCGCGACGCGAGCAGCATGCGCTCCCAGCCCATCACCTCGGCGAGCGGAATGATCAGCCAGTTGAGAAACGGCGGCCGTCCATAGTTGGTGCCGTAGAGCGTGTTCACAAAGTAATCGTGGTTGAGCCGCATTTCGAGCGAGGTGATCGTATAAACCGCCTCCTCGCCGATATATGGCAGCGTCAGCGTGGTGAAAAGGCTCAGCGCAGCCGCGGCGTAAAGCCACCACCATGTTCTGACCGAGCGAGGGGATAAATTCATTGTTATGCGCGCAGCGTCCATGAGTGCCGCCCTTCGAAGCTACCGCAAAGCGCGGCGCGTTTGCGCGTATTCTAAAGTACCTGCGGCATAATGGGCCCGCCATGCCTTGCCCGCACCGGATGCTATTCCATCAACCATGACCGCACGCACGATCTGGATCGGGCTTCCCGCCTACAATGAAGAAGCGGCGATCCCGGCGCTCTTCCCGCGCTTCAAGCAGATTTTTCCGGACCCGGGCGCGCGCTACCGTATTGTTCTCTACAACGATGGTTGCGTCGATCGCACCGTCGAGCGCGCGCTCGCATGGCGCAACGAGCTCAACGTCGAGGTCATAGGCAAACCCGTGAACATGGGCCTCGGCGAGGGCCTGCGCTGCCTCGTCGCGCACGCCGCCGAGCACGGGAGCGGCGATGACGTTCTGTTCATCATGGATTGCGACGACACCCATCATCCGGAGCAGTTCGCGGCCATGCTCGCCGCCCTCGACCGCGGCCATGAGGTGGTGATCGCGTCCCGCTATCGCCGCGGCAGCCGGATCGCAGGAGTCGCCGTGCATCGCCGGCTGCTGAGTATCGGCGCGGCAACGCTGTTCAAGCTGCTGCACTGGTGCCGGGGCGTGCGCGATTACACCTGCGGCTTTCGCGGCTACCGCGTCGCGCTGCTGCAGCGCGCGCGCGCGCATTACGGCGAGCGCCTCATCGAAGAGCGGGGATTCGCGTGCATGGTCGAGCTGCTGCTCAAGCTCAACCGCCTCGGCGCGCGCCTGTGCGAAATCCCTCTCGATCTGCGCTACGATCTCAAGCAAAGCGCGAGCAAAATGGATGCCGGCAGCAACACGCTGCGGCTGCTCAAAAAGTTGGTCGCATGGCGGGTGCGCGGTTTGGAATAAGCATGAGAACAAACATCGTCTGCATTGTCGGCACGCGTCCGGAAGTAATCAAAATGGCCCCGGTGATCCGCGCCTTGCGCGCAGCGCCGGCGTTCGATCTCGAGGTGCTGTGCTCGGGCCAGCACCGCGACCTCCTGGCGCCGCTTGCGGCGTGGTTCGAAATCGGCTTCGACGACGATCTGCGGGTCATGAGCGACAACCAGTCGCTCGGTGAACTCACGGCGCGCCTCACCCAGGCGTTCGAGCGGCGTTTTGCAGCGGCACGGCCTGACCTGGTGATCGCACAAGGCGACACCACCACCGTGATGTGCGCGGCATTGGTGTGTTTTTACCAGGGCATTGCGTTCGCCCACGTCGAGGCAGGGTTGCGCACGTTCAATCTCGGCAACCCGTTTCCCGAAGAGTACAACCGGGTGGCGGTCACCCGCCTCGCGCAACTGCATTTCTGCCCGACGCGCCGCGCGCTCGATAACGTGCGCAACGAACGCGTCGACGGAACTGCCGCGCATCTCACGGGCAATACCGTAATCGACGCGCTGCAGTTCACTATCGGGAAACTGCAAACCGCCGGTGCACCGCCTTACGACCACGACATCCTGCTCACCGCGCATCGGCGCGAAAACCATGGCGCGCCGCTCACCGCCATCTGCGAAGCCGTGCTCGATTTGTGCCGGGAGTTTCCGCATCTGAAGGTGCTTTATCCGGTGCATCCCAATCCCAATGTGCGCGCCACGGTGCAGCGTCTGCTTGCGGGCCACCCGCAGGTGACGCTGAGCGAGCCGCTTTCCTATCCTCAACTCGTCGCAGCGATGCAGCACGCGAGACTGATACTCACCGACTCCGGCGGCATCCAGGAAGAAGCACCGGCGCTCGCCAAACCGGTGCTGGTGTTGCGCACGGTCACCGAGCGGCCCGAGGCAGTGGAACTGGGCGTCGCTGCGCTCGTCGGCACCGAACGCGCCGCCATCGTTGGCCGCGTGCGGGATTTGTTGCGCGACGACGGGCTGTATGCGGGGATGGCGCGCGGCGGATCTCCGTACGGTGACGGCCACGCGGCGGCCAGAATTCTGGACCTTGTGCGCGCATACCTGCACGGCGCAGCGCCATGAGGATCGTCAAGCCTCTGCTCAAGATCGCGCTCTCGCTGGTGCTGATCGCAATCGTGGTCCGTGCGTTTGACGTCAGAGGGGTCGCGGCGCAATTTATGAAGGTCGATGCGGCAACGCTGCTGCTCGCGGTCGCGGTCGCGCTGGCGATAGCGCTGCTGCACACGGGACGCTGGCTTGCCGTAATTGGCGCCGGCAATCACCGGCTTGATTTCAGGACGGCGCTGCAGGTCGTTTTGATCGGGCATTTCTTCAACCAGGTGCTACCGTCATCGGTCGGCGGAGACGCCATGCGGGTGTGGTGCGCGTACCGCGCCGGACTCGGTTTTGGCATTGCCGCCGCAACCGTGATCATCGACCGCGTACTGACGCTGGTATCACTCCTGCTGCTCGCCGCCGCCGGGTTGCCGTGGCTGTTCGATATCGTTCTCGACCCGGTCGCGCGCTGGGCGCTGTCGACCGTGATTTGCGCGGGCCTCGCAGGATTCGCCGCGTTCCTCGCCATCGTTCGGCTGCCGCGGTTTGCGCGCCGCTGGCGCGCGCTGCGCCCGCTGCTGGAACTGGCCGCGCTGGCGAGGAAGGTGATATTCCATGCACGCTACGCGTTGCCGGTGATCCTGCTGTCGGTGCTGAGTTTCGTCGGTTTTGCGGTTATCGTATTCTACCTCGCGCGCGCGATGCAGCTCGACGTTACGCTGATCGACTGCGTGCTGTTGGTGCCGCCGGTTATCCTGGTTACGGTAGTGCCGGTGTCGATTGCCGGCTGGGGTGTGCGCGAAGGCGCGATGGTAGTGGCCTTCGGCTTTCTCAACGTGCCGGCGAGCGCAGCGTTCGCTGTTTCCGTGCTGTTCGGCATCACGCTGGCAGTCGCCAGCCTCCCGGGCAGCCTACTCTGGTGGCTGGGCGGTTACTCCGCAAGGCACGCCGCCGGCCGCGCCGCCAATGACCGCGTCGGGGCGGACCGCTAAGTGCCCCTAAGTCAGCGCGCGCCCCGGCGCGAACTGGATCCGGTACAACCTCGCGTAGATGCCGCCGGAAGCCAGCAGCTCGCGATGATTGCCGATTTCCGCAATGCGCCCGCCTTCGAGCACCACGATGCGCCCCGCCCGCTCGATCGTCGACAAGCGGTGTGCGATCACGATGGTGGTGCGGCCCCGCATCAGCGCATCGAGCGCCGCCTGCACGTAGCGCTCCGATTCGGAATCGAGCGCGGAGGTCGCCTCATCGAGGACCAGCACCGGCGCATTCTTGAGCAGCGCGCGCGCGATCGCCAGCCGCTGACGCTGCCCGCCTGACAGCTTGACGCCATTCTCGCCGACCAGCGTTTGCAGGCCCTGCGGCATGTTGCCGATGAATTCCATCGCGTGCGCCGCTTCCGCCGCGGCGACGATGTCCGCCTCGCTGGTGTCGCGCATGACCCCGTAGGCGATATTGGCGGCGACGCTGTCGTTGAACAACACCACATCCTGGCTCACCAGCGCGATGTTGGCGCGCAAGCTGGCAAGCGTCAGCGTCTCGAGATCGTGGCCGTCGAGCAGGATGCGACCGCTCGTCGGGTGATAGAAACGCGGCACGAGGTTGGCGAGCGTGCTCTTGCCGCTTCCCGATACGCCGACCAGCGCCACGGTCTCGCCGGGGTTGATGGCGAGCGTGATCGCATCGAGCGCGGGCCGGTTGGCGCCGCCGTAGCGAAAACTCACGTCGTCGAACCGAATCTCGCCGCGCGCGCGCGCGATCGCCGCCCGGCCACGATCGCTTTCACCCTCCTGGTCGATCAACTCGAATAAGCTCTCGGCGGCAGCAAGCCCGCGCTGCAGCGGCTCGTTGACGCTGGTGATGCGTTTGAGCGGCGCGGTCAACATCAGCATCGCGGTGACGAACGACACGAATTCGCCGACGGTGATCTCGTTGGCGTTCGACTGCTGGGTCGCCAGATAAACAATAACTGCGAGCGCGATCCCGGCGAGAAACTGCACCACCGGCACGCTGGCGGCAGCCGCGGTCGCCTGCTTCATCATGAAGCGGCGCACGCGGTTCGCCTGCTCGGCGAAGCGCGCGGCTTCATAGCGTTGTCCGCCGAACAGCTTGACCACCTTGTGCCCGTCGATGGTCTCCTGCAGCACCTGCGTGACATCTCCCATTGCCTGCTGCACCGCGCGGCTGCTACGGCGCAGGCGCACGCTGATCAGCCGCACCACGCCGACGATCAGCGGCGCCATCACCAGCGTGAGCAGCGTCATTTTCCAGTTGAGCCAGAGCAGCCACGCGAGCAGCCCGACGAGCGAGAGCGTGTCCTTGAACATCACCGTGAGCACGCTGGTGCCGGCGGCGGTCACCTGCGTGACGTCGTAAGTCAGCTTGGAAATCAGGTTGCCGGTGGCGCGGTCGTCATAAACCGCGGTGGGCAGCGTCAGCAGCTTGTCGAACATCGCCTGGCGCAGGTCCATGACCAGTTTGTTGCCTACCCAGTTGATCCCATATGACGCCACATACTCGGCGCTGCCGCGCACCGCGACCAGCGCGAGGATCACCCACGGCATCCAGCGCATCAGTTCCTCGTCCTTGTTCACGAAGGTGCCGTCGAGCAGCGGCTTCATCAGCGCCGGCAGCGCGGGCTCGGTCAGCGCGACGATCACCATGCCGACGAGCGCCAGCGCGAACACGCGCCAGTACGGCGCAACGTAATGCAGCAGCCGCAAATAGAGCTCGGTGCTGGTCATGGTTCGCATGGGCGCAACAATAACAAACTTGCCTGTGAAAAGAAAAGAAAAACTCCCTTCTCCCTCGATGGGAGAGGGGCGGGGGTGAGGGTGGCCAGGAGAGAGGGAACCTCTCACTATATGCTTGTTGGCAAATCCGGGATTATCGAAATGTGTATAGCGCCGAAACGAACCACGAGCGCTCTGCCGCGGGATAGGCGATATAGGTTGGAAAACCCGTAAACAGGCCGTAGGAGAAATACTGCTGGTTCAGGAGATTCTTGACGCCGGCGCTCAACAGCCATCCCCCCGTTTCATGATTGAGCTTCAAATCGACCAGCGTGTAATGCGGAATCCTGCGGCCGAAGGTATTCGTTTCGTCGCCGTCGAAACCCTGCTCGCCGATGTAATTCACCATCGCATTGAGCCGCGTGCGCGGCATGAATTGCCAGGTTACGCCGAGATTGGCGGTATGCCGCGGCACCAGCGGCACCGCGTTGCCGGAGAACACGCCTTCGCGGAACCTGGAAACCGCGTACGTGTAGTTGGCAAACGCGTTCAAGCCGGCAGTCAACTGCCATTTGCCTTCGCCTTCGAAGCCGTAGCGCTGCGTCGGCGCCAGATTGACGTTGCTGAACGTGACCGGATTGAAATGAATTTCATTGTTGACATCCGTTTCATAGACCGCGAGCCGATAACTCGCACCGCCCAGTGTGAGGTCGGTTCCGATTTCGCGGTCATGCGAGGTTTGCGGTTCCAGTTGCGCGACGGCGCCAGTGAACAAACTATAGTTGTCGTTCACGTTCGGCATGCGGAAACTGTTACCGAATTTTCCGTAAACCGCGACGCGTTCGCCGAAACGGTGGCGCGCGGAAATCTCGAACGCGCGCAAGTCGTGCGCGCTCGACGCTCCCGTCCCGCTTGCGGCGTCGTTGGTCCCGAAGGTCGTGCGGTGCAAGCGCGCGCCGGCTGACAGCACCGTGGCAGCCGACAGGGCAATGCTGTCCTGGACATAAACGGCGCGGTTGCGTTGAGTTGAAAGCGGGCGTTTCAGCGCGGAGAACAAAGTCGGCGCCGCGGTCCCGTCGAAATCCCAGTCTTCCCAGTCCACGCCCGCGACCAGTGTATGGTTGGTTCCCGCCAACACGAATGGGAGCTTCACGCGCGGCGTCAGGCTCCTGACGGTGACGTGGGTCGCCACCGTCAGGAACAAGGCCGCGTTGGTCTGCCTGCCGCGGTATCCTCCATTGAGTGCGAATTCCGCATCACCGAGTTTGAATTCCCCGCCGAGATTCACGTAGCCGCCCGACATATTGGTATAACTGCCGAACGGCGCAGCAGCCTGGCGCCGGTTGGCCGCGATCTGCGCCTCGGTGAGTGCGTTCGGCAGCAGCAATTGCTGGTCGTCGCCGCCGAATTTCGCGTACAGCGTGCCGCGCTCGCCGGTGAGACGCAGATCGGCCTGCGCATTCTGCTGGCGCAGCCGGTTGGCGTCTCGATAGTTGCCGGTTTCGAGATGGCTCGCGTTGACGGCCACGCCTAAGCTGTCGCCGGCGAGATTGAGTCCCGCACGATAATCGCCGGTTTTGTAGCTGCCGCCGCCCGCGCCGAGAAATCCGCTCCTGCTGTTTTTCTGCGGCGCCTTGGTGATGATGTTGATGGCGCCGCCGGTCGCGCCTCCCCCATACAGTACCGCGCCGCTGCCGCGCATGATTTCTATGCGCTCGATCGCCGACAGCGGGATCGCAGCCCAGTTGACGGTGGTCTGCTCGTTTTCACTGATGCGCTGGCCGTCGAGCAATACCAGCGTGTTCTGGTCGCCGGTGATGCCGAAACCGCGCAGATCCACCTGCTGGTTCGGCGAGCCGGAGTTGTCCCGCACCTGAATGCCGGGAAATTGCTTGAGCAGCTCTGGCACCGTTGCCGCCGTACTGGCCCTGATGCGCTCCTCGTTGATCACGGTGACGCCGATTGGAAATTCCTGCTGTGGTTCCCTGAAACGCGTCGCCGTCACGACAATTTCGTTGGCCATCGTTACCGGTCTGTGCGGTTGCGAGTAGCCCGGCACCGCCGCGGCCAGTGCAGCGAAAAAAATGCAAGGCGGGAAAAGCCTGTGGCTGAATTTGAAGAAAGATTGCATGACATATCCTCGAGTTGCGCACGCCTGCCGCATGCGGTTTGATGGCACGAGGAAACACCGGGGGGAACCTGAATTCGGACCGCAACTGGCATCTGAACACCGCCTCCCCGCGGTATTTCCCAACCCAGCGGTTCGAGGCCGGTCTACGGGCTCGCGAGTTTTGACGCCCCGCCTTCCCGAGCCGTGAAGCCCAGTGGCATAGTGGCGCGCCCACACTCACTTACCGTTGCGGGGGCAGCACAGGAATTGGTAAGACTACCGCACCTGTTTCCCGATTATCCCGGGGCTAAGACCTCAGCCCGGGCACCTGAAACCGTGTCGCCGCCAGCATAAGCCGCACGGCGACAAAACAATTATACCCCGGAAGCCCGGGACCCGGATATCAAATCACATTCAAGAAATAGCGTTAGGTGTTGACCTATCAGGGTTTTTGAAACTATAGTGTGGCTATGGATGCGGAACTCAAATCGCTGGAAGGCAAAATCAATCAGATTGTCGCGCTGTGCCAGCGATTGCGGACCGACAATCATCAGTTGCGCCAGCAACTCGCGGCGGCACAGAACGAAAACAAGCAATTGCTGGATAAAATTATTGCTTCCAAAGCTCGCCTCGAAACCCTGCTCGCCCAGATTCCTGAAGAAGAGGCATGAGCGCCGACGCAAAGGGCCTGCAGATCAGCATCATGGGACGCGAGTTTCGCGTCGCATGCGAGCCTGACGAGGAGAAAGCGCTGCTGGAAGCGGTCGAATATCTGAATCGCAAGATGCAGGAGATCAAGGAACAGGGCAAGATCACCGGACTGGATCGCATCGCGGTCATGGCCGCGCTCAACATCTCGCACGAATTCATGACCACGCGGTTCGGTAACTTTGATGTGTTCGAGATTAAGCGTAGAATGAAGAGTATTGAAGCGAAGCTTGATCAGGCGTTTGCTGATCAGGAAAAATTGTTTTAGCCGGTGCGCGCAGGCGCGCCGGTGACAGGTTAATCCCCTGCGGTGTGCGTCAAGGTCTATAACTCTTTGAACCAATAATTGAGACCCGGTTGCGGACCAAAGAGCGCTGTTGTGCGCGTCCTTTATCGGAAGCGCCTGATGTGCTCGGGAAGCGACCACTTGAACCCAGGTTCAAGAAGCGGGCCTAACGGCATCTGCGGGGGACCCTTTCAAAAATGCGGCTGAACGCCGCATTTTTTCGCTTGAAAGAATCTCTAAGAATTCGTCATGCCGGACTTGATCCGGCATCCAGCTATTTGAGAAAATCGCCCCGAGACCCGCGTCGTTCGCAGCTTTGCGGGTTTCGCCTCTTTTCAGAAATTCGCAAAATTCCTCTCTCGGGTGGGACTTTGGGTGGGGTTTCATACAGTCCTGCCCCTCTTAGCAGATGAGTCTTGGCAGTGACGCGAGCAACAACTCATGCCGGTCGCACATTACGCAAACCTACTCACTGCTTATTTTCACCTCAACCCTGTCGCGGACGCCTAGTTCGTCAAGCGCCTGATTGATCTCGGCGGCGATTCCGGCAACAAGGTTCGTCTCGACCGTGGCAGAGAACCCGACCTCGATTCGAAGGTCCGCGCCAGCACGCAGCTTGGGTAGTAGCCTAGTGCCGAGCCTGTTCCACAGCTCGGGTGGGATTGCGCCCGTCACCCGAATCACCGACGTCGTCGGCGACGATACTGAACCTGTCAATGGCTCCGGGCTCGGCCTAGGCTCCGGCGCCGGCTCAGGAGTTGGCCCAGGCTGAGCAGTGCCGCCTGTCACCGGTCCCGCCTTGAATTTCTTCGCGGTCGCCTTCGCCAGCAGGAACACGTCCTTGTCGAAAGTCACGTCCGCCGGATCGACATGCTCCTCAAACCACACTCGCTCGAAGCTGCCGTCCGGCCGCTGACCGGAGCCCAAGCCAAAGTCGCCCTTGCCAATAAACTCGCACACCTTGCCTTTCAATACCGAGTCGGGGTCGAGGAGTCGCGTTAGCGCGCCGTTCAGGAAACTCTGGCGCAGTCCGGAGAGCGGCCACGCGCCGGAACCTTTCAGGGCCGGCGGCCAGTTGCGTTCAATGTAGCCGGCACCGACCGATTCGTTAAGCAGAGACTCGGCTTTTAGTGCGGCGATCATGCGACCGCACAGCGTTTCTCCGGCGCTGGCATGCCCTGCGCCGAGGTCGATCACGCGGATTCCATCCGGCTCGCCCGCGTCGGCGATAGCGACGAAGCGGTAACTCGCCCAGACCTCATCCACCACATCGTCCCCGGCGACCTTCACCTTGGTAGTGAGTTCCGCCCGGTCTGCCTTATCGAATTCGCTGCCCAACGTCCCTTCCTCGATCTCCTTTCTTACACGACGCCAGGCAAGCAGTTCCTCCATCTTCTGAGTAAGCTCCCGACTCGGCTTCTTTAGGCACCAAACGAGCGCGGCGGGATATGAGCGTGGCGACGTGCCCCGGTGTCGCGTCCAGTCGGCGAGCTTCTCGCGCAGCGCCGCGTCCCCCGCGCGATACTCATACGCAGGATCGAGGACGACCAGCGAGAGTTTTGGCGCGTCTGGCACTTCGCCGCCGTCCTCGGGAAACGGCGTCCACGGAACGCTGCGTCCACGGTCGAACTCC
>Ga0326597_10006814_pt1 | contig 15591 bp, 15 predicted proteins | sample RVTome_12_FD_203789 | JGI IMG/M metagenome (GOLD analysis project Ga0326597, IMG submission 203789) | Soil microbial communities from uranium-contaminated site in the Upper Colorado River Basin, Wyoming, United States - RVT100D185 | ecosystem: Environmental > Terrestrial > Soil > Contaminated >...
CCAGCAAGCAATGCATTAAGAGAGGAAAATAGAGGTCCCGCGAGTCGAGGCGTTAGCCAAAACTGGGTCCGTGGAAATTCAGGCTAGGTTAGATCGCTCATCAGGGGGGGAGGCTTTTCATGAATACTTGGGAATCGATTTTCCGGCAAAGTCGGGTTAACGACGGCTACTACGATGAGGACAAGCTGCCTCAGTCAAAATGGGATTGGCCAAGGGAAACCTGGTTTCAAACGCGCCTGGATCAGACCCGGGAGCAGCATCCAATCATGGGCGTCAAAGCCAGCAGAAGTTTTGGCCGGAGCGATGAAATGGCCAGAGTGTAACTTTATGAATCAAATCCACTTCCCTCGTCCCGGCGAGATGCGTGAATGAGGCATGTCGCTGTCGTAACTTATTGCCGGCGGCTGTGAAACTTTCTTTTGCGACGAAGCATCTAACCATTGACCACCAAAGACCTTCAGGGGGGCGAGACGATGAGACGCAAACAAAATGGTAAGCAAGCGATGAGCCGAGAAAAAAACGGTCCGATCCGGACGACTTTCATGGAACTAACTGAGGAGCTTACTAACCTGACCAGAGATGACTCTTTGGTGCTAGCGGTGGTAAAGAACATTTTTGGGACTTACCGAGTTCGCCTGGCACACACCATGACACCGGTTCGCCTGGTCGGCGCGCAACAACCAATCACGCGAAACAGTAACCACGCCGGGCAAGGACTCCCGCCCTGGGCCTAGAAGGCGAGCATTCCACCATCTTACACCGGAAGGATTACAATCATTGACTGCCACCGGCACACCACGTGAACACCGCGCTCCTCTTCGGTCTCCTCGCCTCAGGATACCTTCCCGTTCGCGGTACGAAACCAAACGAGTGAGAGGCACCGCCCCACCTACGACATGTGAAACCGAGGTGGCGCTGATCGGCGACTACCTCGCATCCAGGCTCAGTTCGCGGGTGCTCAACGCTTTTGAAAAACATCTGGAGGATTGCCCCGACTGTGCGTCGTTCCTGCGAACCTACAAGAAAACCATGGAAGTAACCCGCTCCTTCCTTCGGCTGGAGTCCGCGAAACGCAAGCCGCCTCACCTCACCTATCGGCCGCTAGATAGCGCCAATTCTTCAAACTGTTGAAACTTTCCGCACCCTTTTCAAATCTTCAATCATCTAATAGGCTGACTTGTATTCCGCTTCAGTGAGATCCATCCGAACGACCAGAGGAGACTTTTTATGAAGGCCGTCGCCGTAACGCCGGGTAAAAAATCAGTCGGCATCATCGATCAGCCGGAGCTGCGGATCTCGTCGCCCACCGACGTCAAGCTGCGCATGATCGAGGCCGGAGTGTGCGGCACGGACAAAGAAATCTGCGCCTTCGAGTACGGCACGCCGCCCTCCGGAATGGAACAACTCGTCATCGGCCACGAGTCTCTCGGTGAAGTCATCGAAGTTGGCCCGAAAGTTACGCGCGTCAGGCTCGGAGACTTAGTCGTCCCCATGGTTCGGCGTCCCTGCCCGCATGATAATTGCATCGCATGCCGCTCAGGCCGTCAGGACTTCTGTTTCACCGGTGATTTTACCGAGCGGGGCATAAAAGAGCAGCATGGTTTCATGGCGCAGTTTGTCGTCGACGATGAAAAGTACATGAACCCCGTGCCCAGGGAATTGCGCGATGTCGCCGTCCTCGTCGAACCGCTCACGATCGCCGAAAAAGGCCTCGCTCAGGTCTGGCAGGTACAACAGCGCTTACCTTGGAGCTGCCCCGTGACGCCGAGAAAGGCCGCGGCCCATTGCCACCGCGCGGTGGTCCTCGGCGCAGGGCCGGTGGGCCTGTTGGGCGCCATGGCGTTGGTGAACTACCACTTCGACACCTACGTTTACTCTCGCGAGCCCGCGCCCAATCCGAAATCCATCTTGGTTGAATCCATCGGCGCCCATTATATTTCGTCCGAAAAACTAACTCCCGAAATGCTCCCGCAACAGATCGGCAACATCGACCTTGTCTACGAGGCAACCGGGGCTTCGAGTCTTTCGTTTGAGATGATGAAGTATCTCGGCACCAACGGCATCTTCATTTTCACGGGCGTCCCCGGCAGAAAAGGACCGATTGAAGTCGATACCGATCTCATGATGCGCAACCTGGTGCTCAAAAACCAAGTCGTCTTCGGCACCGTCAACGCCGGCCGCGACGCCTTTGAAAATTCCATCCGCGACGTTGGCACCTTTACCAAGCGCTGGCCCGAGGCGGTGAAGTCGCTGATCACCGGCCGGTTCCCGATGGAGGCCCACCGCGACCTCCTGCTCGGGCGCAGCCCCGGTATCAAGAACGTGATCACGCTCAACTGACGCGCAGCCCGGCTCTGCGACGGAAGTCCGTCATCCCGAACGGAGTGAGGGATCTTGTGCTAAGGTTTTCTCGGCTTCGCCTCAGAAGCACCCCGGCGCATCTTTCGCTCTCCAAGCGTCATCCAATGATTAATGACGGATGCGCTAAAACGCCATTGGCCTGAATACTTGATGGAGGGAATCTGCCTCGGGCTCTTCATGATCTCCGCGTTCAGCTTCGGTACTCTGCTTGAACACCCCGCTTCGCCGGTTCATCAGGCAATTCCGGATCCAATGCTGCGCCGGTTCCTCATGGGCTTAGCTATGGGGATCACCGCAATAGGCATCATTTATTCCCCATGGGGCAAGCAATCCGGCGCGCATATCAATCCATCGACCACATTGACGTTCTTCCGTCTCGGCAAAGTCGCCAAGTTGGACACGATCTTTTACATCGCCGCGCAATTCATCGGCGCAGTCGCCGGCGCCCTGTTAGCCGCATCCCTTCTTTCCGCCTGGGCCGGGCACCCGGCCGTCAATTACGTCGTCACCGCGCCGGGCAACTGGGGCACCTCCGTCGCCTTCCTCGCTGAGATCGCTATCACCTTCATCTTGATGACGGTTATTCTTCACGTCTCGAACAATGCCCGCCTGCATAGGCTCACAGGTTTGTGCGCAGGCATCCTGGTAGCGACCTACATTACACTGGAAGCGCCGATCTCCGGCATGAGCATGAACCCGGCGCGGACTTTTGCTTCTGCCGTACCTGCCCACCATTGGACCGCGTTGTGGGTTTACTTTACGGCGCCGCTCATCGGCATGCTGACTGCCGCCGAGGTCTTTGTCCGCACCCGAGGCGCGGCTAGCGTAAGCTGCGCTAAGCTTCACCACGAGAACGACAAACGCTGCATATTTTGCGGCAAGCCCGCGACGCATAATCTTGAGTAATCCCCGTAAAGGCGTGCGCATCTTTTCCCCTGCCGCCGGCATCAAAGATTTAATGGCGCCGAAACACGGCGTTAACGGGAAAAACTTAGACTAAAAGCAGGACGATGAACAACAACGCACTGCAACCGAACTTGGACAACTCGCAGAACGAATGGGCCGTCATCTTGGCCGGCGGGGATGGCTCTCGGCTAAAATCCCTGACGCGCAGGATTGCGGGCGATGAGCGTCCGAAGCAATTCTGCCCGGTTCTAGGCCGGGCGACTCTCCTTGAAGAGACTCGCGGCCGCGCCGCTTTGGAGTTGGCGCCGGAACGCACGTTATACGTAGTCAACCGCGTCCATCAACCCTACTACGCGCCGATTCTCACCGGAGAGCCGCCGAAGAATCTCGTGATTCAACCGAATAATCGCGGGACCGCCCCGGCGATTCTCTACACTCTTCTGCGCATCGCCGCGGTCGATCCCCAGGCCATCGTCGCGTTTTTTCCCTCCGATCACTACATTTCCGACAGCCAGAGGTTCATGGCCCATATCCGGACGGCGCTCGATGCCGCGCGCAGACTCCCCGGCTCGGTGATTTTACTCGGTTTGGAACCGGAGAGCCCTGAAGTCGAATATGGCTGGATCGAGCCGGCGGAAGTCATTCCCGGCGAAACGCGCGTCCGGGGCGTGAGGCACTTTTGGGAAAAACCGGATCGACGGCTCGCCCAAGTGCTTCGGTTGCGCGGCTGCTTGTGGAATAGCTTTGTGATGGTCGCTTCCGTGCGGGCGCTTTTGGAAATCATCGAGAGCGCGATCCCAGAGCTTTATCGCTCACTCGCTCGCGTCACGCCGCTCCTCGGCACACGCGGCGAAGCGACAGAGATCGACCGAATATACGCGCGCATGGAAGAATCAAATTTTTCGCATCAAGTGCTGGCGCTTCGCCCCGAGCGCCTTGCGGTCGTCAAAGTGACCGGCGTGCGCTGGAACGACCTCGGCGAACCGAAGCGGGTCATGGCTTCTTTGACCATGTCTGGCCTCCGGCCACACTGGGCGGAGACTTTCGTGCCTCGGTTCGCATAACCGACATCTGTTTTCCGCCTACTGCCGACTCCTACACAGACCCCGACTCTTTCTCTACTTAACCTCTATTGAAATCTCCGTAGTTGGGTTTCTAACGGCAAATTTACCCTTCTCCCATTTCGGCGCCCTGAAAGTTACTCTCAAATTATTTGAAAAACCGTATGGCTCCTTAGGCATCCCCAATAAATTCTTATCCATCTTGCCGTTACTATTTTCATCATGAAATGCCGCAATTCCATAATCCCCATAGGGAACATCGATGATATTCCACACGACTGCTTGACTGTCCACCTTAATCGTAGATGAGTACACAGGTTGTTCGCCCAGCCATGTCTCGGACGAATTGAATACAGCGATCCTCACCTGCCCTTTCTCAGAACGAAGCCCAGTGACCTTTAAGATCATAGTGCCCGGTCCACCCGACTGCGCGCGCGCTGGTGGAGAAAAACTCACAACGACAGTAAACAAAATAACGCACGCAAGTGACAATTTAATTCTGCGGCGACTAGATGGCATGATTATCTCATCTCAGGCTGAATAGACGATTTTCAGAGCGGGAGAGTTAAAGCAAGAAAATCTAGCCGTAGAAGTCAGACCCCAAAACCGATGCGTTCAAGCAATTCGTTAGGGGCTGAATTCAAGGGAGTAAACTGAGCAGCCTGTCCCGCAAATCGTCGCGGTAAAGGACTTCGACCGCCACAACTTTTCCATCGACAACATCGACGTTAATCATGCCCTTGCTCGGGTCTAAGCAGATCGTTTTGTGCCCTGGCCCCCAAGCACCCGGTGGATGCGGTGCACAGTAGACAGTCGCACAGAACCAATCACCACAGCGACACCGGTCAACCAGACGTAGGGTGGCAACTTCAGCAGCCAAATCTTTCTCGCCAGCAGCGATCAGAAGAGACTCCAATTCGGCCGCAAACTCGGGAAGTGAATTCTTCAGATCTCGTTCAGGCTTAGTCATTGGTGCTACCGGTAGGCCTCTAACAATGATTAAATGGTTCCCTATCTTTCAACCGAAAATGAGAAAATGGACCGGGAGTCTTTTGGTACATGGATTCATCGCTTCCGACTGTCGATCACTCGCCCGTCCGAGAGAACTAGCTGGACACCGCCGTCTTCCGTAAAAGACTGGGCCACGACCTCTGGGCCTTTGCCCCGGAGCGCGTCACAGATGCGCTCGTGCAAATCTGCAAACGTAATCGACGCATAGTCCCGGCCTGAAAGAACCAGCAATTGGTTAACATACTCTTGAGGTGAACGAGGAGTACCCTTGGCCGTCCCTCTGGTGACGAACACGACCGCCCGCATAAATTCGCTTTCCCCCTCGCTATCGACCGGCACTGGAGGCGGCAGAAACTCGGCATATAAATCCCCGTCCCCATAGCCAAACCCTGGGGTCGGTGTACCAATATGCCCCGGAACTCCTTGTGCGACCACTTCGACCCACTCGCAGCCGACGTAGTCATCGCCAAATCGCGGAAACATCAGTGACCAAAGTGTGGCGTAGATGCTCATGATCCCGTGGCCCCACGGATACTGAGCGGGTGGGCCTGCTTAAAGACTGGGGTATACTTTGCAATGATGCGCGATTGCAACACCTGGAGCCAGTCTCTATTTTTCCTGCCGACGAATTTCAACAACGGCCTCCCCGCGTTCGATCAGCAGCGTCGCGTCCGGAAAAGTCGCGGAAAGAAGTGCCTTCATCCGGTCATTCGACATGTTACCGCAGGTAATCCAGATGACTTGAGGCGGAGGCCCATTGCGCTCAACAAGTTGTTTGAAATCCTCATCCTTCGACATAACGATCGCGCGGGCCTCACGCGCTTTTTGAAAGATTACTGGATCTTCCGCGTTACGCAGGCCAAGATCGCGAACGTGAAGGGATTCGACCCCGAACGTCTCTTTAATCCACCGCGCCAGTCGCGGGGAAAGCTGGGCGTCTATCCAGACGATCGCGCGGCAAGTATCGGGTGGCTTACCCGTTGGCTGGCGAAACGCAGACAGGCATGAATATCTTCAAGCTCAAGGTCAGGGTGCTCATCAAGAATCTGCTCGGGAGTCATCCCGTCTGCGAGGAGCTCCAGCACGTCACTGACGCGAATTCGCATTCCCCTGACACATGGTCGTCCACCGCACTGCTGCGGGTTTACTGTGATTCGCTCAAACAGATGTGCCATATATGTACCCTCAGTCTTGAAATATATCACAGTCCATCGGACAACTCCCGCGCGTAATCCAAACAGGCGGTGATTTGCTCGCTCCGTAGGTCGGGAAATTCGGCAATGATCTGCTCCGGGCTGTTGCCTGCTGCAAGATAGCCAAGAACGAGACGCACGGGTATCCTTGTGCCCTTGATCCGTGGTTTACCGCGAAGAACATTCGGAGTGCTGTTTATATGGTCTTGCCATGCGATTTTCATCTTTATCCTCGGTTTTGGCCCGTTTGAACTGACGTCGGGTGTTCATGCCAATCTGATTTTATTTTTATTCTCCAGTGTTGGCAATACACGCTCCGAGCCAACCTGGCTTGCGGGTCTTCCAGCCTTCCTCCGCACCAGCGCGTCGTATCACCACCGCATCCTTTCTCCCCTCGCCGACATCTAATCAGCCAGAACATCCCGATCATTCGTGCCGGGGAGCGGCCGGGGCGGAAAAAAGCCGTAAGTAAATTAAGAATATTTATAGGAGGGTTTTTCCATGAGTAAGCGCAATGTCATTATCACCGTAGCGATCATCATCGTCGGAGGGCTCTGGTACGCGTTTAGGCCGGAGTTGCTGTTCGTCAACCAGACCGTGCGTGGGGAGTTTCCCGGCGGGGCGGCGATGGCCTCGATCGAGAAAGGGCCGATGGCCGTAACCAAAGGTAACTTCAAGGGACTGGCGCATGAAACCAAGGGATTGGCGTCCATTTATGAGCTTGCCGACGGCAAGCGCACGCTGCGGCTGACCGAGTTCGAGACTTCCAACGGACCGGACGTCCATGTCTATTTGACGACCGCGGAAGTGGCGAAGGGCAACGACGCCGTCAAAGAAGCCGGCTTCATCGACCTGGGCTCCATCAAAGGCAACATCGGCGATCAAAACTACGATCTGCCTGCGGATGTGGACTTGAGCAAGTATCGCGCCGTGACCATCTGGTGCCGCCGCTTTGGCGTCAACTTCGCCACCGCTCCGTTGATGGGCCAGCAGACGGCGCAGGCCAGCGCGATGTGAACACCAGCCGTTCCAGGTTCAATGTTCAAGGTTCAAAGTTTAGGACTGATCCGGAAGCTCGGCGCAGATTTCTGCCAATCAACTAAACGCTGACGACGGTTACTGGAGCAAGTCCATGACAAAAGCAACGAAAATTCTAATCCTCGGCGGCGGATTCGGCGGGATGTATACCGCCCTGGAGTTGGAGCAAGCGTTCGGTAAGGATCTCGACGTCGAAATCACGCTGGTCAACCGCGAAAACTTTTTTCTCTTCACGCCGATGCTCCACGAGGTGGCCGCTAGCGACCTCGACATCACGACTATCGTTAACCCGATCCGCAAGATGCTCCGCCGCACGAACTTTTTCGACGGCGAAGTAAGATCCATCGATTTGACGAAGAAACGCGTTGTGGTTTCCCACGGCATCGACGAAAGTCACCCGCACGCTCTTGATTATGACCATCTGGTTCTTGCCCTCGGTTCCGTGACGAATTTCTACGGCATCCCAGGCCTTGAAGAGAGAGCGCTGACCATGAAGTCCCTCGCCAACGCGGTCTATCTGCGCAACCGGCTCATCGAACATCTCGAAGAAGCCGATTTCGAGTGCTCTACGGTGCCACCGGAACAGCTACTCACTTTCGCCGTCGCCGGCGGAGGGTTTGCCGGCGTCGAGACCGTTGCCGCCGTCAACAATTTTCTGCGCGAGGCGCTAAAGCATTACCCCCATTTAAACGAAGCCATACTACGCATTGTTTTGGTGGAGCATGGTCCGATGATCCTTCCCGAGCTCGGCCCCGAACTCGGCCGTTACGCGCAAAAGAAGCTGGCGCAACGCAAAATTGAGTTCCGCCTGGGCACAAAAGTCACCGGCCTGACCGATCGCGGCGTGGAATTGAGCGACGGCACGACTCTTCCGGCAAGAACACTCGTCTGGACCGCCGGCACGGCGCCGAATCCGCTGCTCGACCCGCTCACCTGCGCCAAGGAGCGCGGGCGCATCGCGGTCAACGAATTCCTCGAAGTGCCGGGCTGCCCCGGCGTCTGGGCGCTCGGCGATTGCGCCTCGATCCCGGACAAGAAATCGGGCCGCCCCTACCCTCCCACGGCGCAGCATGCGCTCCGCCAAGGCAAAGTGCTTGGCCTGAACATCGCCGCCGCTGTGAGGGGCGGCCCGAAGAAACCCTTTGTCTTTTCGATCATCGGCCAACTGGCCACCATCGGCCGGCGCACCGGCGTGGCGAAGATACTCGGCTTTAAGTTCTCCGGCTTCATCACCTGGTGGCTCTGGCGCACGATCTATCTAAGCAAGCTGCCGCGCGCCGAAAAAAAGCTAAGGGTCACCCTGGACTGGACGCTCGATTTGTTTTTTTCCAAGGACCTGGTGCAGTTCATGCCATTGCGCTCGCCCGGTGTTTCAGCCGCGCAGCGGGAAACAATCTCGCGGGACCTGCCTTTAGCCCACGCAGCGGCAACTGAATTGCGCGCCCATGGATAGATTCTTACGTCAGAAATGTTGGACAAAACGACTGCAAGAAAATTTATCGCGCCAAGACACCACCGAAACAAAATCCGAATATCGAAATCCGAAACAAACCGAAACACTCAAATACGAAATCCAAAACTCGAGATCCGGAACGAACTTGTTTGGGATTTCGTGTTTTTTGATCATTTGGATTTGTTTGGGATTTCGAGTTTCGAATTTGTAATTTTATTTGTGCCTTGCGTCTTTGCGCGAGTCATCTCTTTTCCGATTTTGTAATGCAAAACTCAACCGAGAATTTCAAATATGTTTTGGTTAGATTTCCGCGCACCTTTCTCTATTCAAAAGGCATCTAATCTTCAGCGGGGTAAGAGCCTATCGTACAGCTCTATCAGCTTGGTAGTCTTCTATCTTCCAGCCCTCAACGGAGAAAACACATGCCAACCCATAATCATTACGACGTCATCATCATCGGCAGCGGCGCTGGCGGCGGCACGCTGGCCCATAAGCTCGCCCCGACCGGCAAGAAAATACTCATCCTTGAGCGCGGCCGCTTCGTGCCGCGCGAAAAAGACAACTGGAGCCCGCGCGCGGTAAATCTCGAAGGCAAATACCAAACCAAAGAGAAGTGGCATGATAAGGACGGCAAGGAACTGCACCCGCACACCAATTATTACGTCGGCGGCAACACGAAGTTTTACGGCACCGTGCTGTTCCGCCTGAGGAAACAAGACTTCGGCGAAATACGCCATCACGGCGGCGTATCGCCGGCTTGGCCGATCTCGTACGACGAATTGGAACCCTATTACACCGAAGCCGAGCGGCTCTACCACGTACATGGAAACGCCGGCGAGGACCCGACCGAGCCGGAACGCAGTGCTCCCTACTCGAAACCGGCGGTAAGCCACGAGCCGCGCATTCAACAACTGTCCGACGACTTCGCGAGCTTGGGCCTGCGTCCGTTTCACACTCCGCTCGGCGTCATGCTCGACGAGAAAGATCCCCGCGCCAGCCGCTGCATCCGCTGCGAGACCTGCGACGGTTTTCCCTGCCTGGTCTACGCGAAGTCGGACGCGCAGGTATGCGCGGTCGATCTGGCGCTGCAACACTCCAACGTAACGCTACTGACCGACTCCTACGTCGAGAAATTACAAACCAATGGCTCGGCCCGCGACATTTCGAAAGTCATCGTCCAACACAACGGCGCGCGGGAGAAAATATCGGCGGACATTGTCGTCTCCTCCTGCGGCGCCATCAACTCGGCAGCCCTGCTGCTCCGCTCGGCCAGCGACCGACACCCGCGCGGGCTGGCCAATAGCTCCGACGTGGTGGGGCGCCACTACATGGGACATATTAATTCCGTATTGATGGCGCTCTCGAAATGCCCCAATCCGACCATCTTTCAGAAATCACTTTCGGTAAACGACTTCTACTTCGGCAGCGAGGATTGGCCCTACCCGATGGGACATATTTCGTTCGTCGGCAAGCTCGACGGCGAGACGCTCAAAGGCGGCGCCCCCGCCGTCACTCCGGGTTGGACGCTCGATTTGATGGCCAAGCACTCGCTGGACTTCTGGCTTACGTCGGAAGACCTGCCCGACCCCAACAACCGCGTCACGGTGGATGCCAACGGCGGCATCGTGCTCAGTTATGCGCCGAACAACGAAGAAGGCCACAAGCGCTTGATCGCCAAATTGAAAGGGCTGATGCAGCGGCAGACCCAGTGCAAGGTGCACGGCCACGAGTGTCACGAAGGGATCTTCGCACGCAATCTCTTTGTCGGCCAGCGCATTCCCCTGGCGGGCGTCGCCCATCAAGTCGGCACGGTGCGCTTCGGCAACGATCCCAAGACGAGCGTCCTCGACCGCAACTGCAAGGCGCATGATTTGGACAACCTTTACGTCGTCGACGGCAGCTTCTTCTGCTCCAGCGGCGCGGTGAACCCGGCGCTGACGGTCATGGCCAACGCCCTGCGGGTGGAGCAGCACTTGATTGAAAGACTTGGCTAGTGAAAACCACTAAGAAGGCTTGCGAACGGATGAACTCCTCACCCTGGCCCTCTCCTCTTAGAGGAGAGGGTAAATCCTTCCCTCGCCCTTCTAGGGAGAGGGTCAGGGTGAGGGTTTTCCTTTCACTCGCGTTGACCTTGCTTCTCTGGTCGCCCGCTGCGCTCGCCCAGATCGTCAAGTCCGTGGACGCCGTCGGCATGACCGTGTCGAACATCGACCGATCCGTGGATTTTTTTTCCAAAGTTTTGTCCTTCGAGAAAGTAAGCGACGTCGAGGTGCACGGCACCGAATACGAGAAGTTGCAAGGCTTGGTCGGCCTGCGCATGCGCGTCGTGCGCATGAAGCTCGGCGACGAGCTAATCGAATTGACGGAGTACCTCGCGCCCCAGGGCCGGCCGATTCCGGTGGATTGGCGCAGCAACGATCATGCGTTTCAGCATATCGCCATCGTCGTGAGCGACATGGATAAGGCGTATCAACAACTGCGCGCTCACAAAGTGCGCCACGCTTCCACCGGACCGCAGACGATGCCGGCGTCGAACAAGGCCGCCGCCGGCATCCGCGCCTTCTATTTCAAAGATCCCGACGGCCATAACCTGGAGATCATTAATTTTCCCGCCGGCTAAGGGAGATCCGCGCTGGCAGAACACGAGCGGCAAGCTCTTTCTCGGCATCGACCACACCGCCATCGTGGTTTCGAGCACCGAGCGCGGGCTCAAATATTATCGCGACCTATTGGGCCTCAAAGTCGCCGGCGAGAGCATGAACAGCGGCACCGAGCAGGAGCACTTGAACAACGTCGCCGGCGCGCGCCTCCACATTGCCGGACTCCGCGCTAGCAGCGGACCCGGCATAGAATTTCTCGAATACCTGACTCCGCGCGACGGCCGGCCCGCCCCGGCGGACAGCCGCGCCAACGATCTTTGGCACTGGCAGACCACGCTGGTGACGCCGGACGCGTCCAAGGCCGCGCAAAAAATCCGCGCGGCCAAGGGACGCATCGTGTCACCGCAGGTTGCGCAGCTTCCCGAAAAGAGCCTAGGGTTTAGCAAAGGCTTTCTCGCGCGGGACCCGGACAGCCACGGGCTGCAATTGATAGAGAAGTAATCTCGGCAGCGCCGAGACCAACTAGGCGAAGATAGTGTTCACCACGAAGGACACGAAGAGCACGAAGTTTAGGACTAAAATTTCCGAAACCTTCGTGTCCTTCGTGAGCTTCGTGGTGAATAGAATCAGCGGGTATTTTATTAGCTGAGACAAGCCGAGATGAATGACCTCACAAAAATGAAACAGGACGAGTGGCTCGAAGCGGACGGGCTGGGTGGCTTCGCTTCGGGAACCGTTTCCGGCATTCGCACCCGGCGCTATCATGCGCTGTTGCTGACGGCGACCAAGCCTCCCGTCGGCCGACTCGTGTTGGTGAACGGTTTCGACGCTTCGGTGGAAACGGTAAATGGGACATTCGCGTTGTCCTCACAGCTTTATTCGCCGGACGTGATGCACCCGAACGGCGCGGCGCGCATCGCCGAATTCAAATCCGAGCCCTGGCCGCAGTGGCTCTTCGCGCTCGAGGACGGAACCAGGATTCAGCAGGAAATCTTCGCCGTCAACGGTGCCGCCATCGTCGCGCTCTCCTGGCGCCTGCTGACGCCCGGCCAAAAGTGGAACCCCACGGGCAAGCCCGTGGGGCGGAATCCTGAGCAAGAGCCCCCGGCCAAGGCCGGGGCTCGAGTCGAAGGGGCGATCCTATCGCTCCGGCCCTATCGCTCCGGCCCTTTCTCTCCTGCCGCGACTACCATTCGATGCATCATGAAAACGGGGCGTTTCAGTTTCAGCCGCAGATCGGTAATCAACGTATCGTCTGGCATCCCTATCCCGCCATTCCGGGGATCATCGCCCTGCACAACGGTGGATATCGTCACCAGCCGGAATGGTATCGCAACTTCGTCTATGTGCAGGAGCGCGCCCGCGGCCTGGATTTTACCGAGGACCTCGCCGCGCCGGGAACTTTTCAATGGAATCTAGCGGACGGTGAAGCTGCATTGATTTTCGCCGCCGAGGGGTTCGAGAATGAGCAACTCCCGGCGGATCAAGCGGCCGAAGAGTCATTATCGCGCTTGCGTATCAAGGAACGCGCCCGGCGCGGTAACTTCGCCACCCCGCTCGATCGCGCGGCGGACGCCTATCTGGTCAGGCGCGGCGCCGGCAAAACCATCGTCGCAGGTTATCCCTGGTTCACTGACTGGGGCCGCGACACCTTCATCTCCCTGCGCGGCCTGTGCCTGGCCACCGGACGGCTAGACGACGCGGGCGATATTCTTCTCGAATGGAGCAACGTCGTTTCTGAGGGCATGCTGCCGAATCTTTTTCCCGACCAGGGCGACCGGCCTGAATACAACTCCGTGGATGCCTCCCTCTGGTACATCATCGCCGTCCATGACTTCCTATCGGCGCGGCAAGACGACGGCGGACTGATCGTTCAACGGCAGAAAAAATCGCTGCAGAGAGCCGTCGACGCCATTCTCACCGGCTACTCCCAGGGCACACGCTACGGCATCCGCATGGATCGGGACGGGCTCCTCGCCGCCGGTGTGCCCGGCGTGCAGCTCACCTGGATGGACGCCAAAGTCGGCGACTGGGTGGTGACGCCGCGCATCGGCAAGCCGGTGGAAATCCAGGCGCTGTGGTTGAACGCGCTATGGATCGGCAGCCGCTTCAACGACCAGTGGCTGGACCCCCTTGTGCGTGGCCGTGAAAGTTTCCGCGCGCGCTTTTGGCATGAGCAAGGCCGCTATCTTTACGACGTCGTCGACGCCGATCATCAAGCCGGCAAGCTCGATGCGTCGTTTCGTCCCAATCAGATTTTCGCCGTCGGCGGCCTGCCCGTCGCGCTGCTCGACGGCGTGCGCGCGCGGCGCGTCGTCGACGAGGTCGAGCGCCGCCTCTGGACGCCGCTCGGGCTGCGCTCGCTGGCGCCGGGCGAAACCGGTTACACGTCCCATTACGAAGGCGGCGTGCGCGAGCGCGACAGCGCTTATCATCAGGGCACCGTTTGGCCCTGGCTCATCGGCCCGTTCGTCGAGGCCTGGCTGCGTGTGCGCGGCGCGACGGATGATGCGAAGCGCGAAGCACGGGCGCGATTTCTTCAGCCGCTGCTCTCTCAATTGAACGACGCCGGCCTGGGACATGTCTCCGAAATCACCGACGCCGACCTGCCGCACACGCTCCGCGGCTGCCCGTTCCAGGCCTGGTCCCTCGCCGAGCTACTGCGTTTGGACCGGGCGGTGCTCGCCGGTTCCGTCACCGAACCGCTGGCGCAACGCAGCGCCGGCAAGTGACATCTAATGAAGACAACAAGCTATGAAAATCATTTCCGTCAACGTGGGACTGCCCGGAGAAATATTCCACGAGGGTAGAATAATCAAAACAGGAATCTTCAAAAATCCGGTCGAAGGGCGCGTTCGAGTGCGGGCATTGAATCTCACCGGCGATGAGCAGGCGGATCTGACGGTGCACGGCGGTCCCAGCAAAGCGATTTACGTTTATCCGTCGGAGCACTACGAGTTCTGGCGCAAGGAGCTGCCGCAGACGACCCTGCCCTGGGGCATGTTCGGCGAGAATCTCACCAGCGAAGGACTGTTGGAAAAGGATCTCAACGTGGGCGATCGGTTGTGCGCCGGCTCGGCGGAATTCATGGTGACCGAGCCGCGCCTGCCCTGTTACAAGTTGAGCGCCAAGTTTGGGCGCGACGACATCGTCAAGCGCTTTCTGAAAAGCCGCCGCACCGGCTTCTACTGCGCAGTGCTACGCGAAGGCGAGATCGGCGCCGGCGACGCGATTCACTTTCTCAACCGCGCTGATCACGGCGTGCGCGTGGCGGATATTACCCGGCTTTATGCGTTTGACCGAAACGACACTGCGGCGATGCGGCGTGCCGCTGAGATCAAATCTCTGCCCGAGAGCTGGCGCAGCTACTTCCGCGAGCGTATCGAGAGGTTGGCGCAACAACAAAACAGGATGTGATACTATGCCTACGAGAGCGATAAAGACGACCGAAAAGAGAGCCTTGACCCAAGAAGAGCTAAGACTTCAAGAGGACCGCCGGCGCAAGGTCAACTGGAAGCGCTGGGGCCCCTATCTCGCCGAGCGCCAGTGGGGCACGGTGCGCGAGGACTACAGCCCCCACGGGACAGCGTGGGATTCATTCTCCCACGATCAAGCGCGCAGTCGCGCTTATCGCTGGGGTGAGGACGGTCTTGCCGGGATCTCAGACAAGCACCAGTTGATCTGCTTCGCCTTGGCGCTCTGGAACGGACGAGACCCCATTCTCAAGGAGCGCATCTTCGGCCTTACCGGTAGCGAGGGCAATCACGGCGAAGACGCCAAGGAATACTATTACTACCTTGATTCGACGCCGACTCACTCCTATATGAAGTTTCTCTACAAATACCCGCAGGCCGAATTTCCGTACGGCCGGCTGGTGGAGGAGAATCGCCGGCGCGGCAAACGCGATTTCGAGTTCGAGCTGATCGATACCGGAGTCTTCGACGGCGACCGTTACTTCGACGTGTTCA
>Ga0326597_10006815_pt1 | contig 15590 bp, 15 predicted proteins | sample RVTome_12_FD_203789 | JGI IMG/M metagenome (GOLD analysis project Ga0326597, IMG submission 203789) | Soil microbial communities from uranium-contaminated site in the Upper Colorado River Basin, Wyoming, United States - RVT100D185 | ecosystem: Environmental > Terrestrial > Soil > Contaminated >...
ATGTACCCTCCGCCACCGCGGTGGACACCACCGCGATGTTCGTGCTTCCCGCGGCTCCGAAGACGAGCGCGATGCCGTACAGGAAGAATCCGGTCGAGAACGCGCCGAGCAGGAAGTACTTGAGCCCGGCCTCGGCCGACTTCCGGTCACGCCGGTTGAAGGCCGTGAGCGCGTACACGGCGATCGACATGACCTCGAGTCCGAGGAAGACCACGATCAGGTCGCGCGCGGCCGCCATGAACATCATGCCCGCGGTGGCGAAGAGGATCAGCGCGTAGAACTCGCCGGCCTGGAGCTTCTGCCGGTAGACGTATCCGAGCGAGATCAGGATGGACAACGCCGCGCCCAGCAGGAAGATCCAATTGGCGAAGAGCCGGAATCCGTCCACTGCGATCATGGACTCCACCCCGACCTCGGTCACACCGTAGAGCCAGCCGTTGGTGGCCGCCGCGGCGAGGAGGCCGACCAGAGCGATCCAGCCGAGATCGTTGCCCGGCGCGTAGGCGGCTTCCCGCCCCTCGCCCCCGGCCGACCGGGCGTGCTTGCCGGAGACCCCGGCGATGAGCACCACCATGCCGGCGATGCAGAGCACGATCTCGGGAAGGAGTGCCCACCAGTAGTGGAGCGATGTGCTGAAGTCGAGAGTCATCGTTGCTTTCGCTATTCGCCGGTGTCGACGACTTCGTCGTCGGAGTCTTGGGAGAGCGCGGGCGGGGCCTGCTCGACCCGCTCGATCACGGCACGCACGCTCGGTTCCATCCGCTCGAGGATCGGGGTCGGATGCCACCCGATCCAGATCATCAGAACCAGAAGCGGCGTGAGCACGGCGATCTCGCGGCCGGACAGGTCCTTTATCTTCCGGTTCTCGGGCTTGTCGAGGGCATTGAAGAAGATCTTCTGCACCATCGGGAGCATGTAGTACGCCGCGAAGATCACACCCAGGGTCGCCACGATCGCGATGGTCGGGTGCGTCTCATATGTGCCCAACAGCGCGAGGAACTCACCGACGAAGCCGCTCGTCCCCGGAAGGCCGATGGACGCCAACGCCGTGATCACGAACGCCGTGGCGAGCAGCGGAGCCACGCGACCGATGCCACCGAAGTCCTCGATGACGCGCGTGTGGCGGCGCTCGTACAGCATGCCGAGCAGGAGGAACAGCGCCCCCGTGCTGATGCCGTGCGAGATCATGACGACGAGTCCGCCCTGGATGCCGTTCACGGTGAGGGCGAAGATGCCGAGCACCACGAAGCCCATGTGCGCCACGGAGGTGTAGGCGACCAGCTTCTTGGCGTCCGGCTGGACGGCGGCCACCCACGCGGTGTAAAGGATCCCGATAACCCCGAGCACCAGCATGATTGTCACCACCGTCGGATGTTGCGCCGCGACCGGGAACATCGGCAGCAGGAACCTGAGGAACCCGTACGTGCCCATCTTCAGGAGGACGGCGGCCAGGATGACGGATCCCGGCGTGGGCGCCTCGACGTGCGCGTCGGGCAGCCAGGTGTGCAACGGGAACACCGGCACCTTCACGCTGAACGCGAGCGCGAACGCCGCGAACAGCCAGAGTTGCTCGGTCCCTGTGAGCGGCACCTGCAAGAGGTCCGCATAGCTGAACGTCGGCATCCCGAGGAACAGCTTCGCCTTGAACACGAGGTAGAGGATCCCGACCAGCATCAGCAGGGATCCGAACGCCGTGTAGAGGAAGAACTTGATTGCTGCGTAGATGCGGCGCTCACCCCCCCAGATGCCCACGATGAAATACATCGGGACCAGGGTGAGCTCGAAGAAGACGTAGAACAGGAAGAGGTCCGTCGCGGCGAATACGCCGATCACGCCCGCTTCGAGCAGGAGCATGAGCGCGTAGAAAGCACGCTGACGGGTCTTGATGTAGTTGAACGAGCCCAGGATGGCGATCGCGGTGCTGAATGTGGTCAGCATCACCATGAAGAGGCTGATTCCGTCCACCCCGAGCGAGTAGCTCACCCCCCACGCTTCGATCCAGGGGGTGACGCTCTCCATCTGCATTCCGCCGTACCCGGGCTCGAACGCCCACCAGAGCCCGAGGCTGAGCGCGAACACGCCGGCGGAGCACCAGAACGCGACGGTCTTGGCGCGCTCCTCCTCCGCCCACAGCACGAGCCCCATGCCGAGCACGGGAAGCCAGATGAGCGCGTGCAGCACCCAGTTCGCGTAGCCGATGGATTCGAGCATGCCAGTCATCGTCCTAAAGGATCGAGACGCCGAGGATCACCAGGACGCCGACGGTTAAGATGAGCGCATAGGTATTCACGGAACCGGTCTGGAACATGCTGATGCCCCACCCGAAGCCTCGAGCGACCCATCCCACGGCGTTCACGATGCCGTCGATGATGGTCGCGTCGATGACCTTCCAGCAGAACCGCGAGAACCGGACGATGGGCTGCACTATGAGGCGGTCGTAGAACTCGTCCACGTACCACTTGTTGTAGAGCACCTTCGCGAAGCCGGTGAGCTCCTTGTCGTCGCGCGCGGGCACTCCGGGGCGGGCCCCGATGTAGCGCATGGAGGCGAGGACCACGATGGCCGCGAGCACGGTGGAGATCAGAGCCCACGCGAGCTCGCCTCCACCGAACGGGGCAGCGTGCGACAGCTCGCCCAGGTTGACCTCCTGGACGTGGTGCGCGCGCTCCGTCACGGGCTCCAGCCAATGATGCAGCCATTCGCCCATAGGGAGCGCGCCGAAGCCGCCGAGGAACGACGTGCGGATGGCCTCGGGCACGTTGATCCATCCACCGAACATCGACAGGAAGGCCAACACGGCGAGCGGGCCCCACATGACGGGCGAGACCTCCTGGAGGTGTTTCGCCTCCTCCTGCCCCGTCCGGTTCGGCCCGTGGAAAGTGAGCACCATCATCCGGGTCATGTAGAAGGCCGTCAGCATCGCCGCTGCCAGAGCCAGGATCCAGTAGATGGTGTAGAGGCCGGGGAACGGAGCGTTCGCAGCGCCGCCGAAGGCCGCCGTGTACCAGATGATCTCGTCCTTCGAGAAGAACCCGGCGAACGGCCAGATGCCCGAGATCGCGAGGGTCGCGATCCACATGGTGATCCAGGTGATGGGCATGAACGCCCTCAGCCCGCCCATGTTGCGCATGTCCTGCGCGTCTTCGTGACTGTGCGTCGCGTGATACGCGTGGTGCATCGAGTGGATCACGGCGCCCGAGCCGAGGAACAGGAGGGCCTTGAAGAAGGAGTGCGTCATGAGATGGAACACGCCGGCAGTGTATGCGCCGACGCCTACCCCGACGAACATGTAGCCGAGCTGGGAGACCGTCGAGTATGCCAGGACCTTCTTGATGTCGTTCTGCTTGAGCGCGATGGTCGCCGCGAACAGCGCCGTCAGCACGCCGACGCCCGCTACCGTGGCGCTCCCGACGGGCGAGAGCGCGAACAGGACCGACGAGCGGGCGACCAGGTAGACGCCGGCCGTCACCATGGTGGCCGCGTGGATGAGCGCCGAGACGGGCGTCGGGCCCGCCATGGCGTCGGGCAGCCAGACGTACAGCGGAATCTGTGCGCTCTTGCCCGCCGCGCCGAGCAGGAAGAACAGCGTGATCGCGGTGACCGCGGCGCCGCCGTACAGGAGGCTCGTCTCCGCGTTCTCGAAGATCGGGACGAAGTCGAGCGTGCCGAACGTCGCGAACAGCATGAACAGGGCGATCAGGAAGCCGAAGTCGCCGATGCGGTTCACGATGAACGCCTTCTTGCCCGCGTCCGCCTTCTCCCGATCCCCGAACCAGAACCCGATCAGGAGATAGGAGCACAGCCCCACCCCTTCCCAACCCACGAACATGAGCGGGTAGCTCGCGCCCATGACCAGCACGAGCATGAAGAACACGAACAGGTTCAGGTACGAGAAGTACCGGGGGTAACCCGGATCGTCCTTCATGTACCCGACGCTGAAGACGTGGATGAGGAAGCCCACGCCCGTGATGATCATCATCATGATCATCGACAGCTGGTCGAGCTGGAGCGCCGCACTCACGCTGAACGTGCCGGTCGCCATCCAGGTCCAGTACTCGATGACCACCGGTTCGTGCAACTCCACCCCCATCATCGACACGAAGTTGATGAGCGTGATGATGAACGCGCCGAGCATGACGCCGGGGCCGATGAGGCTCGGCAGCGTATGCGTGGCGGGCCGGCCGGAGGGGCCGTCGAGGTCGAGCTCGCCGCCGGCCCGCACCGCATCCGCGGAAAGGCGTGCGTGCTTGAGCGCGAGGAAGCCGTTCAGGGCGAATCCCAGGAGCGGAAGGAGCACCACCAACCCCGGGAGGAACGGCTCGAACTGCGCCGCGCCTTCCTGGATGCTCCCGCCCTGGACCATGAATGCTGCTAGGGAAGCGTGCATGCCGCTACCACTTGAGCAGGTTGAAGTTGTTCACGTTGACCGTCTCGTAGTGCCGGAAGATCGAGATGATGATGGCGAGGCCCACCGCGGCCTCCGCGGCCGCGACGGTCATGACGAAGAACACGAAGACCTGACCCTCGATGCCGACCATTCGCGAGAACGCCACGAACGCGAGGTTCACGGCGTTCAGCTGCAGCTCGATGCAGAGGAACATGATGATGGCGTTGCGCCGCACCAGCACACCGAAGGTGCCGAGCACGAAGATGATCGCGCTCAGGACGAGAGCGGGAGTGATCATGGATTGACGTTCCTCTTGGCCAGGACGATCGCGCCGACGATCGCCACCAGGAGAAGGATGCCGGTGATCTCGAAGGGGACCACGTAGGTCGTATAGAGCGGCTGCGCGATCGCGCCCACGACGCCGTGCTCGAGGAGGGCCGCGTCTATGGCCGCTGCCTCTTCGCCGGGCTCGAAGCCGCCCGAGATGCCGATCTGCCGCGCGAGCAGCCCCGCCATGAGACCGACCACCACGAACGAGAGGATCGCGTAGGCGCCCCCGCGCAGATCACGCTGGTAGTCGTGCCCGAGGTTCAGGAGCATGATGACGAACAGGAAGAGCACCATGATCGCGCCCGCGTACACGATGATCTGAATCGCGGCGAGGAAGTGGGCTTCCAGGAGAACGAACGTCCCAGCGAGGCTGGCCAGGGTCGTCACCATGAACAGGAGGCTTCCGACGGGGCTCTTCGCGAGCACCACGCCGAGGGCCCCGCCGACGGCGACGGCGGCGAAGATGTAGAACAGGATGTCGATCATCGAGCGACTGGGGGATGGACGGAAGGCAAGCACATCGACGCGCGGGTCGCGCGCCGTGGGCTCTTCACGTGAATGTCACTCACTCGGACCTCGGGTCTGCCGGGTCCCAGAGCAAGGTGACCGGATGCTCCTGTTCCATGAGGCGGTCCAGATCGTAGACGAAGCGGTCGCGCGTGTATTCGGCGTTCTCGAAGTGCTGCCCCACGTGGATGGCCTCCACCGGGCACACTTCCTGGCACATGCCGCAGAAGATGCACCGGAACTCGTCGATCTCGTACACGATGGGGTAGCGGTTCCCTTGATCGTCCTCACCGCCCACCAGGCGGATGCAGTTCGCCGGGCAAACCGTGGGACAAAGGCCACAGGCCACGCACTTCGGGCGGCCGTCCGCGTGGACTTCCATGCGGTGCGTGCCCCGCCAGCGCGGACTGAGGTCGGTCTGCTCCTCGGGATACTGCTGGGTGACCTTGTTCGGGTTCACCATGTGCTTGAAGGTCAACGCCATCCCGCTGAGGGCCGCTCGCAGATACGAGGTGCTCTCGGGATTGGGACGCTCTATCACTCGTACGGAAATCGCCATCGTCCTACTCTCCCACCGGGGTCGGCTGAGGAATGCTCGTCATTTCGACACGCTGACTCGGGTGCGCCGCGGCGCCCGTGATGGTCCGTCCGCGATCGATGAAGAACACGAATCCGAGGGTGGCGACCGCGCTGACCGCGGTGAGCGCCAGCCCGTATCCCGTGCCCCACGTCATGCCGATCTCGTCGAGCACCAGGATGGTGCCGCCGATGAGCATGACGTACGCGAGGGCGGTCGGAAGCATGACCTTCCATCCGAGCGCCATGACCTGGTCGTAGCGGAAGCGTGGAAGCGTCCAGCGGATCCAGATGTAGAGCAGGAGGAAGAAGCCGGTCTTCGCCGCGAAGGCGAGGAAGGTCAACAGGGTCTTCCACCACGTGGGCTCGGCGAGGACGACGCCTCCGTCGGCCGCGAAGCCCGAGATGAGCTGGCTCTGGTACCAGAACGCGTTGTCGCCGGTCCAGAACGGGATGTCCCAGCCGCCGAGGAAGAGCGTCGCCATGAGCGCGGACGCGGTCACCATGTGCCCGAACTCCGAGATCATGAACGCCGAGAACTTCATGGCCGAGTATTCGGTGTGATACCCGGTCACGAGCTCGGATTCGGCCTCGGGCATGTCGAACGGAAGCCGGTTGGTCTCGGCGAAGGCGGAGATCACGAAGAGGATGAACGCGAGCGAGAGCGGCAGCGCGAACCAGAGGCCGAGCTGCTGCTGCGCCACGATCTCGGGGAGCGTGACGTTGCCCGTCATCATCAGCACCGTGATGAGGGAGAGTCCGAGGGCTACCTCATAGCTGACCATCTGCGCCGAGGCACGCAGGCCGCCCAGGAACGCGTACTTGTTGTTGGACGCCCACCCGCCCAGCACCACCCCGTATACCGCCAGCGAGCTGAAGGCGAGCACGTAGAGGATGCCGATCGGGATGTCCGCGATGATCATGTCGACCACGCCCGCCCCGGTCGGAAGCGGAGCCGCGATCGGGATGACGGCGAATGTCACCATGGACGGAACCAGCACCATGATGGGGGCAAGGATGAAGAACAGCTTGGACGCGGTGGCCGGCAGCGTCTCTTCCTTCAGGATGTTCTTGATGCCGTCGGCGATCGGCTGAAGGAGCCCCATGGGCCCCACCCGGTTCGGGCCGCGGCGGTCCTGGATGAAGGCGGAGACCCGGCGCTCGGCGAGGGTCGCATAGGCGACGACGATGATCACCATCGTGAAGATCAGAGTCACCTTCAGCGACATGGCGACGAGGGCCCAGATGCCGGAAATGGGCTGTAGCGACTCCATCAGACTCGGTCTCCGGTGAGCGATACGGTCTCGTTGATCACCGCGCCCCGCGTGCCGATGTCCTCGTAGGTCAGCCCCTCGAACGCCGCGACGGCTCCCGTGAACGCGGTGAATGCGTCGGCCGCCGTGCGGGCGGGGCCGACCGCCCTTCCGAGCTCGGCCGCCAGGGCCCCGAGAATGAGCCACGCGGGTCGGGCCATTCCCGGCGCGGTGAGGCCGGGCCAGAACCGCTGCACGCGGCCGTCGACGTTCGTGAACGTCCCCTCCTGCTCCGCGAACGTGGTCACGGGCAGGACGAAGTCGGCGCGCTCGGCCGCGGGCGTGCCCCGCTGACCCACGTAGATGTAGAGCGCGGCGTCGCGGCCGAAGTCGGCCGACTGGTCCGGGAGCGCGTCGCCGAGCACGATGACGACCCCGTCGTGCGAAGCGACGTCGTCGAGGCCCCCGGTCGCGTCCGCGGATCCCACTCGCGTCGCGCCGAACAACTCGGCGCCGCGGGCGTTCGGCGTCAGATCCCGACGGCGTGCGAGCGACGGATAGCCCCTGAGCGGGACCTCGTCCTCGGCCATGCGGCCCCGATATACGATCTCGCCGCCGCCGAACGCGTCGATCAGAGTGGCCAATGCGCCGAGGTCTTCGTTCGAGGCGTGCGGTGAGGCCACCGCCTTCACGCTCGAGCCTCCCATCGACCGCGCCGCGTCGGCCAGTTCGGTGAGTGCGTCCTTCCACGCCACGGCGGCTGGCGCTCCGTTCCGACGCACAAGGGGCGCTTCGATGCGCCCGCCGGCGTTCATCCACTCGTAATCGAGGCGGCCGTAGTCGCACATCCACCACCCGTTCACGTCCAGGTTCTCCCTCGGTTTCAGCCGCTGGACCAGGTTGTCCCGGGTGTGGAGATCGATGTTGCAGCCCTGAGCGCATCCCGGGCAGATCGACGGCGTGTGCTCCAGGTCCCACGCCCTCGCCTTGTGCAGGAAGTCCTTCGAGACGAGCGCGCCGACCGGACAGATGTCCACGATGTTGCCATGCCAGTTCGTGCCCTCGAGCCCTTCTTCGAAGAAGGTGTCGATGACGGACCGGCTTCCCCGCTCCACCACGGTGAGCCGCGAGTCCTGCTCGACCTCGTTCATGAAGCGGACGCAGCGCGTGCACATCACGCAGCGGTCGCCGTAGAAGAGCACGTCGCCGCCGAAGTCGTCGCGCCCGAAGACCCGCTTGGGCTCGCGTCCCCGGCCGTGCTCCCGCCCTTCCTCGTGGACGTAGTCCTGGAGGTGGCACTCGCCGGACATGTCGCAGATGGGGCAATCGAGCGGGTGGTTCACGAGGTAGAACTCGAGCACGCCCCGCCGGTGTCCCAAGGCATTGTCGGACTGTGTCTTGACCACCTGGCCCTCGGCCACCGTGGTCACGCAGGACGGCATCGGCTTGGGCGCGCCCTCGACCTCGACGAGGCAAAGGCGGCACATGGCCGGCGAAGACATCCCGGGGTGGTAGCAGTAATGCGGGACCAAGGTCCCGACCTGCTTGGCGGCCTCGAGCAGCGTCGTCCCCTTGGGAACTTCGACCTCGTGTCCGTCGATCGTGAGTTTGACCATCTCAGCCATCAAGCCGCTCCCACCCGCTCGCCCCGGCGGATCAACGCCAGGTACTCGTCTCGGAATTTGTTGATCGAGGATTGGACCGGGGCAGCCACGGAGTCTGACAACACGCAGATCGTGGTGCCCACCATCTGCTGGGTCACTTCCATGAGCGTGTCGAGGTCGTCCTCGGTCCCCCGCCCTTCTTCGATGCGACGCATCATCTTGGCGGTCCACGCAGAGCCTTCTCGGCACGGCGTGCACTGACCGCACGACTCGTGCGCGTAGAAGTCGACCATGCGCCGCACCTGCTTCACGATCTCCGTCGTCTCGTCCATGACGATGACCGAGGCGCACCCCAGCATCGTGCCCACGGCCACGCATCCCTCGTAGTCCAGGCTGCAGGCCCGCGCCTCCTCCGCGTTGATGATCGGCACGGACGACCCCCCGGGGATGACCGCCTTGAGGGCCTTTCCACCGCGCATGCCGCCGCAGACGTCCTCGATGAGGTCGATGAGCGGGAAGCCGAGCGGGAGCTCGTAGTTGCCGGGCTTGTTCACGTGCCCGCTCACGCAGAAAAGCTTGGTCCCCGGGCTCTTCTCGGTGCCCCACTGCCGGTACCAGTCTCCCCCGTTCGTCACGATGTGGGGGATGATGGAGAGCGTCTCGACGTTGTTGATGGTAGACGGCATGCCGAACGCACCGACCGCGGCCGGGAACGGCGGCTTCACCCGCGGCTGGCCCCGACGGCCCTCCAGCGAGTTCATGAGCCCCGTCTCTTCACCGCAGATGTAGGCACCCGCACCCAAATGGACGGTGATGTCTATCTTAATGCCGGATCCCAGGATATCCTCGCCGACATAACCCTTCGCGTAAGCATCCTCGAGCGCCTTGGCGAGCACCTGTGTGGTCTCGAAGAACTCACCGCGACAGTAGATGTAGACGTGCTGGGCACCGATCGCGTGGGCGCCGATGAGGCACCCCTCGATGAGCTGGTGCGGATCCCAACGGATGAGCTCCCGGTCCTTGAAGGTGCCGGGCTCCGATTCGTCGGCGTTGCAGATGAGGTAGTGGGGCCTGCCGGTGTCCTTGGGCATGAAGGACCACTTCACGCCGGTCGGGAAGCCCGCGCCGCCGCGTCCACGGAGGCCGGAGGCCTTGACCGTGTCGACGACCTCGCCCGGCGCCATGCCGAGCGCCTTCTTCAGCCCGCCGTATCCGCCCCGTTTGACATAGGTGTCGATACGACGCTGTTTCGGGTCGCCGAAGTACTTGCTGAGAATCCGGACCTCACGGTCCGAGACGTACGGATATGCCATGTCAGCTGCCACCCCGACGCTTGAGGTGCTCCAGGATCTTCGGAACCTCGTCCGGCGTGACGTTCTCGAAGTACTCCGAGTTGATCTGGACGCAGGTCGGGAAGCCGCAGCCCGCGAGGCATTCGGCCTCGATGACCGTGAAGTTGCCGTCCGTGGATGTCTCGCCCAGCTCCGTGTCCGTCTGGGACAGGAACGTGTCGCGCACCTCGTCCGCGCCGCACAGGTTGCACGAGATGTTCGTGCAGACCTGGACCAGATAGCGGCCGACCGGGCGCTTGTTGTACATGGTGTAGAACGTGGCCACGCCGCGCACGTACGCTGGGGACAGATCGAGGAGTTCGGCGATCCGGTCCATCGATTCGGGGCTCACGTACCCCCGCAGCTCCTGCGCGAGACCCAGCGCGGGGAGCAGCGCGGCCTGCTTCGTGGGATACCGGGACAGAATCTTCTCGAAGCGCTCCTGATAGTCGCCTTCGAAAAGCTTCGCGTCCGGGTTCTTCTCCGGAAGCATGTACGGCATGGTCGCGGAGCCGGACGCGTGACCCGCGTGCTTCGGCCGCTCGCCCACGAAGTCCTTCCCGCGTACCTGCTCCTCGGTGAGATGGAACTCGCCGGTGTTGCCGGCCCAACCGGGATTCTTGAACGGAACGTCGCTCATCGGTCGATCTCCCCGAGCACGATGTCGAGGCTCGCGTTGATCATGATCAGATCGGCCACCATGTGCCCTTCGGCCAGCTTGGGGATCACGGAGAGGTTCACGAAGGACGGCGGGCGGATGCGCCAACGTACCGGCTTCGTGCCGCCTTCCTCGGCCACCACGTACATCCCGAGCTCACCCTTGGAGCCTTCGACCGCGTAATAGCAGTCGCCCTCGGGCGCCGGAATTCCTTCCGTGATCAGCTTGAAGTGGTGGATCATGCTCTCCATGTCCGACATGGCGTCGGTCTTGGACGGCAGGGAGATGCTCGGGTCGTCCACGTTGATCGGGCCGCCCGGCAACCGGTCGAGCGCCTGATGGAGGATCCGCACGCTCTGGCGCATCTCCTCCATGCGGCAGAGATACCGGTCGTAACAGTCACCGTGCCGCCCGATCGGGATCTCGAAATCGTACGTCTCGTAGTCGTAGTACGGACGATCCTTGCGGACGTCGTAGTCCACCCCGGTCGCACGCAGATTCGGCCCGGTGAACCCGTAGTTGATCGCGTCCTCGGCCGAGATGGCACCCACGCCCTGGGTCCTCCCGATGTGGATCTGGTTCCGGGTCAGAAGTCGGTCGATCTCTGCCAGGGTATCCGGGAACTTCCGCAGGAACGTCCGGAGCTGTTCGGTCCATCCCTCCGGCAGGTCCGCCATCATCCCGCCGACGCGGGTCGCTGAGGTGGTGATGCGGGCACCCGTGAGCTTCTCGTGGAGCTGGTATATGTTCTCCCGCTCCTGGAACGCGTACAGGAACGGCGTGAACGCGCCCACGTCGATGGCGGTCGTGCCGAGCCAGAGGAGGTGGCCGAAGATGCGGTCCATCTCCATCAGGATGACCCGCACCACCTTGCACCGCTCGGTCACCTCGATGCCCATCAGCTTCTCGACCGACATGACGTAGGCGCAGTTGTAGATCAACGGCGCCAGGTAGTCCATGCGATCGGTGAGCGTGACGATCTGGTTCCAGGTCCGGTACTCGCCGAGCTTCTCGAACGACGAATGCAGGTAGCCGATATCCGGGATGACGCTGGTGACCGTTTCTCCGTCGAGCTCGCAGACGAGCCGGAGCACGCCATGCGTCGCCGGGTGCTGCGGCCCGATGTTGATGAGCATGCGCTCCGTGCCGAACTCCGGCTCCGGGATGTCAAAGGGTTGCAGGGGGCTCGCCACCGGGCGTCCGTCCACGCCCATCTCGGGGTTTCGGCCGACGGGAATCTCGACCGTCTTGCGGGCCATCAGACCTCTCCCTCGTTCGCGCCGCGCGTACCGATCTCCGGTCGCGCGGCCTCCTGGGCCTCACGACCCTGCGCCAGGATCTCCTCGGAGTAGAATCGATCGACGTCCTGATTGAGCGCCCGACGGGTCTGCTCGGCCCTGCTGAAGCGTCCACGCAGGGGGAAGTCCTTGCGCAGCGGATGGCCCTCGGCGTAGTCGATGGGCATCAGGATGCGGCGCAGATCCGGGTGGCCGCGGAAGGCCACGCCGAACATGTCGTAGACCTCGCGCTCGAGCCAGTTCGCGGAGCGCCAGAGCACGGCGACCGAATCGATCTCGAGCGGGTCCGTGTCGAGCGGGCACCTGACCCGAAGGGCATGCTTGTGACGCGTCGAGTACATCTGGTATACGACTTCGACGGGCCGGCCCTGCCCGTAGTCGATTCCGGTCACGTCGGACATCATGTCGAAGGCCTGGCGGGCATCCTCCTTCAACCAGGTCATGACCTCCAGGATCGCGCCCGAATCGATCCAGACGACGTGCTGGTCGCCGGCGGACACACGCTGTCCGAGGATTCGCTCCCCGAAGCGCTCGCCGAGCGCCACGATCGTCGGGTCTGCGCTCTGGGACGCCGGAAATCGGGGCGCCGATGCCCTGGCCGCATCCGATGGCAGAGGCCCCTCATCGATCCCGTCGAAGGCGCTCATGGTCTCTTCAGTCATAGATCGGGTTCCGACGGGTCTCGCCGCGGGGCACGGCGCCGGAGGAGAGCCGCTCCTGGCGGGTGGAGTTCCCGAACGGGCCGGTGAGCCCGACGATCTCCTGCTCGTTCGCGTTCGGCTGCGCGACGAGCAGCGGGTCCTCGCTCCGGTGCTCGAAGTGCTTCGAGAGGGACTCCTGCCGGATCTTCTCCTGAATCATCATCAGGCCGTAGATGAGACCCTCGGGGCGCGGCGGACATCCGGGGATGTAGACATCGACCGGGACGATCGTGTCGATCCCCTGCACCATCGAGTAGACGTCGAACACCCCGCCCGAACTCGCGCAGGCGCCCATGGAGATGCACCACTTGGGCTGGGGCATCTGGTCCCAGATCCGCCGAAGCACGGGCGCCAGCTTGTACGGCACGCGTCCGGCGCAGATGAGCACGTCCGCCTGCCTCGGGCTGAACGACATGCGTTCCATGCCGAAGCGCGCGATGTCGTAGTTGGACGCGGCCGACGCCATCATCTCGATGGCGCAGCAGGCCGTACCGAACGGCATGGGCCACAACGAGTTCAAACGGCCCCAGTTCACGATCGCATCGATCTTGCTCGTCAGGAACGTGGGGCCTCCCTGACCGAAGATTCCGCCGGAAGTCGGCGCGGAGCCCGACCCGGGCAATCTATCCATCAGTCCCATTCGAGACCTCCCTTCTTCCATTCGTAAAGCAGTCCGACGGCGAGCACGGTGACGAAAAGGCTCATCGCGATGAACGGGCCCCATCCCAGCTCCCGCATCTGCACGGCCCAGGGAATCAGAAAAATCGTCTCCAGGTCGAAGACGATGAAGCTGATCGCCACCATGTAGAATTTTACGGAAAATCGTGCCCGAGTGGTCCCGAGCGGGATCATGCCCGACTCGTAGGGCATCAACTTCTGGGGCGTGTCGCGACGCGGATTCAGGAGGCTCGAGGTGACGACCATCCCGATGGCGTTCAGCACGGATACGCCGAACAGAAGAAGAAGGGGGAGATATGCTCCCGACATGGGGTCGCGTGGGTTTGTGAAATTGTTCACGAAGCCGTCTGACGGGAGAGAAGGTACCGGCCGCGCCGATGGGGTGTCAACCGCACGAGCGCCGGTTTTTCGCCGATTTTGGCCATGTTTGCCCCTCCGCCGGCATCGGGGATATCTTGGGCGGCCCGAGGCGCCGCCGGAGCTCACCTCACGAGCGTCCCCTCGACCCCCTTTCCGACCCCTGGAGCGCCCCACCCGATGCCCATATTGAGCGACAAATGGATCCGCCGCATGTGCCAGGAGAAGGGCATGATCGAGCCTTTCGAGACCGGCCAGGTGCGCGAGGGCGTGATCTCCTACGGGCTTTCGTCGTACGGCTACGACATCCGGGTGGCGCCCGAGTTCAAGGTGTTCACGAACGTGCACAACGCCATCGTGGACCCGAAGAACTTCGACGACCGGTCGTTCGTGGACGTGAACGGGCCGGAGTGCATCATTCCGCCGAACTCGTTCGCGCTCGCCCGCACGGAGGAGTACTTCCGCATCCCCCGTGACGTGTTGGTCGTCTGCGTGGGCAAGTCGACCTACGCGCGCTGCGGCCTGATCGTGAACGTCACGCCACTCGAGCCCACCTGGGAGGGGTATCTCACGTTGGAGATCTCCAACACGACGCCGCTTCCGGCGAAGGTCTACGGCGGTGAGGGCATCGCGCAGCTCCTCTTCTTCCAGGGCAACGAGGAGCCGGAGGTGGCTTACATCGACCGCAAGGGCAAGTACATGAAGCAGGTAGGGGTCACGCTACCCAAGATGTGAGGGCGACCAGACGAGGCAGTCAGGAGCCCGGAAATGCCTTCCCCGCCAGAACGAGCGCGAACGCTGCGTCCGGGTCCTCCACCCATCGCTCGGTCCGGAGCCCCGCCGCCCCGAAGATCGCGCCGACCGATTCGCGGTCGTGCTTGCAGCTGATCTCGGTTCGGATGGATTCGGACGCGTCCAGCGTGACGACCTCATCCCCGATCCGCGCCTCCTGAGGCGTCCGGGCCACGAGGTGCATCTCGATCCGGTGCTCCACGGGGTCGTAGAATGCACGATGCTGGAACGCATCCAGGTCGAAGGTCGCGCACAGATCGCGGTTGAGCACGCGGAGCACATTCAGATTGAACTCCGCGGTCACCCCCTCCGCGTCGTTGTAGGCGCGCTCGAGCCGTGCGACGCTCTTGCCGGGCCCGGGCCGCAGATCGACACCCATGAGGAACTTGTCCCCGGGACGAAGGTGCGCCGCCACGCGACTGAGGAGGCGCACCGCCTCGGACGGGGGAAAGTTGCCGATGGTGCTGCCGAGGAGCGCGATCCAGGTGGGTCGTGGAAGGTCGTCGGAGAGGTCGAAGGGCAAGGAGATGTCGGCGACCTCCGGCTCCACCCGGAAGTCGGCGTATTCGTCCCGCAGCCGACGCGCCGTGTCGTGCAGGAACTCTCCACTCACGTCCACGGGCACGTAGAGGCCTCCTGTGCCGGATGCCTCCATGGCCGTCAGCACCACCCGCGACTTTTCGGCGCTCCCCGCTCCCAGCTCCACGAACGCTTTGGGCCGGGTCTCGGCGACCCACTGCCCCGCCCAACGCTCCAGGAGCGCACGCTCCGTGCGGGTGGGATAGTACTCCTCGAGCTCGGTGATGCACTCGAAGAGCTCGGACCCGCGGGCGTCGTAGAGGTACTTGGGCGAGAGCTCCTTCTGCCGCATCCGGAGCCCCTCGAGCACGTCCTTCAGCATGATATCGGCGGCCGCGGCATCAGACATCGCGCACACACCGGAAGCCGCTGAAGATCTGACGGCGTATGGGGTAATCCCAGTTCCGGAAGGTATTGCGAATGGCGCCCGGACGCGTGGCCCAGGACCCGCCCCGCAGCACCCTGTGCTCGTCCCCGAAGAAGACCTCCGAGTACTCGGGGTACGGGAAGGTGACGTAGCCCGGGTAGGGCTCGAACGT